>WUUC01185045.1_pt1 | contig 15575 bp, 14 predicted proteins | sample 6278441 | NCBI WGS metagenome assembly WUUC01 (sample SAMN13675441, study PRJNA597444) | soil metagenome | isolation source: soil | place: USA: Washington | collected 2017-10
CACGTCGTATCTCGGCTCGCCTGTTGATGTCAGAGGAGTGGGCGCGGCAACGACGGCGGATGTCCCTACCGGTGATGCCGAGACCGAGAGTGTTGCCGGTACGATTGCGCCCACCGTTTTTGATTCCAGCAATTGCGTGTTGATCGTTGTCGCAGTCCAGTCCACCGCCTTGTTCGGCCCTGACACGGTGATCGCCTGCGCAGCTCGCACGATTCCAAAGACGACGCCCCCGGCGCCGGCCGCGACAACGATGAGGAGCACACCGACGAGACAGCGAGCGCGCCAGATTTCGCGGCGCCGCACCTCACGCAAGTGATCGAGGCTCAGGCCGCGGTACTTCGATTTCCAGACGCAGTACATTGGGACCGTGACGTTCCGGACCGCGCACAGATCTGCCGTGGACGGGACGTTACCGCCCGCCGCCAGGATCTCAAAGATCTCGTCGTCGCTCACGTGGGCGTCGCTCGTCGTGAGGCTCGCGACCAACATGTCGGTCCATGTCGCGCGCGCCTCATCCTCGACAACGCACTCCTGAACGACACAGTCTTGGACGACGTCTTCCTGAACGACGCCTTCCTGAACGATGCTTTCCGTGACGACGCTGTCCTGACCGACGTTATCCGGATCGACACCTTGGATGACGCTCGCCGGGATGACGTTCCCCGGGATGAGGCTCTCCACGCTTTGTGAATCCGCCGCGTATTCCTGATTCATGAGCAATCAGTTCACAAGGCGATCCCAGTCGCTATCTTGGGCGTCCTGAGCTATCGCCAGTCCGCCGTCGGATCCAACGAATGTGGGGGCGTCGGTGACCTTCACCTTGCCACCGCCGACGCGTTCGAGTGCGGTCTCGAGCGTCTGGCCTAAATTGCGGATAAGCGCGCCGCCTCCCGCGAGAACGACATTGTTGCGGACGCGTTGCTGGAATTCGGGATCAACCTGCGACAACAAGTCGAGCATCGTTTCGATGATGGGCGGCACAATCGACTCGCAGGCCGCACGCATCTCCTGCGTGATGTCAAGGTCTGTCGGGACGCCGTCGATCGGTGCCGACACGATAACCGGCGCCGGCGGCTCGCCAACGAAGCTGTGTTGTTCTTTCCAGGTGCGCACCATGTACAGCGTCACGCTGGCTTTGGGATAGCGAGCCTGGACGGCTTTGTGCAAATGCGCGTCGACGGAGTCGCCCGCGACGGTCAGCGAGCGCTGGTCCTCTTCGGTCGGATAACGACCCTTCATGATGCAGAAATCAGAGGTTCCCGCGCCGATGTCGATGATGAGCGTGTGGACGAGCGCGTTCAGGCCGTATGCGACGGCGAAGGGCTCAGAGACAATCATCAAGCTGTCGACCACACCCTTGAGCGCGTTGCGCAAATACTGCTTGTTGGTGCGAAGTGCCGCTGCCGGCACACCGACCACCGCACGCACTTGACGGGTCTTGCCGTTCTTGCTGTTGACGAGCGACAACAGGTGGCGCAGCAACTCCCGCGCCGCCTGAAGGTCGCGCTCTGAGCCCTCTTTGATCAACCCGCGTTCGAGCGGCCGATGCAGATCGAGCATCGTGCGATTGTCGAGAGCCTCGCGCCCGATTAGAAGGTCACGTTTGAGCACCTTGCGCGCCACGAGATCCGCCGGCCAGCCGACGAAGCTGTCAACCACGAACTGCCCACCACTTGATGACGAAATGGCACTCCGCGACGTGCCCAGATCGATGCCCACACGCAGTGGTCCGGCCGCAGCCTGTTCTTCAACGCTCATTCGTGTCCTTCCTTTCCCCAACTCGTTGGGGTTTGTGATCGATAAAATTCTGAATTCCCACCACCAACGCCTCGGCAATCGTCTGTCGGTACGCCACCGTGCCGAGCCGCTCGGCCTCTTTGACGTTGGACAGACAGGAGACTTCGGCGAGGATTGCCGGCATGTTGGTGGCCACGAGCACGACAAACGGCGCGGTCTTCACGCCGCGATCGCGGATGGGCGCATCGGTGGTATTGAGGCGGCGCACAATCGCCTCCTGCACCGAGTGTGCCAGGCGCTTGGATTCCTCGCGCCGCGCGTCGACGTAGATACCGTCGAGGAGCGTGCGCATATCCGCCAGCGAGTACCCCGAATGCTGGTTCTCGGCCTCGGCGACAGCGTCATGGGCCGGATCCTCGCTCGGACCAAGGTAGAAGGTTTCGATCCCACGCGCACTGGCCGGCTCCAGCGCATTCAGGTGAATGGCGACAAAGATGTCGCCTCGCGTCTGATTGGCGGTCGTCGCCCGCTGTTTCAGCGACAACGTATCGTCGCCCGCGCGGGTCATGACGACTTCAAAGCCCTGTTCGACCAGCAGGCGCTGCGCCCGCTCCGCAAGGTCCAGCGTCAAATCTTTCTCTTGCAACCCGCTCGCGCTCACCGTTCCGAGGTGTTCGCCGCCGTGGCCCGGATCGAGGATGACGCGTCGGACGCCGAGCCCGAGGGCGCGCGGCCGTAGCGGTCGCGTCAACAAGGCCATGTCGGGGATCGAGGCAGCGGACTCGCTGACGATGGCGTCGGCCACAGGTTGCGGAGGCGCGGGCGCAACCGGCGCGGGCTGGGCCTCGAGCGAGCGATGCGCGACAAACGCTAAGCCCATGACGATACAGGCCGGGAGCACCAGCATCCCCGCCCGCCGTGCCCATATGGTCGAACGTCGGCGCACGGGACGGAGCGAGGCCGGCAGCCGATTGGCGATCGCGTCGGCGTTATCCTCCACTGCCGCCCTGAGCATCTGCGCCTTTAGCTGTGGCGCCTGTTTTGAGAACTGCACGTTTTGACCGGAATCCGCAACCGTAATATCGGTTCAGCACCGGTTTGCTTTAGGCGTACGGCTGAGATTTTGGAAGTTCGATGCGATCGCGCTGGTTTTTCAGCGGAACGCGCTGGCGATTGGTCTGTTCGTCGGCTCTGATACTGTCTAGTTCCTGGGGGAATCGAACCAATGAAACGACGATCAGTTCGGCTGGCGCTTCCGCTCGCTCTTTTTGGTCTTTTGATCACGCATACAGCACTCAGCGGGCAAACGCCGCAAACACCGCAAGCGCCGCAAACGGCGACACCCGCCGCGTCCACCATGACTTATGACATGGCGAAGCAGGTGATTGACGCCGCCGAGGCCGAGGCGCGACGCAATAAATGGAATGTGGTGATCGTCGTGACCGATGCCGCGGGCGTGCCGGTGATGTTGCGGCGGTTGGATGGCGCCGGCGCGCGGCCGTACGACATCGCGATGCGCAAGGCCGCGACTGTCGTGGCGACCAAGGTGACGACCGCAGTCTACGGGGAGCAGCTCAAAGCCGGCACGTTGAAGGAAGTTCCCAACGGGATCACGTTTGCCGGCGGAGTCCCCATCATGCGCGGATCAGAGTTCATCGGCGCGATTGGCACAAGCGGCGTGCGCGCGATCGAGGACGAGCAAATCTCGAAGGCGGGGGCAAGCGCCATCAAGTAGGCGCGTAGCGGACGCGTGAGCCAGACAGTCCGCCGTTTGCACATCACTGGGTAGAAGAGGTGTTGTGCGTACGACTTTGATCGCGCTGGTTTTGCTCCTGCTGGTGTCCTCGTCCGCGAGCGGTCAATCGTTGGTGGTACATGGATCGGCGGGCCTCACCATCACCGACGCGGGCTATAGCCTCGCCGCCGGATTCGGGTTCGCCCCCACTACACGACTGACGGTGGTGTTCGGGCTGGATCGAACGCACCTGGCGAGCCGTCTGACAACCGACGCCCGGGGTCGTTTGTCCTCCGCGTTTCGTGGAGGCACGATCACGCTCGCGGCTGCCGAGCTGCGCGCCACAATATTTCGCCGCGATCGCGTCTCCCCTTACGTCGTCGGCGGTATTGGCGCCGGTGTGTCACAGCCAAACGTCAACGAGATCTTTCCCGAGCGCGTCACCAACCAGGCGCGGGTGCTGTTCGTGGGTGGTGGTGTCCACGTTCCGCTGCAAGAGCGAATCAGCCTCTTCGGAGATGTCCGGATGGTGTTCGGCGTTGAGGGTAGCGAGGGGATTGTCGCCTTTGCTCCTGTGCGCGCAGGCCTGGCGTGGCGGTTCTGACGACACGTCAATCGGCCCGCTCGGCGGCATGCCGCTCAATGACGCGCGTGTAAAACTCCAGCGTCTGGCGCGCGATGCTGGTCCAGCTGAATTGCTCTTCCACTCGTGTGCGAGCGTTGCGCGCCATCTTTTGACGCTGTTCGGGATCGGCCACCAACCGATTCACTGCGGCAGCGAGACCCTTCGAAAACTCCTCCGCATCGCGTGGCTCGACTTCGTTGGGCCCCATCACGTCGAATGACACCAAAAACCCAGTCGACCCGTGCTCGACGACTTCGGGAATGCCGCCAACCGCGGAGGCGACCACGGGCGTTTCGCACGCCATCGCCTCGAGATTGATGATCCCGAAGGGCTCGTACACGGAGGGGCACACGAAGATCGCTGCGTGCGTGTATAGCGCAATGACTTTCTCTTTCGGCAGCATCTCCTGAATCCAGATGATTCGGTGCGAGCTGTCCGCGCGTGCACGTTCGACAGCGGCGGTCATCTCCGCGGCAATCTCCGCGGTGTCAGGCGCGCCTGCACACAGCACCACCTGCACGCCTTCCGCGAAATGCCTGATCGCGTTGACCAGGTGGATGATTCCCTTCTGCCGCGTGATGCGGCCGACGAAAAGCACATACGGTGTGGCCGGATCGATCTGTAGTTCTTTCAACAGCTCCGGGTCGCGCGTCGGACGATACTGCTCGAGGTCGATGCCGTTGTGAATGACCCGAACGCGGTCGAGCGGTACGTGGTATTCCTCGTGGACGTCGCGCTTCATCGCTTCAGAGACCGCAACCACGCCATCGGCTGATTGATACGCCGTGCGCTCGATCCAACTGGACACGTCGTACGCCGTCCCCAGTTGCTCGACCTTCCACGGTCGATGCGGCTCGAGCGAATGGGTCGTGAGCACCAGTGGAATGCGGTGAAGCTGTTTCGCGAGGCAGCCACCGAAGTGCGAGTACCAGGTGTGACAGTGGACAATATCTGCGTCTGACAGCCGGCCAGCCATTTCGAGATCCTGCAGCAGCGTTGCGAACAGCTTCGCGTGTCTCGGATCCTGCGCCGGCAATTCGACGGCGGGCTTTACTCCTGTCACCTGCAGATTTCCCTCACGCTGATTCTGATCTCCGAAACACCACACCCGTACCGTGTGGGTGCCGCCATCGAGACGTGCGAGTTCGCGGGTCAGATATTCAACGTGCACGCCGGCGCCGCCGTAGACATAGGGCGGGTACTCGTTGGTCAGTACAGCGATCTTCATTGCGTGAGTAAGCTCCTGGCGAGACGATTTGCATGCGATCGAATTTTCCGCGCACCGTCGGATTTACGACATTCATTGCCAGCGACTATAGGCCAAACCGCCAGCGCGAGTAACCGCGAACGTGTTCGATGCTCACGAGCGAAGCGTCGACTGCGATCCGGCTCCACTCGCGACTATAGGCCAAATCGCCAGCGCGAGTTGGCGCGCACTGTTTACGCAAACGTCGTGAAAAAAGTTGGCAATCAGTACACGGCGGGAAACTTTACACGACACGCAGCTGTCCACGTCTCGCCTCACGACACAAACACGTCTCCGCTCACCACACAAACACTCGTTGTGATGACGGTGTCGATCTTGCCTAGTGCAGGTCGCACTCTTCCCCCGGGTGCGGTCACAACGACGTACGGACGCGATCAATTGTCAGAAAGTGAGAGAGACCGATGACTCATCTATGTGCGAACTTACGAATCTCCACCATGGTTCGCCGAGTGGCTTTTACGATGCTTGCGACCTTCGTGCTCGCAGCACCGAATGTATTTGCGCAAGGACGGAATACGCGCACCTACAACATGGTGCCGATCACTATCACGAACGTAGTGGTAGAAAACGGTGCGCTCGTCGCCAAGGGGCTTTTTGGAACGCAGGAGTTTTCGGAGGTATTAAGGCTGACGCCGGGTGTTACGCCGGCCGGAGCCGAGTGTCCAATTCTCGACTTAGCACTCGGGCCGATCAATCTGTCCGTACTCGGTCTGAATGTCGACACCAGCCCGATCTGTCTCGAGATTACGGCGACGCCGGGCGGAGGATTACTCGGCGATCTGCTGTGCGGGGTCGCCAATCTGTTGAGTCAAGGCGTTCCGCTCGCCACCATACTTGGCAATCTCAGCGCCGGTGACCTGGCTCGGCTCACCAGAGGTCTTACCGTAGTCCTCAACAACATCTTCGACGCCATCACCTCATCGAACGCGGTTGTTGGCGCCAGCTGCGACATCCTGAATCTCGCAGTCGGTCCGCTCGATCTGTCGCTTCTCGGTCTCAACGTTCGTCTCGATGACTGCAGCGATGGCCCGGTTACAGTGGACATCACGGCAACTCCCGGCGGTGGATTGTTGGGGGATCTTCTCTGTGGCCTCGCCAATGTGCTCAATCAAAACCCGTTCAACGCCATCGTGCAGCAACTGCTCGCACAGATCGCGGCGATCATCGGCGGGCTGTTGGGCTAGTGCAACAAATTCGAAACGAGTGGCCGGTGAATCCGGCCACTCGTTCGGTTCCAACCTGTTGCGATTCTCATCTTCGCTGACTTCGCTCGGGTTCGGATGTAGCAGCGTAAATCAACTCGACCCGGCCACGGTGGCGGCTATTTCCGCACCGGCATCAACACACCGACAGCCTTACCGTCCACGGCAACCACTATTGGTTGCATGTCGCCATTCATTCTCAACAGCACCGAGGCCGCGGGCAGCACCTTGCGAAGGTAATCAACGTACGTAGCGTTCAACAACACCCCGCTCGGCGACACGTAGGTTTTTGAAGGATTCGCGACCCTCAGTTCGTTAAGGCGGTATTCATCCTTGTGGGGACTGGCAAAGTACTGCTCGAGCACCTTCCCGGGCAGTTCTCTGTCTGGAAGCTTCGCTGGTTTTACCAGCGTCACGTCGATGGCCAGCCCCCCATCGGTGATGAACGAGCGACCATCACTCGCACGAACCACGCCCTGCCACGCTGGTTCGGCGCGCGTGCCCGGCGCGGTTGGTTTCATGGGAGGTTGCTGCTGTGCGGAAGCGGTCGTCGTGGCGAGCAGGACCGTCGTTGCCGCTGCCATAAAAAAGTACCGCATGCGGCCAAGTATAAGAGGGGCTTGAAAATGTGTCGCGCCTAGGCCATCTTCATCACGCGATCGATGGCCGTGCACATACGTGCCCAATCGTCTGATTCGATTGCCAGTTGGCGCCTGCCGGCCGGGGTCAGGCGGTAATATCTCGCCCGCCGTCCAAGTTCTGAGACGGCCCACTCCGCGTGGACCCAGCCTTGATGCTCGAGACGATGGAGGGCGGGATAGAGGGAGCCCTGATTAATTTGCAGCACGTCCTGCGAGATCTGTTGAATACGCTCGGCTATCGCCCACCCGTGTAGCCGCTCCGTTTGCAGAGTACGCAGGATGAGCAAGTCAAGCGTGCCGGGAAGGAGGTCTGGAATCGTACGAGCAGGCATGGTGTCGAGTGACTACACTACGGTGCCATGGTGTCGGCTGTCAACACCAAGGACGCCGCGCAACGTCAGTCGCCGATCTGACGTCAGCGCGTCCCGTCGTTGCGATCCTCTTCGATGATGCCACGCCCAAAACCGGCATCGAGCAATCGCCTTCGCGTGTCGGCCGCATGCGCGCTGGCGACATAAAACGCGGCGCCATAGCGAATGGTGCCAAAGAGAAAGCTCCGCGCGTACGCCTCAACTTCGATCGCGTAATCGATGCCGGCCTGGGTGAGCAGATGCTCGACGTCGCGCGCCTCGCGAAGTTTTCGTGCGAGAAAGATCTGCTCGGCGTCGGGGATTGCGTCCGGATCGATCTTCACCGCGAATTAGAAAGCAACGCCTGGAGCGCGGTCCATCACTGACAGCTCGCGCTCACCATCTTCAGGGTCGTCGCATGCAGGTCCCCGGCAACATCGACACGCGTCTCCACCGATACCGTTGGTTTGCCCGCGGCATCAACAGTGGTCTTTGTGCTCGTGGTTCCGCCGGCGGCGGCGTTCGCCTTGGCGGCCATCAGATGGCCCTGGAATTCGACGCGATGGCCAACATGCGGCTGCAGCTGTCCGCGCTCCATGCCGATAATCCGGTAGTAACTGTCAGCGGCCGGTTTGCCCGAGGACGTTGCTGTGCTCGTCGAGGCCGGCGTGCCGACCGCAACCGTTGCTCCGAGCGGCAGCACAACCGTCGGCGTGCGGACAAAATAGTCGTTCGCACTGTTCGCGCCCGAATCTGAGCGGCGCTCGCCCGCAGCGGATGGGTTACCCTGCACCAGACATCCGACAATCGTCGTCAGTTTCTGATCCGGTTTTGCGGTTTGCGCTGGCTTTTCGGATTGCGCCAGTGAAACCGTGGTCAAACTCAACAGCGTCGCGAACGTCGTTGCAAGTAGAGCTGCTCTCATGCCAGTCCTCCGGTGGATGCCGTAACTGTCATGTGAATGCAAGTCAGGTTCCATCGGGAATTGGTGAACTCGGACAGTCGTTGTCAACGGGGCGTGGCAATCGATTCGGTCGAACGAATCGCGCAGCTGCGCCGTTGTTCGCGCGCAAGCTATAGCGCGTTAAAAAGCCATCCGCAGATGCCGCAGATAGCGTAGATGTGTCCGCACGTGTGGCACGCCGAGTTCGAGCCGCACCGCCGGCTGTAAGCCGGCGGTTAGCAAGGGTAAGAAGAGACCAAAAGAAAAAGCGCGCGATGATGATGGCGCTCTTTCTTTTGGCCTCTTCTTGCCTTGCAAGCGGGCTACGCCCGCTGCGGCTCGCGCATATCTGGGTTTTCTGCGCACATCTGTGGATTTCTCGGCGAACTACCGCCGCCGAAACTCGCGTGGTGCTGTTATTGCGGCCGCGGGAGGCGCGGCACGGTGATGGCGCCAGCCGCCTGCACCTGACTCCAAATCCGCCGTCCGACCTTGTCGGCTTCCGCGATGATCGCCTGTTCGTCCATCGTCAGCACCTTGCGGTCGCGCATGATGAAACGGCCATCAACCATCACCGATTCGATGTCCGACGGTTGCCCGTTGTGAATCCAGGCCGACACGATGCGCCCCGCCGGAACAAGGTGGGCGCGCAGTACGTCGACGACAAGGATGTCAGCCTTCTTGCCCACTTCGATCACGCCTAGCGCCTGTCCCTGACCGACTGCTCGTGCCCCTCCCTGTGTCGCGTCTGCGAGGATGTCTTCGGGCTGCGGTTGGACGCCGGGGAACGGATCATTGCGGTTGATGCGTTCTGTCAGCAATGCGATGCGCATGACCTCGAACAAGTCGTTGGTGTTGTTGTCAGTCCCATTCGCGATTGGACAGCCGGCCGCGCGCAGCGCCGAAATCGGCGGAATGACGCCGCGGTTGGCAGCCATCGCCGCTTGGTGCGAAACGATGGTGCGAGATCGGCCGAGTAACGCAATGTCGGCGTTGTCGACGTAGCGGCAGTGCGCAGCGAATAGCCGCGAGCCGAGAAATCCATGCCTCTCGAGAAATGCAGGAGGGCGCATGCCGTGATGCCGCATCATGAAATCGACCTCCGCACGGCTTTGCGAGAGGTGGATCGTGTAACCGAGATTGTGTTTGTCGGCAAACCCGCGCAAAGCGCGGAGCAATTCTGGGGAAGAGGTTTCAACCAGCGCCGCGGCAGGAAACACGCTGATGCGCCCGTTATTCGCCCCGTGCCACTTGCTGAACAGGTCGTTGATCCGCTGCATCCCCTCATCGCGTAATTTCGCCGAGAAGGTTGGCTTCTCACTTTTCGCAAGTCCCGCGGGCGACATCGGTCCAGCCACATTCTCGCCATCGCGGACCGACTCGGCGAACACGCAACGCATTCCTGTCTTGACCAACGCCGCGGCGTGACGGCCGATGCCTGCGGAATTCTCTACAATCGTGGTCGTTCCGGTCCGAATCGCTTCCAAGGCTCCGACGCTGACCATCAACGTCGCTTCCTCGCCCTGCAGCAGACTTGCAGGCTGAATTGTCAAACGCGCCGAGTTTGGAAATCCGAAATCTTCGTTGAAGCCACGCGCGAGCGTCGCGGCGAGATGTGCGTGACAGTTGATCAGGCCAGGCAGCAGCGCCTTGCCGCGTCCGTCATACACGTCGCTGTTGCGGTATGCCTGAAGGATCTGATCGGTGGGACCGATCGCGGCGATCCTGTCGCCCTGAATGGCAACCGCCACATCATTGTGCACATCATCGGCGTTTACAACTGTCGTATGTGAGAACACCACGGTGCCGATTGTCGGCGTTTGTGCATCGGCGTTGCGGCGCTCGATAAGCAGCGCTGCGGCGCTGCCGCTGACGCCAGCCAGCAATTGGCGGCGACTGATGCTCGGCCCGCCCGGCTGCTGCTGCGGAGGCGATGACTTGCGGTAATTGCGATTGATGGGCATCAGAGACACTCCGGTGCATCAGAACGATAGGTGCCGCAACGCAACGCGAACGTTACGGCCAGATCTCGTGAGGCCGCCAGATATTCACAAGCGTTGCCTGTCGTGAGTCATCAAGGTCGGCCCAGAGATCGATTGGCAGGGCAAGCCGTGCGAGCGCCGCGGTAGGCATCTCCTCGCGCGCACCGGTAAGTCGCTCGATCAAGTCTTCGAGGCCGGGATTGTGCCCAACGATCATCACTGTGGCGGCGTCGCCGTCGGGGAGCGATTTCAGCACCGCAAGAATGTCATCCGGGCCGGCCAGATAGAGCATGGGATCCACGCGGATATCACCGGTGTATTCGGCGGCCTCAGCTACCGCTAGGGCGGTTGTGTGCGCCCGTAAGGCATCAGACGTGAGGATCAGCTCGGGAATCACAGCTTCATCCCGTATCAGGTCTCCGATGCGCGGGGCATCCCGTCGACCGCGTGCATTCAATGGTCGCTCACGGTCACTGACTGAGGAATCGTCCCAACTCGACTTCGCGTGCCGGAGAACGAGCAAGGTCTTCACAGCTCCGTATAGTAAACGTCATTTGCGGTCGCGGAGAGTGTGGAGGCCGTGAAGTCTTTAATCCAGGGGACAGAGGCGTGATGGCGGGTCTAAGAAGCGACGCAGATATGGTCCGGCCACTCGAATCGTCCGGAGGAACGGCCGATTTGGGCGTCGTCCTCTCCAGTGTTGGTGTCGTCATCGTCTGACGAGCCGTCTTTTGGCCCCAGAGGTTTATTGGCCTTGATCAATTCCTCGGCCGCAGCGGCGGTGATGGGACGCGAAAAGAGGAAGCCTTGCGCGTGCGTGCAACCGAGACGTTTGAGCTCACGGGCCTGCATTTGGGTCTCGATGCCTTCGGCGACGACGCTAGTGTTCAGCGTGCGCGCCAACGCCAGGATGCTTTCGACGATGGCGGGACGATCGGGTTGCGACAGGCTCCTCACGAACGAACGGTCGATTTTGAGCGCGTCGACGGGCAGCTTGTGCAGGTGACTCAGCGACGAATAGCCAGTTCCAAAATCGTCCAGGTATATCTTCGCCCCGAATTCGCGTAGCTCGCCGAGCTGTTCTGCGGCCACTGCGGGGCTATCCATCAAGGCGGTCTCGGTAATTTCAATGCGCAAATCCGCCGGCTTGAGTCCCGCCTGGTGAACGGCCTGCTCGACAACGCGCATGAAGTTGGGTTGCATCAATTGGCGACTCGACACGTTGACCGTAATGTAGTCGAGCCCGGCGTGCGGGTATTGCTTCTGCCACGCAGCAAAGGTGGCGCACGCTTGTTGCATCACCCAGGTGCCGATCGGCTCGATGATTCCCAATTCCTCGGCGATGGGAATGAATGTCGCGGGTGATATCGACTCACCGTTGCGCGTCCATCGCACCAGGGATTCAAAGCCAACGCACATTCCCGATGCAAGCGAAACGATGGGTTGGTAGTGCACCTCGAAGTCGTTGGTGCTGACCGCGTGCCGCAGATCGTTCTCGAGGCCAAGGCGATCGCGAACACGCGCGTGCATATCCGCATCGAAAAGCTCGTGCCGGGCCTTGCCTCGCGACTTGGCGTGATACATGGCCGTGTCGGCGTCGCGCATGATCTCTTCAGGGTTGTTGTATTGCGAAACCCCGAAAGCAATGCCGATGCTCGCGGTTGTAAAGACTTCGCGGCCGCCGACCGAAAACGGGGCGCTGAGCACTTCCTGAATGCGGAACGCGATGGCGTTGGCTTGCTGTTCGTCGCTGAGACCATTCAGCAAGATCGCAAACTCATCACCGCCCATTCGGGCGAGTGCATCGCCGGTGCGCAGGCACGATTCGAGTCGTCGTGACGCCGCTGCCAGCAACTCGTCGCCGACTAGATGGCCGAGGCTGTCGTTGACCACTTTGAAGCGGTCGAGGTCGAGGTAGAGCACTGCGAACTTTGCGTCTCCGGGGCGTTTCTTGAACTGCTCGAGACGCTGTCCGAGTCCTTCAACAAAAATCGTGCGATTGGACAGACCGGTGAGCGGATCACGGAACGCGGCATCGCCAAACGCGCCGTCCGTCATTCCCCGCGACGTCGTGTCGGTCATTGAGCCCGCGATTCGCGGCGCGCGTCGACCAGCGCTGCGAATGGCGACGCCGCGGCACAGGAAGCGACGGTAATTGCCGTCCTCGTGGCGAATGCGGTGTTCGTGTTGAAGGTGCGCAGTTTCGCCGGCGAGGTGTGCTTTGAGCGCCTCTCTGAGCGGCACGATGTCGTCGGGATGAACACGACCGAGCCATTCATCGGCCGGACCCACGCCGGGCGCTGCCGTCAGACCAACCATTGCTCTCCATCGCCCCGAGAAGTACACCTCCTCGCTGCGAAGATCCCATTCCCACAATCCGTCGTTGGCACCCTCAGCCGCGAGCGCCAGCCGTTCTTCGTTGCGCCTGAGCGCGTTTTCTGTGCGTAACCGTTCGGTCACGTCCTGCCACAGCAACGTGACACCGCCGACAACGGGGAGAATCTTCACCTGCAGCGTCCGCGACGCTTGCGCGAGGGCCAAGGCAATATGAATTAGCGCCGGCGGCGGCTGATTCAGCGATGCGTCGCGGATGGCGCGCGGCAGCACGGTGCTGGAAAGCGGGGACACGGCACCAACCAATGAGCGGCCAAGCGCTCGTTCGCGAGGGCAGGCCAACAGGCGTTCCAAGGCATCGTTCCAAAGCGTGATCCGTCCGTCAGCATCGATGACGCACATGCCCTCATCGAGTGACGCGATAACTTCGCGGCGACGATAGTCGTCTTCAAACTTGCTCACCGACGCGCTGTAGGCCCGGTACGCGAAATACAGCGGTAGCGCGACCACCGGCAATACTTCCCAAGCGCCGTGAGCGATCACTTCGACCACTGCGACCGCGACGGCGGCCCCAACCACGAAGTTCGGCCAGGTTCGAAACAGCCCCTCTAAGGATCGAGAAATCGGCTGGCGTGTGAGGAGCGGCACGATGACTTCTGTCGCTGCGCTCTTGATGACGCCATATGCAAGCACGGCGGCCGCGATTGGCACGCCTTGGTAGGGCCACACGAACTCGCCCAAGGTTCCACCGAGAGTCTGGTGCGCGAGCCCGGCCACCTCGATCGCAAGCATCACCATCACGGTGTTCGTTAGCACGCGGACAGGTGGAAAACGTTCTGGGTCGCTGAGCCCCTGCGTGATGCTGCCGGCGCCAGCGACGAGCAAGGTCGCGTGGGGACCGAAAAGCAGCAGCGTGACGAAATTGATCACGAAGGAAGGGGAGACCGCCGTTTCATCCGAGTTCGGATAGTGCGTGGAGAGCACCGCGCTCACTACTGCGACCAGAGTCAGGACGGAGAATTCAAGGGCGCGCGGCAATGGCAGCAAGCCCGCAAAGGCAAGAAGCCAGCCTGCAGCGATGGCGAGCACCGCGAAGACAACGAGGCGCGGGTCAAGGGAAGGGATCCGCATTAGCCCACGCAGTCAAATGGCGTACGTGCGTCCACGTCAGACGAGAAGCAAGGGGAACGCCAGCCTTGCATCTACGGACAACCTGTTGCCTTTGAACGACTTAACTCGATGATGACCTTTCGGTTGATGGCGTGGTTGTTCACGAACGGCACAACCGGTCGGGCGAGGTAGCCGAAATGCCCCACCAAAAGTGCGTCAAATCTTCAAATCGTCCAATCAAAACGGGCTGATTGATAGGGCGGGGGTCTAACGGCTGCGAAGTCATGTTGTGGCACACACCTGGTGCGTTTCGAGACACCCGCGGTAACCGTCCCAGTTAAAAATTCGTGCACTTGCTCACAATATTGTGGGCGGCGATTTCCAAACTGCAGTGAGGCCATTGGCGTCAGCGTCCGCAACGGCAATGCTAGGATTTGCCCGATGCACCGAGTGTTCCTGCTGCTGTCGTGTGTGCTGTTCCTGCCATCCACCGCTTTTGCCACATGGTCCGTGCTTGCGGTCGACAGGACTACGGGGCGCGTGGTTTTAGCCGCAGCCTCCTGTGTCGACACCACCGACGAGACCATGAAATCGGTCATCGCGGTAGTCGTTCCCGGTAAAGGCGTGGCGACGTGCCAGGCCGCTGCCGACAACACGCGTCAGAATCAGATGCTGGTGTTCGGTGAGCTGCAGAAAGGGACGGATCCGAAACAGATCATCGAGCTCTTGAGCCGCGATCCGAGCTTTCAGAATCGTCAATTCGGCATTCTCGATCTGCAGGGCCGCGCTGCGGCACACACCGGGCTATCAAACGGTTACGTGGCGCAGCACATGTCCGGGCAGGTGCCCGGCACCGACATTTTCTATGCGATTCAGGCCAACATCATGCGACCTGGCGCCGTCGTGCCCAATGCGGTGGCCGCCTTCATCCGCGCGAACGGCGCCATCACGGACCGTGTGATGGCGGCGATGGAAGCGGCTGACGGCTCTGGCGGTGACAGCCGCTGCACGTGTCCGCCGTGGCCGACTGATGGTTCGACCCCGCCGATCGCATGTGATGGGCGAGCCTCGCACGTGGCGTTCATTCTGATGGCGGAGAAGTCGGATACCAATGGCGATTCGCACAACAACGGCAATTACGCGTTGTACCTGACCGTATCGCAGCCAGGCGCGGATAAGGGTCCGAACCAAATCAAGGCTGGCGAGAATTTGAATCCGATAAAGACGTTGCGAATGCGCTACGACGCGTGGCGAAAGAAGCAGCCCGCTTCGTTTCGGTAGCGAGGGATCCCGCCGGTTCGTCGAAGGTCTCTTTCGAAGGAAGCCGCGCGATCCTATCTCACGACTTCGCCGCGCAAGGCTGCCTGCATCCGTGCGTCGGCGTGCATCTTCGACGCGAGCACCCTTCGATCGTCGTCCCTGTCACACCACTCGGGATCGATTGTGGCTCCTGCACGAACAAGAAGCGCGATCACCTCGTAACTTCGATCCCGGTCCGCAACATCGGTCGTGTCGGCCCAGACCTGTATCGCCACTTCTAGCGGCGTTGCTCCCAAATCGGGATGCTTGATATCGACGCGCCAACCGTGTTCGAGGAGCCGACGGACGATGTTGATGTCGGCGCTATACGCGGCCCAATGCAACCCTGA
>WUUC01232573.1_pt1 | contig 15575 bp, 9 predicted proteins | sample 6278441 | NCBI WGS metagenome assembly WUUC01 (sample SAMN13675441, study PRJNA597444) | soil metagenome | isolation source: soil | place: USA: Washington | collected 2017-10
GGATTTCGTGCAGCGCGAGCAGCGCGATGAGCGTCAGCAGCACCAGACAGCTGAGTACCCACATGTGGGGGATGAGTGCCGCTCCGACCACCAACACCGCCGTGAGGAGGATGAACAGGACGGCAAGGAAGACGTAGGCGCATGCTTCGTCGTCACAGTCGGGAAACGTGATCGCAGGGGTTGGTCCGATGTCCAGATACTCGCGGGTAATGTAGTACGCGCGCGAGCCGACATACCCGTAGTCGATATCTGACTCTGTCGCGAGCAACTGACCCCTCTGGGCTGGTGCATCCTGCTCGGTCATGAAGATACCGAGAAAGAGTGCCGTTGCAAATCCCGCAAACGCGATGAGCATGACCCAGGTTGGGGTCCGGTAAAACCGGTTGTTGTACCAGTCTGTCCTGCGCACGAACGCAAACAATACGAGGGAGAGACCGATGGCCGCGGCGCCGACCGGCAGCCAACCGAACCAGACCGCATTGATCGGTTTTCCGTAGTAGAAGACGCACCAGATATATCCAACGGCCGAGATCGCTCCGCCCAGGAGGAAGATGTGCGGCCGGGAGATGGTCCGCTGCCGCATTTCTTTCCATTCATCTTCGAGATCGTCGGCGAGAAACTCTGGATGTGGACTGGTAAGGTTGGGGAGGAGGACACCGGGAATCAGAATCGTACTGGTAATCGTCAACATCACCAGCGCCAGAATGAAAACGATTCGCCACGTTTCTACCGATACCCGGTGCCCCATAAAGAGCGCGGTCGACGCCAAACCGGCCAGCAGCGAGATACCGAAAAGCACGAATGCGGACTTCCTGAAAAGGGTCCACGGAATCTCCACGTCACTGGCTCCTGGGTCGATCGTTATATCGGTACAACGAACGAATGGATGTCCAACCGTGCATTCAATAGTGGACGACGCTGCACACGCTCGCCATGTCCGTACCTGATTTGCGGCGGAGGACATCGCAGCGCATTGCGGGAGATGAGACGATGATCGAGGAGTCGACCAGTGACGACGCTCCGGCCGACGTGCACGCGCTCATCGAGCGCATTGACGAGGCCTGGCGCGAGCTTTTCGCCGTGCTCGACGACATTCCTGAGGACCGGCTCAGCGACCCCGGGGTAATCGGCGCGTGGTCGCTGAAAGACCTGTTCGGGCACCTCGCCTTCTGGGACGAGCATGCCCTGGCGGAGATCGAGCGCGCTCTGGCCGGTCTGCCCCGCGAGGACAACACCTGGCAGGAGATGAACGAGGCCGATCATGCCGCACGCCGGGACCGCAAGCTGCCCGAGCAGCGGGCCGCGATGCACCAGGCCCATGCCGCGCTCGTGGAGCGTCTGGAAAGCGTGGCGGGGATCGAGGCGGCGCATATCGACGCGGCAATCCGCCCCGATACCTACGAGCATTACCGGGACCATATCGCGGATATTCGAACCTGGCGGCAACGCACCGGGGTCTGAGGTCTCCGCGCCCCAGTGGCGGCAGCCATTCGCCTCTGCACGGGGTTGGCGCCTGCCTTTGCAACTCCGCCCGAAGGGCCCAGACTAAGCACAGATCTGGAACGGCGACGCTTTCCGGTGCCCGCCGCGCGACCCACGATGACCCCCACATGACATGAGGTATCTCACCTGGGCAACCCAACGAGATTCGCATCGCGTTGGTCGCCACTTGAGCAGGAGGAAGAGCCAGAGGAGCGGCCCGCTGCTGCGGGATCGGGGCGGGCTCAATGCTCGACGGTGACCCCGCGCTTGGATCGAAATTGTTGACTAGCCGCTCTGGGTGAACGTGCTGGGCGATCTTAAAGATTTCGCCTTCTCCCCGCCAGTCAATCTGTTTCGGGCACGGGCAACACCCGATGCGGACCTTGTGCCGCGGACATCGCGTCAACGTCGACGATGGCAATCGGTTGAGAGACGAGTGCGGTCAGCCATTTGCCATTGTCGGTCACTGTGTCAGTGAGCGACCTCCCTTGGCACAGCATCAGCCCATTGGCGAGCAGGGCGTGGATGGTGGCCATAGGCGATTCCTAGCCCTCCTATTGAAGCGTGGCACGCGCAGTATCAGTTCCGACCTTCTGCCACTCTTCCGACACTCAGAGACCGCTACGGCCCAGTAAAGTTTGAGCATCACCGGTTTCGTGAATCCCTCATGAATGTTAGTAAGAATTAGATGTAAATACGGATAGACAAGCGGCTAGGGGTCTGGCAAGATCTAGGGATTGGCACTGTTGACAAACACATTCACGGTAATCCTTGGGAGGCCCCTATGGACCCTGGACGATTCGACGCCCTAACCCGCAAGTTCTCGCACTTATTGACTCGACGCCAGCTCTTCAAGACCGTCGCCGCGATAGCCCCAGCGCAAGCACTGCCGTTCCTGCCTGCAGCTCAGCCATTGGGCTGTGGATCCACTCGATTTTGCACGGACCCCAGTTTCCCAGAGCATCACTCGGGCTGTTGCTGTTGCGGACCGGGGTGTGACCCGACCTGTTCCATCATCCCTGTGCCATCCTCGTGTCCCAGGTGTCCCAATCTCCAGTGCGCCGAGATCACGGTTTGCCCAGCAGATGAAGCGCTCTGCTGCTGCCCTGAAGGCGACTGCTGCAAAGACCTCCAGAACGACCCAGAGTTCTGCGGTTCCTGCTTCGCCGCCCATTGCGCCGGCACCTGCTCCGGCGGAGTGTGCTCCTGCGCCGACGCCAACAGGACCTTCTGCCCGGGTATCGGCTGCGTCAACCTGGATGATGACGAAGACCATTGCGGCGCCTGCGACGCCGAGCCGTGTCTGGGCCGCTGCATCGACGGCGAGTGCACCTGCCGCGGCACGAAGGAGCTCTGCTCGACCGGCTGCGCCGAACTGACCTCCGATTCGCGCCACTGCGGCCAGTGCGAGCATGCCTGCACTGCCACCGAGACCTGCGTCGAGGGCGTCTGCTGTCCGGCCGGCCACGGCATGTGCTGGGACCAGTGCATCGACCTGCGCGAAGACCGGAGTCATTGCGGCGCCTGCGGCCATACCTGCACGACACTGCAGGAATGTATCGACGGCGTCTGCGTGCGCGAGGATCCGCCGAGCGATGGCTGCAGCGCGCAGAGCCTGCGCCTCTGGATCAACGCCTTCTATCCCGGCGTCGTCGACGGATTCACGCGGCAACGGCTGATCGACCGCGACGACGTGCAACGGCTGGAGTCGGTCTCGTCGCCACGCCTGAACGAGACCGCCAACCCCTGCTCGGACGCGCAGGTCTGCCTGCGCACGGACCGCCGGCCTGATCTCACGGTGGACCAGGACTGGCAATCGTTCTTCTCCCGCGACGCCGCCGCGCCGAGCATGGCGCACGCCGAACTCGAAATCGACATGAGCGATCGCGACGCGATCCGCGCAGTGGTGCCGCAAGTTTCGCCAAGGTACGGCCTCCTGCAGCACGTCGTCGACACCGGCGTGGCTGGTTTGGGCGAAGACCAGGTGTCGGTCGCCGAAGTCACGTGCAGCATCCCCATTTCCGGTACGCCGCGTTGGTTCCATGATTTCGATGCCGACTCGATCGATCAAGGGATTCGCTTCAGAGTCCGCGCGACCTGGGATGCCTGGGATCAAGCGCAATGTCTGGCGCCGGACAGCCAGCCAGGCGCCTGCCCTGTCGACGAATTTGCCGTCTGCCCGCTCGGCTCGATCCAGGGCTCGATGGTGGTCCAGGTGCTCCCCGACGAGGGGGTGGTGCGTGTCACCATCGTCAAGTTGGAAGTTCCCCAATATCCCGTCATCGAAATCTATGCCGCGCTCGACGACGGCCAGGTCAAACGGCTCTGGGCCAGCGAGGCCGAGCCTGTGCCGCTGGCGGAGCTACGCACGAAGCCGCCGACGGTGATCGAGAACCTCTCCGTCGAGATCCCCTGCGGCTGCGGCCCGTGCGACGCCGGCGAGACGACCTGTGAGATCGACCCGACCTGCGTCTCCGACGCCTACTTCATTCTCTCCAGCAGCGAGGATCTCCTTCTCAACGAAACCACGCTGGGGCAAGCTCCCAACGCCGAGATCGACGCCGATGGCCCCGTGACCGTCACCAGGAATGGCTTGCCGGAGCCCGTCTTCAGCGGCCAGGACGCGGGCGCCGCGACGCGCACGCCGCCGATCGGCTTCGCCGGTAAGCGGGGCGACCGCCTGGACGTCCAGATTGCCTGCCCGAACGGCGCGAGCAGGTGTCCCGAGGCGATGGCTGGTCCGCTCTTCCTCTATCGCTTCGACTCCCTCTTCGCCCAGCCCACCCGGCAGGTGCTCATTCCGGGGCGCGTCCCACTCCCCCTGGACGCCACCCATCAGCGCCACGTCATCGAGCTCTCGCGGGCGACGAAACCGGGTGGCGTCTGCCGCCGCCTCGAGTCGGGCTTGACGCAGGTCTGCACCGATATTCTCTCCAACCAGGTGAGATGTGGCGGCCTCAGCGACACCGGTGAGTTTGCCTGCGGTGAATCCGAAGTCTGCCTGAACGGCGTCTGCCGCTGCCCGATCCATATGGCGCGCGTCGGCCCCCGCCAGTGCGCCGATCTGCTCAACGACGACCAGCACTGCGGTGAGCCACAGAACGCCTGCTCGGCCGGCACGCACTGCGTGATCGGGGAGTGCCGTGGCTGACATACCGACGAAGGAGGGATCTCGGCGCCACGTGAGCGAACGTTCCCATGAGCTGAGATTCCTCGATCCTCGGAATGACATCGTTGCTTCGGGAAGCGAGCAAAGGAGCACGACGTGATGGCAAGGCCACGCATCGCGGTGCGGCGCAGCGACGATCACCTGGCACTCGACTTCGAGCTGGTCAACCTGCGGCTGCTGACCGAAGATGGCGCAGCGCCGCGGATCATGCCGGAGGATGCTGCCCAGCACAGCTTGCTCATCGTTCACTTTCCGCCGCAGCACATCGCGGAGCAGGCCTTTCGCGCCGCGCCCGGCGCCCAGACCACCGCCCGCGCCGTGCTGGCCAACCCGAGCCAGCTCGTCTTCGACGTCAGCGATGCCATTCAGGCTGACGGCCACCTGCCGCTAACCATCGACGCTCTGCTCGACTGGCAGCGCTTTCAGCCCGTTGTCGCGCCGCTCCCCGGCGGCGCGCCGGGCGAACGCACGGCCATCGAAGTCCCCTACCGGCTGCTTCTTACACCCGACGCCGCGGCCACCTGGCGGCACAACCTCCATCCAGTCAGCGCCGTGGCCGACGGCACCGTCTGGACCGAGCTCTGGCAGACGCGGCTCTCGACGCGGCCGGACAATCCCGGTCAGCCGCCACGCGAGCCGCTGCCCGGCGAGCGCACGGTCCAGGTGATTGCGGCCCGGCTGCCTAATGCGCCCGATCCCGTGCTGGGTCCGGCGGACGGCCCGCCGCTGATCCCGGCGCGTGAGGATCGTGACCTCATTCCCAAAAACACGCCCATCCCGCTCGACTATCTCACCCTCTCCAGCATGGGCGCCTGGCTGAGCCTGCACGCCCACTGGACCGTCGACGAAGTCGACCAGGAATGGCAGCAGATTACGGCGATGGGGCGCGATCTCTACGCCAAGGTCGTCAAGCTCGGCTACCTCTACCCGTTTGGCCACCGCGCCGTGATCACCAACATCAATGAGCGCACCATCGAACGGCGGCCGAACGACACCTCCGACGTCGCCTACCTGAAGGCGCGCTCCTTTCTCACGGTTATCGAGCAGGAGCGCGATTTTTCGGCCCTGGCCGGCGACTATCCGCGTGGCACAGAGGGGCGCGAGATGCCGCTGCGCCGGGTGCGTTTGCTCACGTTGCGCACCCCGCCGATCGGCATCAACCCCACCGAGCACATCCCGCGCCTGGTCAAGGAGGACGGTGGGCTGGATGCGCCCTTTGCCTTCCAGTTCGCTGGCCAGGACTGGGACGGCAACTGGGCCAATTTCTCGATGCCGCTCGCCTTCGTCTCGACCGGCGAACTGGAGGACGGGGCGGTCACTCCCGCCGATCTGGCGGACGCGCTCACGCCGCACGCCGAGCCGCCGTTTGACGGCCAATCGATCGCCTTCGCCCCGCCAGCGCCGGGCGACAAGACGACCACCTTCCCCACGGCCAAGGTGCGCTTCGCTGGCCTCGACGTCGGCGCGCTGACGCCGCCTTTCCTGCCGAGCATCAGCACGGCGCAGGTCAGCCTACCGGCCGTCGACCAGCTCCTCGGCACGGCGGCCGCCGCGCCAGCGGTCGAGCTGCGCTTTGCCGAACCGTATCTCACCGACGGCTTCGACACCGCAGCGAACGCTGGACAGCTCTTTGCGAAATTCACCGCGCCGCTGCGCGTCGCCTTCCCGGCCGAGCAAGCGGGCGGCTTCGTGACTCCCAAGCCGAACTTCGCGGCTATCTCACGGGCACTGGGTCCGGTCAGCGCCGGCGCCGACGCGGCGACGAGCGTCGACGCCGCCCTGCAACAGTTGTCGGCCGGCAAATTCGACCCCAAGTCGTTCCTCGGCGACGTCAAGATCCTCGGCACCTTCCCCCTGACCGAGCTGGTTGCCCAGGCGGTGGACTACAGCGTGGCCGAGCTGGACGCGGTCACCAACGAGCTGAAGACGAAGACGGCCGAAATCGAGGAGCTGCGCAAGCGCGGCGATGCCGCCGCGGCCCAAATCAAAGCGCTGGAAGACCAGATCAACGATATCCTCAACAACCCGGAGACACTGATCAAGGTGCCGCTGCTGACCACGCACGTCCACCGCGACGGCGGGGTGCCGACCGCGGTCGAGCTCGAATATCTATGGAAGCCGAAGCTGGTGGCCGCGAACGGGGCGCAGACTATCGGCGACGTCCTCAAGATCGACAAGAACACGCGGTTACTGATCCGCAGCACGACGATGCAGCGCCTGGGTGGCGGCGCGCCGACCTCGCGCGTCCACGGCGTCCTCTCCACCTTCACACTGACCCTCTTCGGTCTGCTCGACGTTGTCTTCGACAGTCTGACCTTCGATATGGAGGCCGGCGGTAGCCCAACGATCGTGCCGAAGATCAAGAGCGTCGGCTTCGGCGGCGAGCTGGCGTTCGTCAAGCAGATCGCCGACAAGCTGATCAAGAACAACCCCTTCGAGATCAGCCTCCTCCCCGAGGCGATCACCGCCGGCTACCGCGTGCCGCTGCCGGGCTTCGCCGTCGGCCTCTTCGCCCTGAAGAACATTTCGCTGGCGATGAGCATGACGCTCCCGCTGGTCGAGGGCGGCGCCATCGGCACTCGCTTCGGCCTCTCCGACAAGCGAGATCCCTTCCTGGTCGCCGTCTGGTGGTTTGGCGGCGGCGGCTACTTCGCCATGGAGGTGCGCTCGGACAAGCAGTTCATGATCGAGCTGGCCATCGAGGCCGGGGCCGTCGTCTCCCTCGACGTTCTGGTGGCCCGTGGCGAGGTCCACGCTTTCTTCGGCATCTACGCCAAGATCGATTCCGCGGCCAAGACGATCCTCATCGAGGGCTACTTCCGCGTCGGCGGCTCGGTCAGCGTGCTGGCCATCGCCTCGGTCTCGATCGAAGCCAGCCTCAGGCTGGGCTACAAGAGCGTCGACGGCAATGACGTGGTGCGCGGCGCGGCGATGGTCGAGCTCTGCGTCGAGCTGGCCTTCTTCAGCAAGTGCGTCGGCTTCACCATCGAGAAAGAGTTCGTGCAACCGTCGGACGAGCAACCCCTCCCGCCGGGCGGGACCATCGGCCTGGTCTTTCCCATGGCGGACCGGCTCAGCCGCGACGATTGGCGGTCCTACACGCGGGCCTTTGCCTGATTGAAATACCAACGGAATGGAGGCAGCGATGGCGCGACAATCATTTCTCTGGACGTCCCTGCCGCACGGCGTCACCGCTGCTAACGCGCTGCGGCTGGCGGTGGCCCTGACGCCACGGTTGGACGGGATACCGTCCGACACCGCCTTGAGCGCGTTCCCGCTATGGGTCGACTGGCCGCGGCAGATCCGCGATGCCCTGCCCAACCTGACATTCGAGGTGCGCGCGCGCACCGCCGCCGGTCAGCCGCTGCAAAACCTGGGCGCGTTTGCGCCAGACGCGGCCTTGGCGCAGCAATTGTGGCCGGAGGGCTGGCGGGCACTCTTCAGCGCGGCGACGGTGCAGCCCTTCGCCATGCGGTCGATCGCCGAGCGCCAGGTCCACTCCTACCCCGCCGCGGCATTGAACGGCGAGCTCAAGCGCCGCTACAACCGGGCCGCCGCGGCTTCGCTGGCGCGCGACGATCCGCAGGGCAACGTCGCCGTGCACGATCCGCCCGCAGACGAGGAGCCGACGCCAGCTCTGCGCGAGTTCCTGGCCTACCACGAGCGGGCCTTCACCCCGCGGCTGATGGACGAGATCAAACGGCGTGACGAGCGGCTGGACAACCGCCCCGAGTTCCACGAAACGCTGACCTGGATCGGCAGCTATCCCGAGCTGCTGCCGCGCCTCGGGCTGGTCTTCGAGCTGCGCATTCCGCGCGCCGCGCTGCCAGCGGCCTCCGGCCTGCTGCACATCCAGGCCAGCCCGCTCCTCGGCGGCGTGGCGTGGCCGCCGCGCTGCCAGCCGGGCGAGCCGTGTCCAGTCGAGGTCGAGCATCACTCGCCCTTTACCGTGGTCGACGCGGAGACATTCTGGCCGCGCGCCAGCGACGTCGACGAGCCGACGACGGGGAGCATAGCCTGCGGCGGCCTGGCCCGCGGCCTCCTCTGCCCACGCGGCGACGAGGCGGGCCGCGGCCTTATTGCCGTCTCGCAAATCGACTTCGAGGGCGCCTCGCTTCGGCTGGGCACGATGGGCATCGGGAGCGAACCAGGCGCGAACGGATCGTCGCTGGAGCGATCGTTGCCCGCCCTGCGCAATGCCGGCTTCTCGCTGCTGCGCGCCCGTCAGCACGATCTGGCGAAGGCACAGGCGCGGCAGGCCGAGGCGCACAACACGGAACTGACGAACGGCGAGGAGCCAGTCCTCTGGGCGCAGAACCTCAATCGCGGTTACCGCCTCGACGTTCACGAGGATCGCACCTTTCAGTGGCGCTCCCTGCACAGGCGCCATCTCGACTATGGGCTTGCCGGCCAGCCGCCCCGTGAGCGGATCAGTGGCGAAGGCTTCGTGCAGCTCGCCGCCACCGTCGCCGCGGGCGAGGGCAACGGGCACGACGGCTCCGACGACCTGCTGATGCTGGAGACGCTGGCCCGCTGGAGCGGCTGGAGCCTGAGCGTGCCCCGCCCGCCGTCGCTGGCCGATCCAGCCCTGACCGCACCCGCGATTCTGCCGCCGAACCCCTTCGGACTGACCATCGCGCAGAGCATGGTCGACGGCTCGCTGCCGCGGCTGCGCTACGGCGACACCTACGCGTTTCGCATCCGCCAGGTCGATCTCGTGGGCAACAGTCCATCGCTCGAGGAAGCATCAGACCAGATGCCCTCGGTCTTCTTCGTGCAGCCGCCATCGTGGGCCGCCGTGCTGGGGAGCGACCGCGAGCATCGCTACCTGCGCTACGAGCCGATCGGGGCACCTGTCCTGGTGCCCCGTGCCGCCGGCGCCATTGGCGGCAAGGTACACACGCCGCGCGCCAGCCTCGATCACGTCGACGACCTCGACGAGGTGGTCGACCGTCTCGTCCTGCGCAGCAACGGTCATGACGCCTCGGCGCAGGCCTACGTCGAGCGCTTCCCACAATGGACGTTCGCCAATCAGCTTCACCTCGCGCCGCCGCGCACCTCGCCCGCGGTCGCCGAGGCGCACGGCAAATTGGATGACGCGCTCGAGCAGGGCGGCGAAGAGGAGCTCGAGGCCATCTTCGCGCTCATCCAGCAGGCCGGTGATCTGCCGGAGCACGAGCCAAATTCCGAACTGGCGCTGCCCTATCTGCCCGATCCGCTGGCGCGGGGCGTGACCGTGCGCGTGCTGGGCAACCGGGAACCGCTGGCCGGCGGCGCCGGTGAGCGGCCCACCTTCTGTCGCTATCGCGCGACGCCGGATTGGCCGCATCTGCTTCCCTTCCGGCTCGAGTTGGGCGAGGCCGCCGCCTACCAAGCCCCGACCTATGACTCCGCGGGGCGGCTACTGACGGTGAAATTTCCGCCTGGCGCGCAAGTGAAACTCGCCTTGAGCTCCTTCTTCACGCGGCGTAACGACGGCCTGATTCCAGAGGATTTGAAGAGCCTGGGCCTCTGGGCCTGGTTTGCCGAGGTGCTGCAGGCGTTGCACGATGGAGTCGAGCTCGATGGCATCAAGCCCGGCACGCCGCTCGGACAGGCGGTGCAGAACATGGCCCAGCAGGGAGCGGAAGGACGGGCCGGCGAGGGCCGCTTCTGGTTCCTCACCCCGCCACAAATGCTCCTCCTAGTCCACGCCGTGCAGCAGCCGCTGGACCCACCGAAGATCGCGGAGCTAGAGCCCAGGCGCGCGACGGGCGAGACCTTTGTCAGTCTGCTGAACAGGATCGAGACGCATCCTGAAAGCACGGCGCGCCTGGCGCTGACCGCCGCATGGAACGAGGTCATCGATGCGCCGCCCGCGCCACCGAAGTGGCTGCCGCGCGACAATCCACGGGAGGAGCAACGGGTCGTACCGGCACAGGCCGCCGTGCGCGAGCAGCAAATCCTGGAGCCGCACGACCAGGGCGAGCACCCCTATCTGTGGGAGGAAGATGAGCCAAATCCGTGGTGGCCGCGCAAAGGCCGGATCTCGCTCTGCGTTGGCGGCGCGCTGGAACGTCCGCTCGACGAGGAACCGGTGGCGATCGACATGCGCGGCGCACGGCTGCCCGGCGTCACCAGCTTGCCCCCGTTGCGCCACGAGTTTGGCGACACCAAGCACCGGAATGTGACCTATCGCGTGATCGGGACCAGCCGCTTCCAGAACGATTTTCCGCCGCCGAGCGGCGTCGACCGCGAGACGTGGACCACGCGCCACAGCGAGCCCTTCCCGATCAATATCCTCAGCTCGGCGCGCCCCGCGCCTCCCATTCTGCGCGGCGTGATGCCTGCCTTCCTGCGCCGCACGCAGCGCCAGGGGAGCACCATGATCCGGCAGAAGTTCGGCGGCGTGCGCGTCTATCTCGAACGGCCGTGGTTCACCACCGGCGCCGAGGAATCGTTGGCCGTCGTCCTCTGGGGCGGCGCACAGTGGCCGCTGCCGGCTGGGCATCGCGCGGCGCCGTACAGCACGCGCTGGGGCCGCGACCCAATTTGGAAGGCGGTCGATGCCGACGATTCGCTCCTCGTGCCGTCGCAGCCGGCGCCGGCGCACTTCCCACTGCGCGAGCAAGGTGTTGTCGCTTCGGACACGTTTACCGTGCCGAACGCCGCCTTCCTGGGTAAGACGTTCCATGTCGCGGCGCATGCGGTGCGCTTCAACGCCGAGCGCGACCTCTGGTTTGCCGATATCCAGATTGACCTCGGCGACGCCTATTTCCCCTTCGTGCAATTGGCGCTCGGCCGCTTTCAACCGCACTCGGCCAACATCCTCCATCTCTCCGAGGTCACGCTGGTCGATCCCATCCAGATCGTGCCCGCCCGCCGCGTCGAGGCCACTTTGATCGCCGGGACGCCGCAACAGGTGCAATTGCTCGTCAGCGGATCCTCACAGGCGACGACGGAGGGGCCTGGTGGCATGGTTCTGCCGGACAATCAGGTGCGCGTGCAGGTCGAGCGGCGCGCGCGGGGCGCGGACGATCTCGGCTGGAGCCCGGCGACCCTGCCGGGGCCGATCGTGAGCGACCTACCCGACCCGCCGTCTGACCTGCTCTGGAGTGGGCGGATTCCGTTGCCGCAAGCGAGCGCTGGTGAGGAGGTGCGTCTCCTGATCCTGGAAGACGATTTCCTGGCCGCCGATGGCGAACGAGCCGGGCAGTTCGCGGCCACGCCGCGCCTAACCTATGCCGAATCGATCGCCCTGGACGAGTTGGTGAATCTGTAGCGGCGAAAGGAGCAACGCAGATGCCGTACACCCTGCAGTTCGAGCAAACGGGAGTCAATCCCGACATCGCCATCATTCACGACAACGAGTCCTTCCGCGTTCAATGGAATGCGGAAAATCTCGGCCCAGATATCACACCGGAGTTCGTGGATCGGCTGGAGGTCATCGCCCTTCCCGAGGGTTGCCCCGGTTCTGACGCGGATGAGCATACTGTCGTCTATGACAGCACGGTCGATGGTGACCCGGCCGACTTCACGGAGCCAGAGCTGCTGCCCGGCGAGATCGGCCCGCTGATGGAGCCACAGGTTGGTCCCTTCACAGCAGGATCGTATCGCCTAACCGTTACGCTCGACGACGGCGGACCGAACCCCGTGAGCTTGTTTCATTGCGTTGAGATCGCCGAATCTCATTGAACGACTGGTGTCCCGCAGTCGCTGCTGCCTGGTGGTCCGCATCTGCTACGGCATGATCTCTCCTGCTACCCCTTCAGCTGGAGTCGTCGGTGATTCAGACTTTCTGGCTGCTGATTCATTCAAGTCGGCTCATTTGAATTGTGGAACAGCAGATCCCAGCCAGGAGTCATCTTCGCCGCACAAGGCACGGGTAGGCTGAGCGTCCAACGGAAATGTCGGCATTCCGGCGCCATCAGGGGGTGATAAGCACGCCGACGGAAGAGCCGCCGATGTCGGCGAGTGGGCTGATCTGACCTGACGCGTTCACTCCGGTGCCAAAGGTAATTGTGATACCTGCCGTGGCGGCGAACGAGGTCAGGTCAACCAAACCGGTTGTGCTGTGAAACACGAAACCCCTTGCGGGGACATCGAAGCTACCCACCACCTGGTCGTTCGGTCCGACGTCGAAGCCGTCACTTTGGACCGGCAGCAAAGAGATAGGCAGCCATCCGTTGAAGAGTTGGGTCGCACCTGTCAGCAGGTTGCCGTTGGGGTCCATGCCTGCGTCCGCGGTGCCAATGATCGTGCCGTTATTGTTGATGCCGAACGCACTGCTGTAGTCGAGGAAGCTGCCCGGATTGGTGAGGTCCGGCAGCGTCCCGAGATCGACCATGAAAAAGGGCACCCGCGGCGAGCAGGAAGGCGCGCTCGACCACGGCGCCGCTCGGGGCAAGCGCGTCCGAAACGCCGACGATATCGCCGTTATTGTTGATACTCGTGGCGCGACTCCGGTCGGGGATCGCGGGGATCATGCTGACGGGGATCAGCGAGCCCAGGTCGCGCATCGCGCCGACCGTCCGGTCGAAAAGAAAGGCGACCTCGCCAAATGCCGACTCGGACTTTCCGACGAAGTTCCCGGAGTCATTGAAGTCGACGCCGCGGCTGCTGCCGAGGAAGAGCCCTGGGTTGAAGGGGTCGGGAATGAGCGTGCCCAGGTCGTAAATCTGGCCTCCACCCCACAGCACCGCGCGAGTGACGAGGGCGCCGTTGGCATCGAGCCTATCCGAAGTACCAACGATCTCCCCATGAGTGTTGATGGCAATGGCCGTGGCCGAGCCAGGGGCACTGCCTGTCGGCAGGATCGGCAACCGGGTCGGTCTGCCAGTGGGGCCGTTCAGGCTCGCTGGCTGCCACACGAACGGGAACACCGTATCATCCTGGCCAACTACGGCCCCGGCGTCATTCAGGCCGTTGGCCTCGCTAATACCCGTGACCAGAGCAGATACGAGTGTCGTTACGGTGGCCACGCAAACCCCCTATTGCATGTAACAAACGGCTGAACCCCCCGCTTCGATTGGCGCTCAAGGCATCGACACGCGGTCGTGCAGCCAGCGCGAAACTCTTATGGGTCGCTAGGCAATTCGCTGATCGCTTCGTGATTGACAATTAGCCGGCGAACGTGAGGAATTCCGGGCATTCCAGCCTCAGGGCGCGATCGGCGGTCTCACGGAAGATTTCAACTTTTGGCCTGTCAGCACCCCCTTGTATGACACAAAAAATCATGATTCAAGAGGATAGGAGATTAATTCGCTCCATATCTCAGCATCAGTAGTTCTTCGCCGCGGTCCTGCTCAGCCGCCGCTCACTGTGCAGTGTCCGCGGCGTGTAGCATCTGGCTCATGACTGAGCCAGCGAGAGAGCCTGAACGAAAGATCACGCCAAGCCGATGGCGCTCGTGGGCAATCGCGGTCCTGGCCGTTGCGCTGCTCGTATCGACCGGTGTGGCAGTTTGGTGGCGGCAAAGTCCCACCGCCCCGCCACTGACGCCAACGTCGGTGGCCAACCTCCCGCGCTCTGGCGAAACACCGGCGCTCCCCGTCACCGGGGTCTTCGTCGAACCAGGCGACGGCCGCGCTCCGCTCCTCGACGAGATCCGAGCCGCGCGGCGATCGATCGACCTGGAGGTCTATATCCTCACTGACGACGTCATCCTGCAGTCGCTGGAGGAAGCGCAGCGGCGCGGCGTCGGCGTCCGGGTCATCCTCGAGGAGCATCCGTTCGGTGGTGGCGGCGGTCAAGAGGAGATCTTTGCTCGCCTGGAACAGGCAGGTATCGCGGTCCGCTGGGGCAACCCGGTGTTCCGCTTTTCGCATATCAAGACCATGGTCGTTGACGACGCGGTGGCGATTATCATGAACCAGAACCTGACGCAGTCGTCATTCACCACCAACCGCGAGTTCGGCGTGGTGACCAACCGGCCCGATGCCGTCGAGGCTGCCGCCGCGATCTTCGCGGCCGACTGGACCAGGAGCGCGGAGCCTGATCCCGGACCGCTGGTCGTCAGTCCCACCAACGCGCGTGACCAGCTACTTGGGCTGGTGCGTGGGGCGCGGGTCTCGCTCGATCTCTATGCCGAGGTGCTGCGCGATCCGGAGATGCTTGCGGCGCTGGCAGCCGCGGTGGAGCGTGGCGTGCGCGTCCGCATCATCGTTTCACCGTCGACGGATTTCGCGACCGAAATGGAGGAGCTGACGACGTCCGGGGTCGATATCCGGCTGTCGAACAGTCTCTACATCCACGCCAAACTGATCGTCGCCGATGGCGAACGGGCCTTCATCGGCTCGCAAAATCTCTCGGCGACATCGCTCGATCAGAACCGCGAGCTGGGCATCGTCGTCGACGATCCGCTGAATTTGTCCCGCCTCAACCACACCTTCGCGATCGATTTCCGCGCTGGAACCCCGCTGGAGGGCTCATGACCGATCGACGCAGCGGCGAGGAACGCTGGCACGAGGCCCTGCCGGCGTTGCGAGACAGTTTGCGGGAAATCGGGTACGATATCGTATCGTCGCAAACAGGTACACCGCTTGGTGGCAGCATCGTCGCCCGGCGCGATCGTGGGGATCGCGCGGTCCTGCTCGCGATCGACGCCGGCGGGCGTTTCCGGGCTGAGATCACCTGGCTCGTCGGGGAGTGGCCGAGCCAGGACCAGATCTCCGGGGTGCCGGTACACGTGGTTGACGCGGTTTCGCGGGCAGTCACGGTCACCGGCGAGTTGTCTCGGCCGGAGCAGGTGCTGGAGATCGTCGCCGCACTGGGTACGATCGTACCCTGGGCGAGCGTGGCGGGATCCGGGACGCAGTCGCCTCCGAGCTGACGGCTCTCTGAGGCAAAACGCAAACACCCCCTTGACACCAGCCCTATGTACGTATATTGTGTGCGTACAGTCAGTCCCGAGGAGCTGAGAGCCACGGGTCATGACTCACCGGGA
>WUUC01179367.1_pt1 | contig 15574 bp, 24 predicted proteins | sample 6278441 | NCBI WGS metagenome assembly WUUC01 (sample SAMN13675441, study PRJNA597444) | soil metagenome | isolation source: soil | place: USA: Washington | collected 2017-10
CGAGTAGGTAGTAGCGGCGCCGGTAGACGGTGGGGTCTTCCCGTTTCCGGTCGGCTTCATGCCGCCAGCACAGCCGGCATTCGGTGTCCACCTGATCGAGCCATTCGGTGATGCGTTGCTGAACGGTGGCGTCGTCGGGCCAGTCCTGGAACACCGCGGCCGGTACAACACCGGGTAGCAGTTCGCGTAGCCGGCCGATCCGGGCGTCGCCGGTCCGCGGCTGCCACGCGGGCAACCCCTTGGACCGGTAGCCGAACACGCGGCACATCCGCGATTCGGCGAACACGGGTATGCGCGTTTCGTAGTCGCGGGGATCGACGGTCACCCCGACGATCATGATGCGGCCGCCGGCGGGACCAACTTCCGCGCGATGTACGACACCGCCGCGGTGACGGCGGATTTGCCGACTGCGAGGCCGAGCGTCACCCAGTACGCCTGCGTCCATTCGATGCCGCCGGCGAGGCCGGCTGCGAGGGCTACACCGACGCCGGCGGCGACGTCGACGGCGAAACCTTGGGCGAGGGTGCGTAGGGCGCGCTGCCGGGCGTCGGATTCGACAGGTGGCGTGGAATCAGTATTCATTCCTATCTGCCTTTCTCTGGTACCCGGCAGCCGAACTCGCCGAGTAGCCGCCGGATTTCGTTGGCGATGCGCCGGCCGAGGTCACTACTCGGCCCGGGTGGCATCTGATAGGCGGCGTCCAATTCGCCGAGCAGTGAGCACCATCGCCGGTTGGATTCCTGCAGCGACTCCTCGGCTCGTCGGTCGGACTCTTTGCGCACGTGATCGGAGTACAGGACGCTGGCGAACGCGATGCACGCGCACGCGGCGAACGCGACTGCGATGGCGTACGACAGCCGGACGGCGGGACTGGTCACGCGTCAGACTCCGATCGTGCTGACGATCGCGAGCGTGATGCCCGCGGCCGCGAGGATGACGACGACCCAGCTCCACCACGGGGGGAGGTTGCCGGCGGCAGCAACGCCCGAACGTTGATCGCCCCGGTAATGCCGAGCAAGCCCATACACGTGCCCATCCCCACCGCCGTCATGTCCCCGGTGTAGATCTGCCAGACGATCCCGCCCAACCCCACGAGGGTGCATCCGGTGTCGCGGACGTAGCCGATGATCTGCTCGGCGCTCACGCACTGCGCCCGCCCGTCCATCGGACACCCATGTGCCGCCACGTCGCCGGGCCCACAACCCCATCGACGGACAGCCCGCGCATGCCCTGGTACCAGCGCACCCCCGACCGGGTTTTCAGCCCGTACCGGCCATCTGCGGGGCCGCAACGCTTGACGCCAATCCACCGCTGCACGTAGGTGACGTCGGCGCCGGCCAGGGGCGGCGACTGCAGGCTCAGCGTCCGCGAGCCGGCCGGATGCGCAGCCGGTTTCCGGATGGCGGACGTCGGCCGCGGGGCGAACGCCCCGGCGATGCCCCACGCTCCGGTGCTGCCGGCGACGTCGCTGTGTCGGGCGGAGAAGTGCGCGTGCCGGGTGTGCGGGTTGGCGCCGAGGTACTTGCGCGCTTTCCACCCCCACGATCGGGACCAGATGACACGCCGGTAGATGACGTACTGCAGCCGCGTCTCTTTGCCGGATCGGCACCGGTCGATGACGTGCGCAACGATGCGACCCATCGACACGCCGTCAACATCAACATCGAGGGCCCGGACGTAGCCGAGCTTGTCGGGGTTGTGGTCGGAAGCGATCGCGGCGTGCCGGTCGTCGCCGATCCACCCGTCGCTGCTGCGATCCCGCCTAGGGTTGATCTTGTCGAACTCGGCGCGCAGCACAGCGAGGCCGTCAATGAGGCGTGCCATCACTCGGCGCCGATCCAACGATCGCCGACCAGGGGGGGCGCATCGTCGTCGGTGTCGTCGTCGTCCGGGTCGTACACGGCCGGGTCGCCTGCGAGAGACTCCGGATTGTCATCCTCATACTGGACGGCCCGATCAGGGTCGTCGTATTCGTTTGGCATCTCTCCCCCGATCAGAATGGAATGACAGCGATGTGCCGCCGCTGAACCGTCGCGGCGACACCGCCGGACACCCGGTACATGACTTTGAAAGTGTTCGATCCGCTGTTCAGCGCGGTTTCCAGATGGCAGCGCGTGGCATTGAGCATGTCGTTGGCGCCGTTGCTGCCGCGGTGCTCAAGCGCCCACGTGTCCGCGGCCGCGATCGTCGTAGCACCGGACACCTCATGTGCCATATACACCGACTGATTAGCGACGCCCAGCGTCGAATGCCCAGAGGTGAAAATCAGCGCCTTGGCGGCCGACGTTGCCGTGACCGAGGGGCCCGGCGTCGTGGTGTTTGCATACGATGTCGCCGCCACCGTGTCACTACCGCCAACCAGCGCGGTTTGCGGAATGCGCTCCGCGATGGTGTTCGTTGTCGTCGTCACGAAAATAGAGCCGGCGGTGGTCGCCTTGGCGGGGGCGGTTTCGTTCAGGTTGTCGCGGACGCTGGCGTTCCACTGAGCCGCGGTCAAGGTGGCGTTCGATACCGCCGTGAGGGGCGTACTCCAAGCCATCAGGGAACTCCGATCTCGCGGCGCCGGTATTCGGGTAGCGCGGCAACGAGCCGGCCGGCTGTCACCCGCTCGTCGCGGGTTTCCAAAATGCAGCCGGCCTCGACGAGCATGGCCGCGGGGATGACGTCGTGAATGGCGTTCTCGGTGAGTAGCTGCTGCACCGTCTCTCCCGGCAACCAGTTCCGGTTGGTCACGTCCGGGCGCATCAGCAGCAGCGTTTCGATCGCCTCAGGATCGGCGGGCCAGATCAGGTTGGTGGACCATCCGCAACCACCCGCACCGCCGCACAGGAAAATCGGTTCCCACCGATTGATTTGCATCGCGTTGTGGCAGTAGGGGCGGGGGCACTTCGCCACCCACCGGCCCCAATTCGCTTCGGCGTAGGCGAGTCCAGGTATGGCAAGGTCAGTCACGTTGTACGCTCCCCCGATGGCGTTCAGCACAGAAGAAATCGAACAGGCGCTATGCGATGCGGTGCCGCTTCACCACAAGGGAAAATGGGCACAGTTCTCGGGGTCGAATCTCCGCCAGTCATGGGGCAACGCGATGGACATCGCCGAGGCATGCCTCATCCTTGGCGTACCCATCGGCGACGTACTAACGGGCGGCATGTGGGCAACTCTCGTCCGACGAGTGTCAGCAATGGAATCGCATATAGCCGCGCTTGAATCGACGGTGGCGGACCTAGTACGAGAACGCACCATCGTTGAAACCCCGGCTGGCGGTGTCGAAACGGAACATCGACGCAGCCGACGACACCCCTAGCAACTGAAAGCGACCATCGTTGAAACCGCGCCCCGCCACATCAAACGTGAGGGGCGCGGCAACTTCGGTCGGTGCCTTTTCCAGCGCGAACGTTGTGCGGTGCTCGGCGCCGCCCTGCGTCACCGAATGATCAATCCGTTCCACGAAGCAATCGGAGTCCAGCCCGGTATGCGGCTCAACCACCCGCACCCGGTCCGACAACTCCCGGCCGAGCGCCTGCGCCAGACGGGCGGCGTTCGCGCTGCCGACGACCGTCGTCGTCACGGTCGGCAGGCGCTCGGCGCGGCGGCCGACGAGGATCTGCCCCACCGCCTGCGCGTCGTGCCGGCCAGCCCACACCGGGCCCTGCCCGTCCGGCGCCGCCCGCCGGCCGTAGGTGGCAATGCTGGCGGTGTCCTCCACCGTCACCTGCAGGTTGGTTACCGTGTCCACCGCGCGGCCGCGTAGCTGCAGACCATCGATAACCGCGGGCCCACCCACCGACGCGATCCGGATCGCGAACACCTGCCCGGTGCTCCGGTTCAGGGTGACGTTCACGCTGCCGGACACCGCCGTGTAATCGGTGCCGGCAACCGGCGTAACCGTCTCGGCGAGCGCCGTGTTCGCGATCGCCTCAACGGTGATGATCTCGCCGCTCCCGATGGTGATCTGCCCCTGCGCGGACCATGCCACCGTGTACAACGGCGACGCCGCCCGCAGCGGCACTTCGAACGTGACGGCGTTGACGATCTCTTTCCACCCATGGTCATAGGTGGTCGGCTCGCTGATGAGTGGCTCCACCGCCCCGGACGCCCGCCACATCGATTGCGCGGTGACCGACGCGGCGCGGAAATACCGGTGATGCCGGTCCCGGAAAACAAAGCCGCCGTCGCTGCCGATGGTGACCAGTGACGGCTGACCCTCCGAGTACACGAGATCGAGAATGGCGGTCATCGCGTCGACGTTGCCCAGCCACCAATGCGGCATTACCGTGGCGCCGGCATCCAACGTCCGGGCCGCGGCAGGCCAGCCCACCGCGTCGAGGATGATCCCGATCGCGTCCCCCGTGCGGATGCCGGTATACAGCGACGTCGAAATGTTCGCGCCTCGCAGCCTGCCCAAGCCGTCGACGCAGCGCGCCTGAATCGCGCGGTCCCCCCGCGACGGCGCTAGGTCGAAATCGTCGAGGTAGCCGCGGAAGATCACGTACGTCGTGCCCGTCGACGTGACCGCCTCGATGTAGACCGGCCGACCGGGGAGGACCTTCCCGGTGAGCGGGGACGCGGTGTTCTCCGGTGAGTAGTCGCGGGACTGATTGTTGACGACGAAACCGGCTTCGCCGGGCGAGATGGGTGAGCCGGTACGTGCGGTGTCCCTGCCGTACCCGGCCGTTACCGGCTGCCGTCCATCCAGCACCCGCCGGGTGATGTTGTCGCCAACCGTGGTGAAGTTCCCGTTGTTGTCCCAATCGACGTACACGCGGTATGAGGTGGGCATTACATGCGCCCCCTCGCCCGCAGGTTGTCAACAGCTTTGGCCAGCCAGGATTCCATTTCGTACGGTGAACCGATCACCCCGTTGTTCGGCAGGACGATGGTGATCGAGCCGCCGACACCGGTACCGTTCGGCTGCCAGTTCGCGGTGACCCGTTCCGGCTGATAGTTCTCACCGAACGAATACGTCGCGCCGGATGCGCCGATGCCCAGCACCGGTTCGCGGATGGTGCCGCCCCGCGCCATCGCGAAATGGTTGTGGGCGTTCCCGCCCGCGAAATTGTGCTGATTCCAGATGGCGCCCGTGTACCGGTGACTACGCCCATTGTGGACGTTGTACTGTTGCCAGGGGGTGATGGCTTCCTTGAGCCGCGACTTGTAATTTTGGTACATGTACGCGGCCATCTCGCGGATAGCCGGGAAATCCACCGCACGGTTCAACGCGTGATAGCTCTGATTCCCGCTGAGCGTGCGCGAGCCCGGCCGGAAACCCGAAATCATCGCCGCCCCGAAACGCGCTTCCAACATGCGTTCCATCCAGGGGGCGGTGGCGCCGCCCGGAACGGACGGCACAACCGCCGCGGACACTTCCCGCGCCGAGGGGATACGCGTCATCGCCGCCGTGGTCGGATACGGCCACCCGACACGCCCCCCACGGGCATAGCCTGGCCACTCGCCGGTTTGATTCATGTAGTCCAAGGCGCCCGGCCGAACCGCCTCAAGCTTGCGCCGAGACACCTTCCGGATCACATGCTCGTCCGCGTGCACAACGCCAGCGACATCATCCTTTTCACCCGGACCGGTCCACCCGCCTATATCGAACTTCCCGAAATAGGCGCGGGCGGGTGCCGGCAGTTGCGCGCCACGCTTGAGAGCAGACTGCACCTGCGATAGCAGGCTCAACTTACGGCCGACTTCCTTATCCCCGGAAATCGACACGTCCGCGCGGTACGGACCGGCGAAATCGTTCGCCGCCGAGTACGCGTTTTTCAGGTCAGTCTGCGCCTGCTTAGCGCCGGGCGCGGTCGCCTTAGCCTTATAGTCCCCCTCGTAATCCTCGGCCTTCTTCCGCGCGTCGACGAACTGAGCACCGACGTCCTTGATCTGTGCCTCAGTGAGGTTGGCTGCCTTGAGGGTGTCCCGCAGGGCGGGAGACATTTTGCCGTTGAACGTGTCGCTGAGCGTGCCGGTCTTTTCCTGCAGGGTGATGGCCGCGGACGCCAACTCGCGGTTAGCTTGCCGTGCCTCTACGGAGTTCCGGCCGTGTTCCTTGACGGCTTTCGATGCCTTTTTCTGCGCCTCGGTCAGCTTGTCCTGAGCATCGAGCAGACCGAAGATCGGATCGGTTTCCGCTTTCATCGCATCCGACAAAACCTGGAACGCGTCCCGCTGTCCCTTGAGGGCACCCGTGGTGGCCTCGGCAACCGACTTGTATTTCTCCTGCGCTTCTTCACCCTCGCCGAGCGCGCTTGTCAGACCATCGGTTTTCTGGGCTGTCTTGGCAGTCTCGGCGCCCGCGGTTTCCAGCGCGGCCGCGTACGTCGGGAACTGCTTACGGAATTCGGCCATGGACACGTCGCCGGTGGCGAGTTCCTTGGCAAGCTTATCGAACGCCTGCCGCGCCGTTTCCGGGGCGCCGCCGGACACCATCTGCGCGAGTGCCTGATCGATAGACTTGATCCGCACTTCGGTGTTCGCCAGCGACTCGTCGGTGCCCTTGAGCCCTGGAACGAGCGACTCAAGCCCACCCTGCAAATTCCGCACCCACGCGCTACGGCTGCCCTCATCGGCAAGGAACTTGAATTTACCGCGCAGCTTGTCCATGTCGCCGCCGAGCACCCGCGACGTTTCTCCCGCGATCTGCCCGGATGCCGCGTACCGCTCAAGGCCGGTAGCCAAAGCGTCAATCTTCGGATTGATGTCATCCTGGAACGAATCGAACACCGCCGAGGCGGCCTGCAGCGCCACGAACGCGATGCCCGCTTTGGTGGCCGCGCTGGACAGTCGGGACATGCCCGTAGCCGCCCGCTCACCCGCGGGCCCCATCGCCTGCAGCTCGGCGCGCAAATCGGCGCTGGTCTGCCGAGCACGGAGCCATCCCGCACCCAACAGCAAACCGCCGCCACCGAGCGCCGCCAAAACGGTAATGGTGTTACCCACCACCGGGGGCAGGTCGGAGAACGCGTCAACAAGACCGTTCGCGGCCTGCGCGAGAATGCGCAGGCCACCGTTCGCCCCGCTACCGGCTTCGATGGCGAGGGTTTCGATCGAGCCCTTAAGGCGCTCGAGGTCGCCGACGAGGTTGTCCGTTTGGATACGGGCCGTCTCTGCGGCATAGCCGGCGTCGTTGGTCTTGTTGATCCAATCCTGAATACCGGCGCCGCCCTGCTCGTACAGAATGGATGCGCCGCGCACCGCGTCCGCGCCGAAAATCTGCGCCATCGCGTTAGCGCGCAACTCCGGTGTCAAGTGGCCGAGCTTGTCGCGTAGCTGCTGAGCAAGCGCAGTCAGGCCAACAAACTGTCCCTGCGCGTCGTAGGCGCTGACGCCCAACTCATCCATGAGGTCACGCGTCGTCCCGGACGGCGCCTGCAGCATCAGCAGCATTTGCTTGAACGAGGTACCGGCATCCGATCCGGTCAGGCCGGCCGACGCGAACGCCGCCAGGCCGCCCGTGGTCTCCTCGATCGTCAAGCCGGTCTGCGACGCAACGAGACCGGCTTGACTGAGCGCCATACCCATGTCTTTGACGGAGCCTTGCGCCTTGCCGGCCGCGGCCGCCAACAGGTCGGCGACGTGCGGCACATCCTTGCCCTTGAGTTTGAACTGCGTCAAAGCGGACGCGGTGATTTCCGCCGCGTCCGCCACCTCGAGCTGTCCGGCCGCCGCCAAATCGAGGGCGCCCTTGAGTCCGCCGCCGAGAATGTTCGCGGTGGAGATGCCAGCCTTGGACAGTTCCGTGATGCCTTTAGCCGCCTCGGTCGCCGAGAATTGCGTATCCTTACCGGCCTGCAGCGCAGCCTTCCGCAACAGGTCGATTTCGCTGGCGCTCGCATGCGTCGCCGCGGCGACGCCGGACATCGCCTTGTCGAAATCGGCAGACATTTTGACAGCCATGCCGGCCGCACCCACGAGACCGAGGCCGAGCGCACCCGTGGATTGGGTGAGCTGCTCAACCTGCCCACCCCTCGCGGCCCGGTCCAGCTCGCCTTTCAAGTCCTTAGTGGCGGCGACGCCGCGGCGCATCTCCGCCATGTAGCGGGACATGTCGGCGAGCACCTTGACGGAAACGGTCCGCGGCACGGGGCTACCCTTTCCGTCGCATCAGCACACGCCACACGCGGGCGCGGGCATTCGGGTTTGGCTTATCCGGATTGGTGGCGGCGCGCTGCCCCTCGAGCATCGCCAGGGTGGCGCGGCACGCCTGATGTGAGGTACTGAAAACCGGCCCGGTTTCCTCATGCGAAAACGTGTCCTCAGCCAGGAAGCCGCAGCCGTCCGGACACAACCACGTCCGGTACAGCGCCAATGCCAGTAACTCGCCGCGATCCTGCTCGGTGAAGCGCGGCTCTCTGGTGACCGTTGCGGAAACCAGCCGACCACCGGGGGTGTACTCGTACGCGGTCACCTCGGCCGGCTCACGCCCGTCGAGCTGCGACGGGGGAACGCCGAGACGTTCCGCTAGCTCAATTCTTTGTCGGTACTCCGCCTCGCGAGCGATGCGGCGCGCGAGAAAGGGATATCGACGTCACCCCGGTTCACGGTCCACGCGGCATCGGCGAGACGGCCCAACTGCCGATCGGTGAGCCGGCCGGTGTCGCCCGCCATCAACTCCCACGCCTCGTCGTCAACGACCGGATCGACAAGGCACGCCCGCGTGATCGCATCGAAAAATGTCTCAGTATTGAACCCGGCTAGATCCTCCGGATGCGGATCACCCTCATCTGTCTTCCGCGGGGGATGGCCCACCACGAGAGCACGCCACGCAGGCTTAGGCAAAGCGCGCAGCCGGAAATTAACGGTGGCCTCTTGCATCCGCCCCTCGAGCGCCATGATCGCGTCGACGAGTTCGCCGACGCCGTTACCCTCGAGACTGTCCGCCGGGCGCCGTTGCGCTTCCTCGAGCTTGCGCTCGAGCCGCTCATGCTCCGCCACCAAATCGCCGCGCAGGCAGATCGGAACGGTGCGCTCCGGTAGGTGCGCGTCGGCGAGCATCGCCTTAATGTCCATCGTTTTCTCCCGCTCCCGATCTCCCGATGAAAAGTGCCCGGCCGACGTCGGGAGTGGCGTCGGCCGGGCACGAAAAAACCCCGATAGGATCGGGGCGTGTTGTGGTGGCAGGAAGTCATGGCGGCCGTCGGCGTCGCAACCCTCGCGTGGATCTACTACACCTGCATCCCGCTCGTCGACCATGAGATTGCGGACGTCAGGCGCAAGAGTCGCCGGGCGCTCGTCGTCGGCACTCTCGCCGTACTTCTCATGGTCACGCCTGCCCTGTTCGGTTAGGCGACCGCGGAACGCAGTGCCGGCGACGCGGTGATCTTGATCGGAATCTCGTACCGCTCAACCGTGTTCGGTTCCGGATCGAGCCGAGACACCTCGCCGCACAGCGCCGGGTAAACCTCGATCGCCTGCGCAGACGCCCACGCCGTCGACGCGGCCAGGGAGCGCCGAACCACCACATAGCCGGCGGTGTCGCGGACCAGCGTGGTGAAAATGGTGTCCGTGCCGGACTGCTTTTTCAACCGCAGCGCGGTGTTGCTGAACGAGGTCCGGCCGTTCACCATCGTCGAAAAGGTGGAGTCCAGAGACGACGTGTCGACGTCTGCGGTGGCTGGCTGGAAACCGTTCAGGCCGTCCGCGGTGAGCGTCGCCTGCAGCGCGATGCCGGCGTTCAGCTCAGTCGTCGTCGGCGCGTTGATATTGGCGATGGTCGTCACCCAGTAAACTCGGGTTTTGCCATCCGCGGTAATGTCAGGCATTGCCGCCCCCCTTCACACTCTCGCCGGCATCGGCGCTGTCAGTCGGTGCCGGATCGGCCGGCTCAGTCGGCATTCCGGGGACCGGCGGAGGGTCGGACGGCACCCACCCGAGGCCGGCATGGAGTTCGGCCGCCGTGTGATTCATGACGCCCCGGCCACCGTGGTCGATGTTGCGTACCCACTGGAATTCGAGACCGGTCGGTTCGGTGGTCACCGTCCACCCCTGAATGCGCGTCCAGTAGTCACGGAGAACAGCGCCGGACACGCACGCCTTGACGCCCTCCGGATCGGAAATCCAGTACGTGTTTTTCGGCATGCCGGCCTCTCAGCAGCGAATCAGTTTGTAGGTGACGGACGTCGCGGAAGAGAACGCGACGGTGGCAACGCCTGTGGCTGCGTTGACGTGTGCGGGCGACAGCCGAAACCATCGGTCGGTGCCGTTCGCCACCGCCTGCGCAACGGTCGTCCCCGCGTTACCGACAGCCGTAGTGTTGGGGTCGGAAATGGTGACGTTGATCGGGGCGCCAGCACCGTTGATCACATTCAGCAGAGCGCCATTCGTTCCGATGTCAGCCGCAGAAACGGTGTCCGAGGTGGACACTGCCGCCGCGGTGACGGTTGTAGCCGTCGACGTGACGGATACAGCGGTAAGCAGCGCCATTCGGCGCACCTCCCCCGTGAGTGGTTTTGTTGCGCCCGGCGCTTAAGCCGGTACGGAAGTGAGGCCGTACACGTCAACCGTGTCGACCACAAGCGCGAGAGTCTCCTCATCGCGGTTATGCTGCTGCCCGTCAAGCCAGCGAATCGGGAAACACTCCCTGCCCGCAACGGCGGGGGTGACGTCCAAAAGGCACGCCTCAACCCGGGCCTGAACCGCCCGCGCCGCAACCGCGTTAGCGCCGACACAATGGCAGTAGAACCGCATGTCCACGGTCGTCGTGTCACCGGTGAGCGGCGTCTTGTCCGGGGCGATAAGCCCACCGGGGAGTTGCCGGAACGTATAGACGAGAACGTAATGATCGGCCGCACCGGTCACCTGCCCGTCGTACACGGTCAACTGCGCATCGGCGCGCAGCAAATCGAGCACCGCATCGGCATGGTCCTGCAGGATGCTCACCGCTCGATCGCCTTTGCGGCGAGTTCCTCGAGGGCGCGAGCGAACCGCGGCTCCTCGGCCTCGGCCGCCGGGGCGAGGTGCGGGATCGGCGCGTTCTTCCGCGTGCCGTACTCGAGGATGTTGCCGAGGGCGCCTTGGCGTTTGTCCTTATCCGGGCCCACCTCGGTTGCGGCGCCGGTGCGGGTGACCCGTACCGCGTCGTAGGTGATCGACCGCGGATAGGCGGGCGCGTGCGCGAGACCGCCTACCCGCCGGCGGGCATCGTTTTTGATGTTGAGCGCGGCCTTTTCGACAACCTTGCCGACAGTCGGTGCCGCCGCGGCCGCCGCGGCGGCTGTCATGTCGTCGATGAGGGCGGTCAATTCGTGGGTGTCGAAAGTGACCTTCACCGCGCCCGCCCCCTAGTCCGTCTTTTCGATGACCTGAACGCGGCGGGCGGTGGCGTGCGTCTTGTGAGCAAGGTCGCGAACCGTGAACACCCGGCCGGGCAAGTCGGCGTCATGCGCCGAGCCTGTGATGGTCACCTCGTCGCCGACCTGCAGCCCGGTCACAGACATCGGCAGCTGCACCTCGAGCCGCAACATCAACAGATAGTTCTGACCGGCCTCGGTTTGCTGGGCTTGCGCGGTGGCCTGCTGCACCCGGCATTTGCCGGCGTACAGACTGGCGTAGGTGGGTGTGGTGGCGCCGGTGTCGGGGTCGGTTACGGTGCCGGTTCGGCGGCGCACCGTGCACGCGTCGACCATGCCGGCCTCGGCGGCGCGGCGCCCGCGGACGAGAACTGATGCGCGAGACATCGACAGCACCCCCGCGCTTACGCTGTACGACATGGCCAAAGGTGATGACGAGCAGGCGCGGCTATGGCGACGCAACGCGCACGCCCTGATGCTGTCGCTAGCGTTCTCGGGAGGCGCGTTCTTCGGGTTGCTGGCCTCGGCGCTTCAGTTGCCCGCAGCCTGGTGGGCCCCGGTGATCTTGCTCTTGACATCCGGTTTCTGGCTATGGGTGCGATAGCCCATCCGAATCACCGTTTCATCAGCCCTTGGAACCTGCGACTGTCCGGGCCGAAAAACACACCCGAAATCGGGGCGGCCGGCGGCTGCGTCTGGCTGCCGATGTAGCCGTTCACGCGGGGCGCCTCGAGAGCGTCTGCGTACCAGCCGCCGCCCGCGGGCAGGCTCGGCGCGGTGCCGGCACCGATCCACAACACCCAAAACGCGTACTGCCGCCCGGCAACCTTGTCCCAGCCCTCAAACCCGGCCTCCCCGGGGTGATCCCACGCGAAAAGCTGCGTGTCGTACGTCTGAAATCCGGACGTCCACCGCGTGGGGTCGTCGATGCTCGCCGCGAGCGGCGTGTAGGTAGTGCCATCCCAACTCGCGATGCCCAGCCACGCATGGTCGGCGCTGGTAGCCACGGTGCCGCCGATACCGGTGCGGATCGTTTGGATCGTCTCGGTGCGGCCGGCGGTGAAGTGAGTCATGTACAGGTTGCCGGTCACCGCAGGGGACTCAGTGATGATGTCTGCACGCGGGATCACATATTCGCCGACGTCGACAAGGCGGGTGATGCCGTCCGCGCTCAAGCTGGGATACAGCGTGTAGGTCATGATCAGACCCCCACAACCATCACGGTGGGCGTGCCGGCCGAACGCATCCGCACTACGGACACGCCGCCGCCGGTGTCGTCGGCGATTTCCGCAACCGCGATCACCCCCGGAATGACGTGGTTGCCGTCCTGGCTCTCCGCAACCGCGGGCACCGCGACGTTGCGCGTGTTCAGGAAGATCACCGCCGGGTTGTCGTAGACAACCACCCGAACGGCGCCGTAGTCCTGATCGAGAGTGAAGATCTTCTCTGTGTCCGCGGACAGCGTGAAGTGCTGCGGCAGCGCCACGGGAAACCTCCACTACAACAGAAGGAACATTATGGTGTACCGGGGGCTAGACAGTCACACAGTCACCGTGTTACTGTGTGAGCATGGCGAAACGGGAAGCAAAAGAGAAGGCGCAAGAGATGTTGATGCACGGCATCGGCAATGTGCTCGGCTACTGGTCCGAGCAGAACCCGGACGCCGCAACCCACCTCGGACTCACTGACGAGGAATTCCACGAAATCCTGCGAGGACAGGCCGACCGAGTTGCCAAGCTGCTCGGCTACGAGGAAGCGTGGTCCAACTAATGCCAGCTCCCAATCGCCCCAACACCGAGAACGCCCGCGCCGCCCTCGCCGCCAAGCGAGCGGCGGCACGGGAGGCACAGCGAGCCGAGACGGTTGCCGCCGTACTCAAAGATGGCGACGCGCTATCGCTGATGATCACGATCATGCGGAACCGTCGCAACAAGATCGCAACAGACATCGCCGCCCTGCAATCCGAGCAAGAGCAGATCGAACAATGGCTGGCAGAGCATGACCAGCCGCCTAGCCCTTGACGAGTAACGCCGACCGCCGACCCCGCCCATACACCCGACGCAGCAACACCGCGCCCGCCGCAGACGCCTCCAAACGCGTCGCGGCGGTCGCTGCGTACTGGACCGAGTAGTCGTCGATCTGCTCGCGCGCCGCCCCGGACGGGTTATCCACCGCCCCCGCCGCCAAGGTGAGCACCCACCCCCGGGCAAGCTGCAGCCGTTGATCCCCGGGCGCGTAGCCATGCGTGTACGTCACCGCAACCGTGGACGGCGCATCCCGCGGGTAAAGGTTGCTCGGCCGCCAGCCGAGGGCGCGATAGAGCCGACCACGGGGGAGATCCGCCGTGGTGTCCGTGACCACCGTCGCGCCCACCAGGACGGCGCCCACCGCGGTCACCGGGCCCTCGGGCAGCTCAAGCCACACGCCGCCGTCAACGCCATCAACCGTCAACGTCACCGTGTCATCAACCACCTGCACAAGACGCTGCCCCGCCGCCGCCTGCACAACCCCCGTCGCCAACTCGATCGCCAACGTCGCAAGCGGCGTGTCAATCGTCGTCTGCAGGTACGCCTCAAGCTCAGCCTCGGTGATCAACTGATCCGCCACGGCACACTCCCCCGCTGGTCAAGGTGTCGTGTAACGCCGGCGCCGGCGGGCCCGCGCGACGCGTCGTGTGCGGCCGCACGCGACAGCTAGCGCCGCGGTGTTGCGCGACGCGTCGCGTAGCGCTCGAGGTGATGTGTCGCGCAGCGCCCGGGCGGCCGCGGTACGCGACGCGTCGCGCAGGGACTCGGGGGTGGCCATGCGCGACGCCTGCGAAAAGGTGGCAGCCCCGCCGACGTCCGACAGATGCCGGCGGGGCGCCCGCTCCCGGGTCAGCGCTCGGCCACGCCGTTCGCGCCGCGTTCGGTGCTGCGCAGATCCCTGCGGACCTGCTCGGCCTGCCCCTCGTCCGTCTCGGGGGTCGGCTTGCCCTCGGTCACGCCGGCGACGGTGTAGTTCTCGTTCGGCGTGCTGTCGGCCTCGGCGCCCCGGAAACCCTGCTCGGTTTCCTTGTCCACCCGGGCCTGCACCTCGGCCGCGCCGCCGTCACCGGCTGGCGCGGTTCGCTGTGCGTCGTTCTCCTGAGGTTTCTCGTTCCTGGCCATCGCTTGCCTCCCCTGGTTACGCGTACTTCGCGGACATCGTGATGTTGACCAGCCCGCCAGGGTCGGCGATGCCCGTCGCGACCGCGGTGGACTGCCACTGCAAAACCTGCCCGGCCGTGACGAGCAGATCGGCCGCCGTGGCGGAGAGCGTGATCGTCTTTTCGTCCGCGGCGACCGTGTTGACGCCCGAGTTGAACTGCAGCGTCGCGATCACCGTGCTGCCGGAACCGTCAGTGCCCTTGTTGACAAGGTTCACCGAACGGGTGTTGGTATTGGCGCCGGTGATGGCGGTAGTCGTCGTGTAGGTGACGCTGGTAATGGTGCCGTCACTGGGAACGACCCATACCGGCGTGTTCAGGTTGCTGCCCGCGGTGGACTGTGGGGCTACCACAACCTGACGCGAGGTGCCGAAAGGTGCAGTCATCGTGAGTCCTTACGGGATGAGGATGGACGCGACCGGGTAACGGGAACCCTCGGTCGGCTGGTCGTAATTGATCAGGTTCGACACCTGCCAACCCACCCGGAATGTCAGCCGAACGGCCGTCATATCCTGTTGGGCGAGATTATACACAATTGCCCCGGTATTGTCCTGAATGACTGCCTGGTCGAGGATCTTGATGCTGATGTCCGACCGGACGCCCACGACGAACTGTGACCAGTCACCGACGAGCGAGTAAATGCCACCGGAACCGGCCGGGAAAAGCCCGCGCATCGGGTACGCGACCGGCAAACCGTCGATCGTCTTGAGGTCCCCGGAAATGCGCGTCGCGTCAAGTTTCTGCCCGTTCGCGTCCCGCGCCGCCCGCAACCGCGCCCGCCATGCCGTCGCCGCCACGAACCCGGACGCGTCGTAGCCGTCCGCGTCCAGCTTGGCATACGCGCCGTCGATGTCGCCGAAACCGCCACCCGCCGTGGCTGCGGCGTTGCCCGTGACGGTGTTGCTGGCCGATACCACGGCCGCCGCGATGTTAGTCGGCCACGAGGAGGGCGCGTTCGTACCGAAGAACGTCGCAGCATCGAGGGTGCGACCGAAAGCCTCCCGGACGTACGGTTCCATCTCGTCCCAGATATTCACGTCGACGTCGGCGACGACGTTATCCGGAACGGGGATGATAACCGCGATTTCCTCGATGTTGAGGT
>WUUC01217652.1_pt1 | contig 15565 bp, 16 predicted proteins | sample 6278441 | NCBI WGS metagenome assembly WUUC01 (sample SAMN13675441, study PRJNA597444) | soil metagenome | isolation source: soil | place: USA: Washington | collected 2017-10
CGTCCGTCGGCAAAACGAAACGGACGCATTCCCAGGACGCGCGCGTAGAAGTCGACCGTCTCGTCGATATTGCGGACCGTGAGGACGAAATGGTCGAGTCGCGCGATCTGCGGGCCCACCGCTTCAGACTACGGCCCACGGCCGCGGGGCGAGGCCTGGGCCCAGGCCTCTAGTGAGCCTTCCCGGAGGCCCACTAGACTCTCGCGGTCGTGGCCGTTCCCAAGCAACGACAGGCACGCTCCCGAACCCGGAAGCGCCGGGCACAGCACAAGGTGACCCCGCCGAGCCTCCGTGCGTGCCCGCGCTGTGGCGAGGCCGGCCTGCCGCATCGGGTGTGTCCGAACTGCGGCACCTACGGGGGGCGCGAGGTCGTCGTCGCGGAGGAGCCGGCCGAGTGATGGATCGCCCCGCGAAGCCGCTCCGCTAGCAGCGCGCGGTGATCGCGCTCGACGCGCACGGCGCGGACGGCGGCCCCGCCACCGTTGCCGAAGGCGCCCGTCGAAGCGGGCTGCCGATCACGCTGTTCGGTCCGGCGGCCGAGCTGACGGCCGTTGGAGAGCTGCGGGTGGTGGACTCGCCGCGGGCGATTGACGCCGATGTCGAGCCAGTCCGCGCCGTCCGTGGCGACCCGGAGGCGTCGATCGTCCGGGCTGCCGCAGAGGTGGGCGCGGGACGTGCCGACGCGCTCGTCTCGGCCGGGCCGACCGGGGCGGCGCTGGCCGCCTCGCTGCTCCACGTCAAGCGTCTGCAGGGCGTGCACCGGCCCGCGATCGCGGTCCTCCTCCCGCTTCCGGGAAGGCCGACGCTGCTGCTGGACGCGGGCGCGAACACGGAGGTTCGCCCGGAGCACCTCGTCCAGTTCGCTTATCTGGGCGCGGCGTTCATGGAAGCGGTCCGCGGGCTCGAGCGTCCCCGGGTGGGACTTCTCTCGGTGGGGGAGGAGGGCGGCAAGGGGACGCCGGAGGTGGTCGCCGCGCACGAGCGCCTCGCCGCGGGACCGCTCGATTTCATGGGCAACGTGGAGGGCGCCGACATTCCCGCGAGCGTCTGCGACGTGGTGGTGACGGACGGCTTCACCGGCAACGTGGCGCTGAAGACGATGGAGGGAACCGCGCGGATGGTGGTCGTCGCGATCCGCGACGCCGTGCGCTCGGGACGCGCTTCCGCCCTCGGCGGTCTGCTGATTCGCGGGAAGGTTCGGCGGCTCCGAGACGATCTCGACCCGAACGCCGTGGGCGGTGCCATCCTGCTCGGCCTTCGGGGAGTGGTGGTTATCGCGCACGGGAGCTCCACCGCGGACGGGGTGGCCCAGGCGGTGCGCCTGGCAAGGCGGGCGGTGGACGAACGGATGATCGAGCGAACGCGAGCGGCGCTCGAGGCCGGCGGGGCGCTCCGGTCCGTGGCCGCTGCTAGCGTCGGTGAGCGCCATGACTAGGGATCAGGTGCTTCAGCTCATTCGCGAGCACCTCGCGACGGAGCTCGAGATCGACGTCGAGACGATCCGCGAGGACACCCGCTTCAAGGAGGACCTCGAGGCGGACTCGCTCGACCTGATGGAGCTCGTGATGGAGCTCGAGGACCGCTACGGCGTCCGGATCCCGGACGAGGAGGCGGCCAGGATCCTCACCGTGGGGCAGGCCGCGGACTTCGTGGCGGTGCGCGCGCCGCAGTCGACGGCCTAGCCTGGGTAGCGCTGCTGGAATCGCTCGGCTCACTGCTCGACCGCCTTCCGGACGAGCTCGTCCAGCAGGCTCTGACGCATTCATCGTGGGTCGAGGACCGCGGCCGCTCGTACGAGCGGCTGGCCTTCCTAGGTGACTCCGTCCTCGGCCTCGCGGTCTCGACAGACCTCTACCCGCGATTCGAGAGCGCGGGCGCCGGACGGCTCACGAAGCTGCGCGCCCAGGCGGTGTCACAGCAGGCGTGCGTCGCGGTGGCGAGCGATCTCGGCCTCCCGGAGCGGCTCAGGACGGCAGCCCCGCCGCGCACCGGTAGGAGCGCGGACGCGCTCGTCGCGAGCGAACGGGTGCTCGCGTCGGTGTGCGAGGCCGTGATCGGCGCCTGCTACCTGGAGTTCGGGTTCGACCAGGTGGCGCCCGCGGTGGCCAGCGCGTTCGCCGAGCAGGTCGAGGACGCGCTCCAGCGCCCCATGGACTTCAAGTCGGACCTGCAGGAGCATCTCGCGAGGCGCGCCGAAGTGGTGACCTATCGCATCGCATCCGAGGAGGGGCCACCGCACGAGCGTTCCTTCCTGGCGGTCGCCGAGGTGGACGGGCAGGAGATAGGCAGGGGCGAGGGAAAGACCAAGAAGGGCGCCGAGCAGGAAGCCGCGTCGGAGGCCCTGGAGCGGCTGAGAGCAGGATGACGAGCGGACGCCAAGGGCATCGCACGCTACGCACTGAACGCGACGCGGCCGGTGCTCCGCCGCCATCTGCCATCTGCCATCTGCCATCTCCATCCGACGGTTGCGCTGAGATCCCCCCCGCCTGCTGATGCACCTGCGCTCGATCACCATGAAGGGCTTCAAGTCCTTCCCGGACCGGACGCGCCTCGAGTTCGCCGAGGGGGTCTCCGTGATCGTGGGACCGAACGGCTCAGGGAAGTCCAACGTCACCGACGCAGTCCTGTGGGCGCTCGGCGAGCAGAGCCCGCTCGCGGTCCGGGGACAGACGATGCAGGACGTGATCTTCTCCGGGGGAGCCGGGATCGCCTGCCGGGGCGCCGCCGAGGTGGAGGTCGTGATCGACGACTCGGAGCGAGAGCTCGGCTCCGAGTTCGCGGAGCTCTCGATCACCCGGCGCCTGCATCGCTCCGGAGACGGCGAGTATCGCTTGAACGGCGCTCGCTGCCGCCTGGTCGACGTGATCGAGGCCCTCTCCGATACGGGTCTCGGCAAGGAGATGCACTCGGTGGTCTCGCAGGGGCGTGTAGAGAGCGTGATCCACTCGAGCGCGCGCGAGCGTCGTCTCTTGATCGAGGAGGCCGCCGGGCTTGGCAAGCACCGCAAGCGACGGCGCCGGGCCGAGCTGAAGCTGTCCCGGACCGAGGAGAACCTCTCGCGCGCGCTCGACGTGGAGCGTGAGGCGCGGTCGCACCTTCGCCCGCTCAAGCGACAGGCTGAAGCGGCGGACCTGCACGAGCGTCTTGAGCGACAGTCGCTCGAGGCCAGGCTCGAGCTCGCCCGCGACGACGCGCGGGTGGCCCATGAGCGCCTGGCGAGAGGCGAGCTCGAGGCTGCCTCCGCCCGTACCAACCGGGACGGCGCCGAACGGCGGCTCAACGCCATCCGGGCGAGGCGCGAGGCCGCGGAGCGCGCGTTCGCCGAGCAGGGGCGGGCTCGCGAGGCTGTCTCGGCGCGGCTGTTCGCCGCCACGACCTCCGCCGACCGCGTCGAGATGAGGCTCGAACGCGTGCGTGAGATCAGCTCCGCCGCGACCGCGGACGGAGCCCGCATCGGCGCCGAGCTCCACCGCCTGGAGGGCGCCGGCGCAACCGACGGCGAGGACGCCGTGGCTGGGGGCGGACCCGAGCGGCCGGTCGCGGCACCGACCGAACGGGTGCAGCGGCTCGAGACGGAGCTCGCGGCTCTCGACGCGGCGAGCGGCGAGCGATTCGACGGGGAGCTCGAGCGGCTCCGCGAGCGCCGCGAGGATCGCGAGCGTCGTCGAGCCGCGCTGGAGGATGCGCTCGGCGCGTGCCGCGCCGCCGCCACCGCCGCCGAGGCCGAGGTGGCACCGGCTCGCGCGGGGCGCCGTGCCGCGGAGGCCGCCCTCGAGGCGGCGCGAAGCGACCACGCTCGCGCGCGCGCCGAGCTCGACGCCGTGACGCAACTCGCGCGCACCGCCGCGGCCGCGCCCGGGGAGGCGGGCGCGCTCGCCGAGCACCTGCGCGTCGAGCCCGGCTACGAGCTCGCGCTGGCGGCCGCGCTGGGGCCGCTAGTGCGGGCCGGCATGGCGGCCGGCCTGGACGAGGGCTCCTCGCTGCTGGACGCGGGCGTGGACGACGCGGGAACCGTGATCGTCGAGCGGTCCGGTGCGCCATCGATGGCCGGGGGCGCCTCGATCCCATCCGTCCAGCCGCCCCTCCCGGCGGCGGAGCGCCTCCTCGACCGGGTGAGTCCGACCTCGCGGGCGGCTCCTGCCGTGGAGCGCCTGCTGGCGGACGCGTGGGTCGTCGAATCGCTGACGGGGCTTCCGGACCGCTTCCGGGGGATCGCGGTGACGCGCTCGGGCCGGGCTCTGATCGCCGGGACGGGTGAGCTCCGACAGGCGACTCCGGGCGCCGAGGAAAGGCTGCTGGAGCGGCTCTCGCGCCGTGACGAGCTGGCCGGACAGGTGGAGGAGGAGCTGCGACGGGTACAGGAGGCGGAGCGCCGGGCCGAAGCGGCTGCGAGCACGCTCTCGGGCGCCGAGGACTCCCGCGATCGAGCCGGAGAAGCGCTCCGGGCGGCCATCCGCGATCTCGAGGCAGCCGACGACGCGGCCCGCGGCGCCGAGCGCGCGGTCACTCGGCGGGAGGAGGCGGCGGATCAGAGTCTCGCCGTCCGCCGGGCCGAGCTGGTGGCCGAGCTCCGCGCCGAGCGTCGGGTGTGGGAGCGCGCGGAGCGCGAGCGGGCGGAGCGGCGGAGAAGGTGCGAGACGATGCGGGCGCGGATCGTGCGCAGCGACGTCCTGCGGCGATCCGCGGACGGCGTGGTGTCCGCGCTGGAATCGGCTCTGGTGGCGATCGCCGCGCACCGTGACTCGCTGCGCGCCGAGCTCGACGCGGGCAGGGAGGTCGGCGATCGCACCGGGAAGGAGCTGCGCGGGTGCGCCCACGACGAGGCGGAGCTCCAAGGAGAGCTGCGGCGGTTGGGCGAGCTCGTGACCGCCGCCGAGGTGACCGCGCAACGCGCGCGGGACGCCGCGGCCGAGGCCGAGCGCGAGCTCGGGGAGGTCGCGACCCGCCTGGGGCTCGAGGCGCCGTTGCACGAGGCTCCGGAAGCTGTGTCGCAGGAGGACCGCGAGGAGCTGCTCGCGCGCCTCGAGCGCCTCGGGCGGCGTCGCGACCGGCTGGGGCCGGTCAATCCACTCGCGAAGGACGAGTACGAGGAGGCCGTGGCACGGGTGGAGGAGCTCGAGTCGCAGCGCGGGGATCTGGAGAGGGCGCTGGCGGAGCTCCGCGGCATCATCAGGGAGACCGATCACCGCATCCGCGAGAGCTTCGAGCAGACCTTCGAGGCCACCGCGCGCAACTTCGAGGAGGTCGCGGAGGAGCTGTTCCCGGGCGGCCGCGGCCGGCTCAGGCTGGTGGCGCCCGGGGGTCCTCGGCCCGTGCTGGGCGGCGAGTCCGACGACGCGGAGTCGCCGGAGCCGAGATCGGAGGACCGCGCCGCTGGGATCGCGGCCGGCCGGGAAGCCGGCGGCGAGGCCCTGCTTCCGGATGGGGACGAGGAGGCCGACGCCGGCCCCGGAGAGCCCGGCGTCGAGGTGGAGGTGACCCCGGCCGGGAAGTCGATGCGGCGCCTGTCGCTGATGTCGGGCGGCGAGCGGTCGCTGGTGGCGCTCGCCTTCCTGTTCGCGGTCTTCCTGGCGCGCCCGTGCCCCTTCTACGTGCTCGACGAAGTGGAGGCCGCGCTCGACGACCTCAACATCGATCGCTTCCTCCGCCTGGTCCGCCGGTGCGCGGACCGGGCCCAGTTCATCGTCGTCACGCATCAGAAGCGAACGATGGACGCCGCCGACTGCCTGTACGGGATCAGCATGGGCGGCGACGGGGTGTCGAAGGTCGTCTCACGCCGCCTCGCCCGCTCGTCCTCCGACGAGCCTGCGGCCATCGCGGGAGACGAGGCAGCCGCCTGAGGTGGTCTCAGTGAGCGTGCTGGCCGTTCGGACTGGGCCAGCTCAGGGCTCGAGCCGGGCGAGCATCGTGCGCGAGCCGGGCGGTTCCCGCCTCAGCCTATCCTCCGGCGGTGCCCCGAACCTGGCAGGAGCTGTTCCAGACCGGCGAGCCACCGCCTGACGAGAACCACGGCGATGCCGACGTCGGGCGCGGCCTCTTTCGGCGCCTGCGCGACAACCTCGCGAAGACCCGGCAGGCCTTCGGCGCCGAGCTCCAGGCGACGGTCTTCCAGTCGCTTGACGACGAGGCGTGGGAGCGCCTGGAGGAGAGGCTGATCTACGCGGACGTGGGCGCGGTCACGACCGCCGAGGTGGTTGGCCGACTCGAGACCGAGGCCGGCGCGGGCGACCTCGCCTCGGGGGAGGATCTCACGCGCCGCCTGCGCGACCTGCTCGCCGATGCCGCCCGTACCGGCGACGGCACGATCGACATCCGTCACGACCCAACCGTGATTCTCGTGGTGGGCGTCAACGGGACGGGCAAGACGACGACGATCGGCAAGATCGCGTGGCACCTGAGGCAGGAGGTCGGGAAGTCCGTCGTGCTCGCCGCGGGCGACACGTATCGTGCCGCTGGAGTCGAGCAGCTCGCGACCTGGGCCGAGCGGTCCGGAGCGGAGCTCGTTCGCGCCCAGCCGGGGTCGGATCCGGGCGCGGTGGCCTACGACGCGGTCGAGTCAGCCGTGGCGCGCGGCCACGACGTGGTGATCTGCGACACGGCGGGCCGCCTCCACACGCAGCACAACCTGATGGCCGAGCTCGAGAAGGTCCGGCGCGTGATCGCGAAGCGGCTGCCGGGGGCGCCGCACGAGACGCTTCTCGTGATCGACGCCACCACCGGTCAGAACGGGCTCCGCCAGGCGCTGACGTTCGCGGATGCCGTCGACGTTTCCGGGATCGTGCTCACCAAGCTGGACGGCACGGCAAAGGGTGGGATCGCACTTGCGATCGCCAGGGAGACCGGACTGCCGGTCAAGCTCATCGGCATCGGCGAGGGACTGGAGGACCTCCGGCCCTTCGACGCCCATGACTTCGCCCGGGCGCTAATCGAGTAGGCCAACCGCCGGGCGTGCGGGTGGTTACGATCGATGCGATGCCCGACTGGGTTCTCTGGCTGATCGCCGCCGCCGTCCTCGCCGGCGGCGAGGTCCTGACGCTGGGCTTCTTCCTGGGCCCGGTGGCGGTGGCGGCCGTCCTCGCCGCGGTGGTCGCGGCGCTCGGGGGCGGCGGCGAGGTCCAGGTGGCTTCCTTCATCGTGGCGTCAGTGGCGTCGCTGGCGTTCCTGCGCCCGGTCGCCCGCCGGCACCTCCGCACGCCGGTGCAGCTTCGGACCGGCGCGGCGGCGCTGGTGGGAGAGCGGGCGCTCGTGCTCGAGCGCGTCCACGCCGACGGCGGCCGGATCAAGCTGGTAGGCGAGGAGTGGACGGCCAGGCCCTTCGACGACGACCAGGCCTTCGAGCCCGGTACTCGCGTCGAGGTGCTGAAGATCGAGGGCGCCACGGCGCTCGTGTCCGACTAGGAGACGACCGATCCCGAACCCCCGCACCCACGGATGACACGCCATACCATCGCTGGATCGCCACCCGCGTCCTCGCCGATAGTGCATCGACTATCGCTTCATCCGCGTGCGGCGCCCAGCTCGGTCTGGCGCGCCCCCCGTGGGCACGGGACTCGGAATCGATCGTCTAGGAGGTAGCTCGAATGGAAGCTGGCCTGATCGTGCTGATCGTGGTCGCCGTGGTGGTGCTGTTCGTCCTCTCGCGCGCCATCCGGATCATCCCCCAGGCGCGCGCCGGGCTGGTCGAGCGGCTCGGCCGCTACCAGCGCACGCTCGATCCCGGGCTCGCGCTGCTCGTGCCGTTCATCGATCGGCTCCGGCCGCTGGTGGACCTGCGCGAGCAGGTGGTGTCGTTTCCGCCCCAGCCCGTGATCACGGAGGAGAACCTCGTGATCAACATCGACTCGGTCATCTACTTCCAGGTCACGGAGCCCAAGTCCGCCACCTATGAGATCGCCGACTACATCGCCGGCGTAGAGCAGCTCACGGTGACGACGATGCGCAACGTGATCGGCGGCATGACGCTCGAGGACACGCTGGTCTCACGCGACAAGATTTCGGCCCAGCTCCGCGGGGTGCTGGACGACGCCACCACGCGCTGGGGGATCCGGGTGAACCGCGTTGAGCTCAAGGCCATCGACCCCCCCACGACGATCCAGGAGGCGATGGAGAAGCAGATGCGGGCCGAGCGCGACCGGCGCGCCGCGATCCTCACCGCGGAGGGCGTCAAGCAGTCGGAGATCCTGCGGGCGGAGGGTGAGAAGCAGAGCGCGATCCTGCGGGCGGAGGGCCTCCGTGAGTCCCAGGTCCTCGAGGCCGAGGGCGAGTCGAAAGCGATCGAGACGGTGTTCGGCGCGATCCACCGCGGCGACCCCGACCCGAAGCTGCTGGCTTATCAATACCTGCAGATGCTTCCGCAGATCGCCGACGGGGAGTCGAACAAGATCTGGATCATCCCGAGCGAGTTTCAGCAGGCGCTCGGGGCGCTGCGGGGAGCCCTGGGACGTGAGGGGGGTCCGGCTGCGCCCAAGGGGGCCCAGGCGGAGTCGGACCAGTCCCAGGCCGGACCGCCGATGGGGCCGCCGGACTAGGCGCGCCCGCCCGGAGCACGCCCCGCTGTGTCGAAGGGGTGCTAGGTCGCGACTTTGCGCCATTCGACGCGGCGCATGGGAGCCGACACGCACTCGTAGTTGTCCAGCATCACGAGGTACTCGCGGCCGTCGAGGTCCGTCCCCACGATCTTCCCGAAGCGCCCGTGCTTGGAGCTCGAACGGTGGTAGTCCTGGAAGTACACGGTGACCTCGCAGGCGCCGGGCAGCGGGTGCTCGTCGGGCCGGACCTTGAGGAAGGTGCCATCCGGCGCCGCGGGCGGCGCGATCTCGTCGCTCGGCTCCGCCACCGTCTCGCCCGGGCGAGCCGTGGTGGCTGGAGCTCCGTCTCCAGTCGACTCGAGGCCCGTGCGAGAGTCCGTGGGGCTCTCCGGCGCCGGCTCCCGCTCCGGGCGCGGGGCGTGGCCTCCGCGCCGCCGATCCTTCGCGCTTCGCTCCATCCCTCGCAGGATAGAGGTGCACGGGCCTTCGGCCGGGCCTCGGGGAAGGCCCCAGTCGGTAGCCTGGCTGGAGATGTTCGAGGCACTCTCCGACCGCCTCCAGAGCGCCCTGTCCGGCGTCCGTTCGGCGGGGTCGCTCACGGAGGACGACGTCAACAAGGCGATGCGCCAGGTGCGCCTCGCGCTGCTCGAGGCCGACGTCAACTTCCAGGTGGTCAAGCAGTTCACGAACGCGGTCAAGGAGCGGGCACTGGGCGCCGATGTGCTCGGGTCGCTCAACCCGGGCCAGCAGGTCGTGAAACTCGTCGACGAGGAGCTCACCCGCCTGATGGGCGAGTCCAGCCGGGACCTCGCGATTGCCCCGGAGCCGCCGACGGTGGTGCTGATGGCCGGGTTGCAGGGCTCGGGAAAGACGACCGCTTGCGCAAAGCTGGCCCGGCACCTGCGCGAGGAGCGGGGGCTCGACGTGGCGCTCGCCGCGTGCGACCTGCAGCGCCCCGCTGCTGTCGACCAGATCGTGAAGGTCGGCGCTCAGGCGGGGGCGACCGTGTACGAGCAGGGTACGGGCCGCGATCCGGTGGAGGTGGCCGAGTGGGCGCTTGGTCGCGCCCGGACGGAGGGGCGCGACGCCCTGGTGGTGGACACGGCGGGCCGGCTGCACGTCGACCGCGACCTGATGGACGAGCTCGCGCGCATCCGCGAGCGCACGGGGGCGCACGATGTGCTGCTCGTCGTCGACGCGATGACCGGACAGGACGCCGTGGGTGTGGCGGAGGAGTTCGGCCAGGCGGTCGGCTTCGACGGCGTCGTCCTCACCAAGCTCGACGGCGACGCACGCGGGGGTGCGGCGCTGTCCGTCAAGGCGGTCACCGGCAAGCCCGTCCTCTACGCATCGACAGGGGAGCGGCTCGAGGCGTTCGACCGCTTCCATCCGGACCGCATGGCGCGCCGGATCCTCGGCATGGGGGATGTCCTGACCCTGGTCGAGAAGGCCGAGCGAGAGATCGACGAGGACACGGCGAAGGAGCTCGAGCGAAAGATCCGCCGCGAGGAGTTCACGTTCGAGGACTTCCTCGACCAGATGGCGCAGCTCCGCCGTATGGGCCCGCTCCAGAGCATCCTCGGCATGCTCCCCGGCCTCGGCGGGCAGCAGCTCTCCCAGCTCCAGGTCGACGAGCGCGAGCTCGACCGGATCCAGGCGATCATCACTTCGATGACGCCTGAGGAGCGCCGCCACCCGGAGCTCCTCAACGGCTCGCGGCGGCGGCGGATCGCCCGCGGGTCCGGCACGTCCGTGCAGGCGGTCAACCAGCTCGTCAAGCAGTTCGCGCAGATGCGGAAGCTGATGCGCCAGCTGTCCTCCGGGAAGATGCCCTCGCTGCAGGGGCTCGTGGGCGGCCGGTAACGTTCACTCGTGGACGCGCCGGCGGGGCCCGGCGCGCTCGTGACGAACCCGCATCCCCATCGGAGGTCGATAGAGCTTGGCCGTACGTGTGAGGCTGACCCGCGTGGGCAGCCGAAAGAACCCGATCTGGCGCGTAGTCGTCGCCGACCAGCGCTCGCCGCGCGACGGTCGCGTGATCGAGACCATCGGCCGGTACAACGCCCAGGTCGAGCCGTCGGAGATCGTGCTCGACGAGGACCGTCTCCGGCACTGGCTGGGACGCGGCGCTCAGCCCTCGGGCACGGTGAGGAAGCTGATGCGCGCCAAGGGCATCGCGCCGGACGCCCCCGCGCCGGCGGCCGAGCCGTCCGGATGACCGACGATCTCCTGGCCTACCTGGCACGCTCGCTCGTCGACGACCCGCGGGAAGTCTCCGTCGAGTCGTTCGAGGAGGAGGCCGGGACCACGGTGCTCGAGCTACACGTGGCCGACGACGACGTCGGCAAGGTGATCGGCCGCCGCGGGCGGACCGTGAACGCCTTGCGGGTCGTGATGCGCGCCTGCGCCACGAAGCGCGGGGGGCGGGTGCTCGTGGACGTCGTCGACTGACCAGCGCGCTGGGTGCTCGCTGGCCCGGCGGCTGGACGAGTAGGCAGGAGGTGGGAGGCAGTGGGCAGCGCCTGGATTTCGGCCGCCATCGGCCTACTGCACACTGCCTACTGCCCACCGCTTGCTGATGCGCATCGACATCTTCACCCTCTTCCCGCGCTGGTTCGACTGGTTTTTGGAGCAGCGGCACGTACGCAATGCGATGGAGCTCGGGCACGAGCTCGGCTGCTTCGACCTTCGCGCCAGCACTCCGCTCAGCGCCGGTCAGGTCGACGACACGCCCTATGGCGGCGGAGCGGGGATGGTCCTGAGGGTGGACGTGGTCGAGGCGGCGCTGCGCGCCCGGTACGGGGGCGATCCCGCTGACGCTCGCCGGCGCGGCCGCGTGGTGGCGCTGGCCGCCGGCGGGCGCGCGTTCGATGACGGCCTCGCAGCCGAGCTCGCCGGGGAGGCGAGCGTCGCCCTCCTGTGCGGGCGGTACGAGGGATTCGACGAGCGCGTCCATGAGCATCTGGCTTCGGATGTCGTCTCGATCGGCCGCTACGTCCTCTCCGGCGGGGAGCTGGCCGCGATGGTTGTGACCGACGCGGTGGTCCGCAAGCTCCCGGGTGCCCTCGGGCACGTGGACAGCGCCGCGGAGGAGTCCTTCAGCCCGTTGCTCGAAGGCGCGCCGGAGTACCCGCACTACACGCGCCCGGCCGAGTGGCGCGGACATCGCGTCCCCGACGTGCTGCTCTCGGGCGATCACCGACGGATCCGCGAATGGCGGCTCGGGCAGAGCCGGGGCCGCGCGGGCGGCGACACGGGTCGCGACGTGTAGGTGCTTCTCCGCGTCCTGCCGACGGCGCGGCTGACCTGGGCTCCGCCGGCCGCCGGACGTCCGCGTCGGCGGGGGATAGCGGCATGCGTACCGCGGCGCGGGCGATGGGGCCGCCGGGCGAGGCCGCCGTGCACCGTCCGCTAGGCGCGCCACGCGCCGGCCGTCCGCTAGGCCCGCCAGGCGTCGGCCGCTACCATTCTCCGCGCGTCGGCGCCGAGGCATCGCCACCGGGGTCGCGCGCCGTCCTGCCCCATGAGCGGAGTCATCGACAGCCTCGAGCGCGAGCAATTGCGCAAGGTTCCATCCTTCGACGCGGGCGACCGCGTGAAGGTCCACTTCGAGGTCGTCGAGGGCAACCGCCGCCGGACGCAGGTATTCGAGGGCACCGTGCTCAAGCGCCAGGGCGCGGGGGCTCGTGAGACGTTCACCGTCCGCAAGCAGTCGTTTGGTGTTGGGGTGGAGCGAACGTTCCCGCTCCATTCGCCCAAGGTCGAGCGGATCGAGGTCGCAAGCCGGGGCGATGTCCGCCGCGCGAAGCTCTACTACCTGCGCGGCCGTGTCGGCCGGCGCGCCCGCGTGCGAGAACGGCAGTACGCAGCGGGCGAGGCAGACGGCTTTGCAGCGGTGGAGGGCCCGCCCGAGGAGATGGCGGACGAACGAGGCGCGCTCGAGGAGGCCGAGCTCGTCCAGGAGGCGCCGTCCGAGGACGACGCCGCAGCCGGCCAAGACGACGGCGGACCGGCCGACGACGAGAGGTCGGAGGCGCCGGAGGAGGCAGAGGCCACCTCGGACGACGACTCGGCGGCGCGATAGTGCCGCCCGTCGCCCAGCGCGAGCGGAGCCGCCGCCGGGGCTCCTTCGCCGAGCTGCTCGTGATCGTCGCCGTCGCGCTGGGGCTCGCGCTCGTGATCCAGGCGGTCCTGGTCAAGCCCTTCCGGATTCCCAGCCAGTCGATGGAGCCGACGCTCGAGGTCGGCCAGCGGGTCCTGGTGGACCGGGTGAGCCTGCGCTTCTCCGACCCGCACATCGGCGACATCGTCGTCTTCAAGCCGCCGGCCGGGGCGGACTCGAACCGCTGTGGAGTCGAGCACCCCTCCGATCAGGCGTGTCCCGAGGCCACCGGTGGAGAGTCGGACATGAACTTCATCAAGCGGGTCGTCGGAGAGCCGGGGGACAGGCTGAAGGTGCTCGACGGCCGGGTCTACATCAACGGCGAGCCGCTGGACGAGCCGTACATCGAACGGGATTTGACATGCGCAAGCTGCAACCTCCCGCAGGAGCTCACGATTCCGCCGGGCCACTTTTTTATGATGGGCGACAATCGTGGGCAGAGCGCCGATAGCCGCGAGTGGGGCCCCGTCCCCGAGGACTCGATCATCGGAAACGCCTTCTTCACCTATTGGCCACTCGACCGCCTCGGAGGCCTCTGAGCGCAACGGGGCCGGCGGCGCCGGGCGCGGCGGCCGCCCGGAGGCCGGGCATGGCGGCCGCTCTACCGCTGGGCGCGGCGGCCCCCTTGATGCCGGGGGCGCCGAACGTCCCACTGCCGATGGGCGCCCCCGGCCGGCCGGGGGCGTACGGCGCCGCCCCACCGGCAGACGGCTGTTCGCGTTTGACCGCTCGCTCGGCCGCCGGTTCGTGGCGGGCGCCGACGAGGCGGGGCGCGGCTCGCTGGCGGGCCCGCTCGTGGCCGCGGCGGTGCTCTTCGACGTCGAGCGGCTCTCCCTGTCAGATCGTCGGGCCCTCGCTCGGCTGAACGACTCAAAGCAGCACGACGAGGCGGGGCGCGAGGAGCTCTATCCGCTGGTGATGCGTGCCGCGACGCGCGTGGCCGTGATCTGCCGGTGCGTCCGAGGAATCGACTCCCGCGGACTCCACGTAACCAACCTCGAGGCGCTGCGATCCGCGCTGGTCGCCGCCGCCTCGGAGGTGAGCTCGATCGCGACCGCCGATCTCGTGTGCCTGTCGGATGGCTTCCGCGTGCCCGGCCTCGAACTCGAGCAGCGAGCAGTGGTGGGCGGCGACGCTCGCAGCGCCGCGATCGCCGCCGCCTCGGTGGTCGCGAAGGTCACGCGCGACCGCTACATGCGGAGGGCGGAATCCCGCCATCCGGGATGGGACTTCGGGACCAACGTGGGCTACTCCACGCCCGAGCACCGGGCCGCGATCGCACAAAACGGGATCTCACCGCTGCACCGGCTCTCCTTCCAGTCGATCGCGTACCAGCAGCTCGCGATCGAGGGCTGAGCCGCCCTCGGCAATCTCCCTGGCGAAGTTGCCACGGACTCCGCCCTCGCGGTGCTTCCCCCGCGAAGTAGTCAGTAGAAATGCTCAGTTGTTCAGATCACTCTGCGGACCAAGACCGACACCTGGCGGCGGCGGCACCCCCCAATCCCCGAGACCGCCCTCAGGGGCCGCGCGGCAGAGCGAGGGCGACTCAGAAGGCGTTCTCCACGTGCTCGAGCGCCACTAGCCTGCCGTCCGGCGCCAGCACCACCCCGATCGCGTCGAACCGGAGGCTGTCGGTGCCCTTCCGCGCATTCGACCCGCCCCGCTCCTCGTCCGCCAGCCATTCGCGGGCGATGCGCCGCAGCCGGGCGCGCTTATGGGGCCCGATCGACTCCAACGCCCCGCCAGGCTCGTGTGGGGTGCTGTTGCTGGCGCCGATGCGCGTCCTGACCTCGCAGAAGACGATGCAGCCGGAGTCGACGGCTACGAGGTCGAGCTCGCCGGTGCTGGTCCGGAAGTTTCGGTCGAGGACGACGTAGCCCGCGCGCCCGAGGTGCGCCGCGGCGAATTGCTCGCCGTGTGCCCCGATGCTTCGGCGCGGATCGCCGGTCACGGCGTCGACGCTAGGGAGGGGCACGTCACGGCAACGTTCCGCGTGCAACGATCGAGTGCCGGCGGGGCGGCCGACAGCGTTCCATCCGCGCCCTGCGACCAGCAAGTAACGCACGCGAAGCTGATCCGTCACGCTCGTGCGCGCCCGGTTCGCCGCGCGCGCGTAGCGTCGTCTCGATGCTCGCAAGCGTCGCCACATTCACGGTCGATGGCGTCGACAGCGTCGAGGTCACGGTGGAGGTCGACGTCCGCCGTGGGCTCCCGGCGTTCACCGTCGTCGGACTTCCCGACCCAGCGGTGCGGGAGGCGCGGGAGCGCGTTCGCGCGGCCCTGCTGAACTCGCGACTGGAGTTTCCGCTCAAGCGCCTGACGGCGAATCTCGCACCCGCCGACCTGCGCAAGTCCGGTCCCAGCTTCGATCTCGCCCTGGCCGTCGCGCTGCTTGCCGCGTCGGATCAGGTGCCCGCCGACGAGCTTCGCTCGTACGCGGTCTGCGGCGAGCTCTCGTTGAGCGGCGCCCTGCGGCCGGTCTCGGGCGCCGTCGCCCTCGCGGCCGGCGCGCGCGCCGCGGGCTACGGGCGGCTGATCGTTCCCGTGGAGAACGCCGCCGAGGCGGCTCTGATCGGGGGGGTCCAGGCGCTCGGGGTGCCGTCGCTCGAGCAGATGGCCGAGCTCCTGCGGGGCCGCTTCTTGCCGCCGCCAGCGCGGGCCCGCGCGCGGGAGCATCGCCGCACCGAGGACCTCGACCTAGCTGACGTGCACGGCCAGGCCGACGCGCGGCGGGCGCTGGAGATCGCCGCCGCCGGCGGTCACCACCTGCTGATGGTCGGTCCGCCGGGAGTGGGGAAGACGATGCTCGCGCGTCGCCTGCCGGCGGTGCTGCCGCCGCCCACCCCGGAGGAGGCGCTCGAGATCACGCGGGTCC
>WUUC01197916.1_pt1 | contig 15561 bp, 10 predicted proteins | sample 6278441 | NCBI WGS metagenome assembly WUUC01 (sample SAMN13675441, study PRJNA597444) | soil metagenome | isolation source: soil | place: USA: Washington | collected 2017-10
CCACGCCCTGGCCCGGTGTCTACCTGTGGGAGGACAGCACCGGCCGCGACCGGATCCTCACCCTGGCCGGGCCCGCACTGAGCTGGCAGCAGATGGAGGCCTGGATCTGGCCGGCCGGGCGTACCTTGCCCGCACCGCTGCCGGCGTTGCTCTGTCAGGCCGCCCGCCTGCGCCAGGAGGAACGGACGTTCACCGACAATGCCCAGGAGATCCGTACGCGGATCGTGGCGTTGCACCACCAGGCGGCCGGCCTGCTCGCCGCCGGCCCGGCGCGCCGGACCGAGCAGACCATGCTTCGGCTGCACTGGGACACCGCACACGTAGCGGCGGACGAGGCGCTGCTGAGGGCCCAGGCGGTGGCGGTCGAGGCCATCCGGTCGGAGCTGGCTGCCGCCGATCCGGACGGGCGCGCCGGCGACCTGCTGGACGGCGACGCTGACCTGGGCCGCTGGCTGGCCGTGGAGATCGCCGACCTCGCCGACAGCGCCCATGCGGCGGTGGCCTACGCCGAGCCGGTCGCCGGCGCGGTGCGGGCCGGCGACAACCACCTGGTCCAGTCCCTCGCCGAACGCACCCAGTACTACGTCACCGTCCAGGCCGCCGCGATCGGCGCCCTCCTGGTGGTCCTGGCGACCGTGCAGTCAATATCGTACAAATGGCCCACCGCCGAATACCTGAAACTGCCGGTCACCGTGGTCCTCGGCCTGCTGGCACTGGTCATCCCGATCTGGGCGGGCTGGCGACCCACCGCCGACGCCCCGGACCGGCGCACCCCACGCTGGCTGACGGCCCCGGCGGTGACGGCCGCAGCTGCCATCGCCTGGCTCGCAGCGACGGCGGCCAGCCACGCTCTCACCGGCCACCCAGCGCCGGCCACGCTGAGCGGCCCAGTGGCTGGGGCTGCGGCGGCTGCCGCTCTGCTGCTGGTGATGGTCGGCCGGCTTCGCACAGCAAAGGACGAGCGGACGACCGACGACCGCCCCGTTCCGCGGTGACATCCCTACGGAGCTGGGGATGCGCCTATCAATCCGTGACCGGGTCGTCCTGGTGCTCGAGGAACTCAGCCCACTGCTGGTAGTCCGGGTCCTCAGGACCGATCTCAACGGCACCGTCACCGACAACCCCGTCCGTCTCGGCACGCATCGGCACCAGTAGCCGGTCCGGGGCAAGCCGGCGCGGCACCTGCTCACTCATCATGCGAACCACCGTACGGCCGCGGCCGCCGGTCCTGGCCCCGAACAGGGCCCAGGGAGCCAGGTCCGGGCTGTGCGGGCCGGAGGTCGCCCATGCAAAACGGCTCGGTAACCGGCTCCCCCGAACCTGCGGGGTCTACCGAGCTCGCCCAAGCTTGCTGAGCTGCCATCGGCTAACCACGTCGACGTAGATCAATCGAGCGTTGCGCCCCGCCACTCCCCGTGAACAACTGGCTCATCTGGCATGACCTGTCGTGTAACGGATGCTGCCGGTAGGCAGGTCTAATGACGCATCCCGACGTCATCCGTCGATCTTCCAACTGGCGTCGCTGATGTCCCGAAGGCCCGCATCGGCTCCCCGGGGCGATTTGATCTTTAAACCAAGATCAGATCGCTTGGGCCGGTCAAAATCGTCTTCCACCGATACCTGACCTCGACAATTACCAGGCAACTTGTATCATGTGGACGCTGAAGGTGTCGGGTGCTGTCGACGACGAGGTGCCGGCGACGCGTAGATCGCTGGGAGGGCAGTGTCCACTCTTAACTCGCAGAACACGCAGCCGGGATCGGTCGCCGACAAGGAAGCTCCGGGTTCGCCACCGAAGGTGTCCGGCACTCCCCGATGGTGGACCAAGCCCCTCAGGGCCGTGGCGGCTCTGGGACCTTTTGCCTTGGTCTTCGGGACATACAGCATCGCTGTAGATCATCTCTCGGACGAGTGGTTCAAAGCCGACTGGGTGCGATACACGTTTGCGGTCTTCTGTGCGCTCGTCGTCGGCCTTGCGCTGCGATTGATGTTGCAAACAGGTCCTGTTATGCGTTTCCTGGACATCGACACCGTCTCTTCGACCTCTCTTTTGCCTGGCCCTACGCCCGTCGTCCCAGACACGACGCAACTGCAAAGCTTCACCGAAGTGACCCGGCAACGCCTTTTCAGAGATTGCAGGACTCAGCAGAGGAACAAGTCGCAAGTCGTCGGCTGGTCACAATTCTTCGGCGAGGACGTGCCGCCCAGCCCTATTGGGTCGGCTTATGGCCTCCGAATCGCGATGACTCTCGACATCCGAGACGCACGCATCAATCGGCGTAGTGTGCTCGATAGTATTCTGTCGCTGCAGCGCCCTGGCGGCGGCTGGTCCTCCAGCAGTCAGCGAGACATAGGTCGGCCTGAAGTGACTGCATGGGTGCTCGCGGTGCTCCCGGCAGCAGGACTCGACCAGCAAACGTTGGCACAACTCGTCTCTGCACTAGAGGCAATGCTCGACGAAACGAAAGATCCCGTGGGGATGAACAGCGTCACGGTCATCACGACGGCGATTGTCGCACTCGCTACTGTGGCGCCGCAGTCCCCGAGACTCGCGGCGCTCGCCACGGCTCTGGCGGAATCGGCGATCACTTCGCCCAGCCATCCTGAAAGTAGCGCCTGGGCCGCCACGTTGCGCAGTCAGCAACCTCACCCGTCCGTTCCGCACACCGCACGGGTCGTCGTGGCGTTGCACCGTGCGGCGGCGGCGCTGCCAAGTCAGTCCATCAATTTGAGACGACTTGCAACCGAAGGAACCACGTGGCTTCTGGAAAACTTCGACCTGACGTTCAGCGAGGAGCAGATCCGGCGGCCTCATATGGACGACGTTGATGCCTTGTACGTGGGTCACTTCACCGCAGCGTGGGTTGCGCGCGCCTTAATTCTTGACGGCCGACACCTCACGGACCCGGAGCCGTTAACCAGTGCAGTGCGCGAAGTCCTTGCGCGCCAGGAGAAGGGAGTGTGGAAGTGGCGAGATCGAGAGCCAATCTGGATGGCGTATCAAGGCGTCTCAGTGCTTCGCCAGTACGTTTTGGAGAGGCAGACGTCACTGCCGTCTCAACCGTGAGAGTTGCTACCTGGAACGTCCGCGAAGGCATTCCGGAGGGACATGAGCAGCGTCCGGTCCGCAGCACCGCTCTTGACGAACTTACTGACAAGATCATTGATCACAAGATTGACATACTAGCCCTTCAGGAAGTCGACTTCGACGTACATGGCGATTCAACCGTCCTGAACGCTATATGCGAGCAAACCGGCCTGCAAGCCTCTTGTGCGTATCCGTATTCACCCTCCGCGTTCCATACTGGAATGCGAGCAGGGATGGCGCTGGTCAGCCGGTTTCCGATCGTCAGCTACTCCGACTCCCTCCTGCCCAACCCCGATCTCAGGGTGTTTTACAACGGACAGGAGGTCAGTACCTTCGACAAAGGCGTCCTGTCTTGCGTAGTGGATGTCCACGGTCTGTTGGTCAGTGTCGTCTCGCTTCACATGTTTCCGTTCCACATGTTCGAGCGTTCAGCGGCGGATCCTGCCTTCGCGCATGGCTGGGAGCACATCAGACGGTTGGTCGCCGGCCTGAATGAGCCTGTAATTGTGGCGGGCGACTTCAACACGTCCCAGCGAGAACTGGTCATGGAGAATTGTGCGCAGCAGCTGACCAGCGCGGTTGAAGCGCAGATCACTCACCGCGGCTTTTCGGCGGACGATATTCTCTATTCGGCCGCCAGATTCCGGGTAAAGCGAGTGGAAGTCGTGGACAACTTCTCCGATCACAGCTTGTGTGTAGCCGAGCTGGCGGTGCTGTAAGCGATGCCGACGTCTTTCTCTTTCGAGCAGGATTACGACGAACTCATCCACGAACTGACGGCAATACTTTCTCAGGTCGACCCGATCGCGCAGGAAAGAACACGGCTTTTTGTCGATAGATTAACGCAACCAGGTTCCTTCGGTCGGCTACTGGAATTATTGCTGAAATCAAAAGGCATAGTAGAACAAATCGCTCGGCATTCATACCGGCACCCTCTAGGCTTCGACAAGTTCGTACTAGCTCCACTTCGTCCGCTCGGGCAACTTCGTCTGCATGTTTGGTGGCCCGAAGACGAGAGAGAACGCGAGCATGTGCACAATCATCGATTCGGGTTCATCTCCGGGGTCCTGGTCGGACAAGTTCAAACTAGCGTGTACAAACCTTGCGACGGCAACGACCTGACTCATTTTTCGGAAGTCGGTGGCACCCGGGAGTGGAAGTTCGAAAACCTCGGGTGTGGATCGGTCAGTCTGTCGATCAATGCTTCGCTGGCTGCCGGCAGCGTATACTCGATGCCAGCAGATGCGCTTCATCGGATTGACGCGACTCGACAATTAACCGCTACTCTTTTCTTGGAATCAGCCGCGCATCGGGGAAGTTCTTCTATTTACCTGACGGGAACGCAAGAGCCAGCTGCTTACCGCTGTGAGGCGCTTCATCCAGATGATGCCCGCCGACGCTTGAGTCAGCTTCTCGACTTCATGTAGGAAAGTACGTGGATCGCCGTTTGATGGTCAGCCACGTCAGCCCACCAAACGTGCGCACGGTGCTGATCCTTGAGAATTCGGAGCCAACTGCGGCCTTGACACTCTTGTAGGCGCCGAGTCGGTGCCCGGGTCGGCCGCGCGCACCCTGAGGGCAGGCCATCGGCCGGCCGAAGACCCCTGCCCGAGGGTCGCAGAGACTCCTGGGTCAAGGGCCGGCCGGGTTGTGGCCGCGTCGCCCAAGCCGCCCCGGTCGTCGTCGGCCAACTCCCCGCACGCCCCAACAATGGACCTGTCGTCGCCGCGGCCCGATCCGCTTCTGCACGACAGCCGACGAACTGCCTGCGTGGCCATGGCCTGCTCCACGACCGGTTCGCAGCAGGGTCGTGTCCGCCTGCGGCCATTTTCTGCTCGAAGGCGACAGCCTTAGCCCATTTCGGGTCCGGGCTCAGCATCGTCCAGGGTTGGCCTTCCCATGCGGGAACTTCGCGGCGGCAACCTCGAATGCGTCGCCGTACTTCTCGCCCTGAATCCGGGCCTCGGCCGACATGCAGGTGCTGTAGCTGTCCCTCGCGGCCTGCATTTCGGGCTGGCTCAGCTCCCCGCCTGCTCCCACCGTATGCGCAGGCCACCGTGCGTTGTCGGCGGGATCATTGCCTGGGAGCCGCTTCGGTCGGGAGATGGGCATCCGGTAGACAGTCTCGGTGACCGTTGCACGCTTGAATATGAGTTGGACCATCACGAGTCCCGCTTGGGCTCGGTTCACCTGGACGGCAGACGACTTCGAATGGGGGATCAGCACGTCTTATCTCGACAAGAGTCTGGACGGGCTCCTGCGCGCAGCTCTGGACCTGCGGCTCGGGTCCAGCGCTACGACCGCTGGCATCTACGGCATGCCGGGCGGCTACATGTTCCTGTTCGGTGGCGCGGCCGAGGATGTCTACCTTCAGATTCTCTCCATGCCTGACCTTCAGCAGCGGGACCCGTGGATCGGCGTAACTCGCGTCTGGGGTGAGCGGATACCTGTGGCAGCGTTCATACAAGCCACTCTCCGTATGGCTCAAGGAGTCCTTGATAAGCATTCTGGAGCGGGGTACGGCGGCTTGTGGAAAGACCGTCCCTTCCCGCTGGAGCAGCTAGCTCTGCTGGAGCAGCGATGTGTCGGGGATGAGGTTGAAGACCGCTGACAAGAAGATGCTCGACGTACCCGCCGAGTTGGCCATCCGTTGCCTCGACGACCTTCGCCGGCCAGCCATCCCTGCCACGATGTAACGGGCTAGTGCCAGGCCCGCCAGTCACGGACCTGGAGCTCGCCTGACACTGCAGCGGCAGTCGACGGAGTGCGTAGCCTCGGCGTTTGTAGTGGCATAGGCGGTGCGGCGAGCAGGCGTCTGATCTCGGGAACGGTGTGGCCGGGCATCGGCTACCCGACCGTGACCGTGTGACGGAGGTCGTTCCAGCCGTCGGCGGCGCGCCAGAGGCCCGCATTCGCGACTGCCGCTGCGTACTCCGGCCGGTTGCTGAGGCTGGCTGCCGAGTCTGGTAGGGCGAGTCCGAGCTGGTACTGGCCGGGGGCCAGGCCTGCGGGCAGCCGCAGGGTCTGGTTGATCGTTGTCGTGGTGCCGGGTGCCCAGCGCCGCGGGTCCGCGTTCAGCGGCAGACGGGTGATCTGCCCGCTCGCGCCGCGGAGGACGAGCTGTGCCCCTCGCGGGTTGAACGGCGCTGCGTAGCCTTCGTTGCGGACGCCGAGCCGGATCGCCAGGTCGCCGCCGGAGGTTGCGGAGTCCGGGAAGGTGCCGTCGGTCAGCGCGAACCGATAGCCCAGATTGCGGAGGATAGTGGTCATGCAGCCGCCTGCGCGCCAGCTCGCGAGCACATCCGGGTGGTAGTCGAGGTTCAGGTGGCTCCAATGAAACTGAGCCAGCTCGGCGAGCGCGGTCGGGCACTGGCTGCGAGGCGCGTTGACCCCGCAGGTCTCACCGCCCATCGGCAGGTACCGAGTCTCTGCGGCGAGGTACGCCCGGTCGCCTGGCTCGGGGAAGGTGCCCATGTCCTGGGCGTCGGCGAGGAAGCAGTCGTTGTGGAAGCCGATGCGGGCCACGGCGCTGCCGTCGAATGCGCGGTTGTCGGGGAGGTTCGCGGCGCCGTACATGGCCCGCTTGAGGCCCGGGTAGCGGACCTGGAGCATCCGGTCGCTGGGCAGCGCTGAGAGCAGAGCGTCCACGACGGCCTTGCGGTTGGCCTGGTCCGTGGCGTTGACCCGGCCCTCGTTACCGAAGTGCTGTGTGTAGTACCACTCGCCCCAGGCGCCGATGAAGCCGGCTTGGACGGTGGAGATGACGTCGGCGTTTGCTCGTAGCACGGGCGCGAGTTGGCCGATGTGGCGCAGCACCTGGGCGGGCGTCGCGTCGTCGCCGGCCATGTCCTCGGTGTAGGCGAAGCGCAGCACCGTCTTGACGCCGGCCGCGCGGATCGTGGTTAACTGCCGGCTGAGCCGGTCCAGGACGACCGCGTCGAGGTCGCGGGTCCTGTAGTCGCGCAGGTAGAACATGCACCAGGCGATCGTGGTGCCTTCGTCCTTGCGCCGCTGGGTCAGCGTTGACGCGGAGAGGTCGCTGCCACCGCACTCGTAGAAGCGCATCGGCCCGCGGTCGGGGTTCGGCACGTCGCCGCCGGGTGCCGGGAAGTTGACGGTGGACATGGCGACGGCGGGCTGTTGTTCCGCCGCGTCACTGACTCCGGCGAAGGCTGTTCCGCCGACGAGTACCACCGCGGTGGCAAGGGCAGCCCAGAGTTGCGCAGGACGGCGCGGCATAGTCATCAACCGATCTGTGAGTAGCTATGACCGCCGAATCCTACGATGCCGGGCATTTATGCGGTTCTTAAGTTTGGACCGCGTGCAAACGGCGGCGGCCTTCTGTTCTACCGGGTATGCCCCAGGGCACTGAAAGAGGACGTTCGGACGTCCGCGTACCGGCCGTCGAGGAAGCTGTTTTAGCCTGACGCGCCCGTGCGTAGTGGTGAGACCGCTGCGTGCAGTCCTTCACCCTGGGGAAGCGTCTGATGAACGAACGTCGTCGACAGCCACGCCCGGTGCGCCGGGCCGGTCTGCTGCGGTTGCTGGCCGTGCCCCTACTCGTCCTCACCACCGCTGCGGGGGTTCCGCAGCGGCTGGTCAGCTCCCACGTCACCGCGCCGGCGGCTGATGCGTCCGAGGAACAGCCGTCCGATGGCCCGGAAGCCGGTGACGTGCTCCCAGGCCGCTACATCGTCATCGTGAAGGCGAGTGGCGCCGACAAGATCCGGTCGGAGGCGCGTGATCTGGCCGCTGACTACGGCGGCCGGCTCGGCGACGTCTGGACCGTCGCCTTGCACGGCTTCTCGGTGCGGCTGTCGGCCACCGACGCCGGGCGGCTCGCCCGCGACGGGCGCGTCGTGTCCGTACGGCCGGATCTCGTGGTCACCACCACCGGCACGCAGACCGAGCCCTCCTGGAGCCTGGACCGGATCGATCAGCCTCGTGGTCCCCTGAGCGGAACCTACGACTACGACAACGACGGATCCGGTGCGCACATCTACGTGTTCGACTCCGGCGTCCGTATGACGCACTCGGAGTTCTCCGGCCGGATCGGCGCCGGTACGCCCGGCACCGACCACAACGACTGCGGCGGGCATGGCACGGCCGTGGCCGGTGCCGCCGCCGGCACGGTCTACGGGGTGGCGAAGAAGGCCGTTGTGCACCCCATCCGGATGATCGGGTGCGACGGTGCCGGCGCGGCCGCGGACGTGCTGACCGCCATCGACTGGGTCACCAGTAGCGCGCCCCGTCCGGCGGTGGTGAACATGAGCTGGATCACCGGTCCGCAGGACAACCTGGACAACGCGATCCGCGCGTCGACCGCGGCCGGAGTCACGTATGTCGTGGCGGCCGGGAACGACAATTACGGCGGCTGTACGAATTCGCCGCAGCGGGTCTCCGAGGCCATCGTGGTCGGCGCCGTAGATGAGAAGGACCGCCGCGCGGGCTTCTCCAACTTCGGCCCGTGCGTTGACCTGTTCGCACCCGGCACCGACATCAAGAGCGCCCAGTGGGGCTCCGACGCCGCGATCGGCGCGGCCGCAGGCACCTCCCTGTCGGCGCCGATCGTGACCGGTGCGGCCGCCGTCTATCTGGCCGCGCATCCGTCAGCCACCCCCGCCCAGGTCCGCGATGCGCTGGTCGGCTGCGCGACGACCGACGTGATCTCCGACCCGGGCGCCGGATCGCCGGACCGCCTGGTGAACACCCGCTGCGGCGGGCCCTCGGTCACCAACCCGGGCGAGCAGCTCACGGCGGTCGGCCAGTCCGTGACGCTGAGGAAGATCGAATCACCGACAGCGACCCACTTCAGCGCCACCGGCCTGCCCGCCGGCTTGTCGATCGACCCGAAGGCCGGCGTGGTCAGTGGCGTCATCAGCTCTGCGGGCAACGGCGTCACGCAGGTCACCGCGACCGATGCGGCCGGGGCCGGCACCACCACGTCGTTCCGCTGGAACGTGGTGCTCGGCCGCGGCCGGATCACCGGGCCGGGGTCGAACTGTGTGACCAGCCGCGGTCCGGGGACCGACGAGGGTAACCCGATCGTTCTGTTCACCTGCCAGGTCGATGACCGTGAGACGCGCTTCACGCTCTGGCCCGACGGGCGGTACGCAGTGAAGGGCACCTGCATGACCGCGGGATCGCCGGTTGTCCAGCGTGCCTGTGACGGATCCGCCGAGCAGGTCTGGAACGCGCGCAGCAACGGCGAGATAGTCAACCCGGCCACCGGTCAGTGCCTGACCGCAGCGTCGTCCAACTGGGACGCGGCACTGTCCCTGACCGCCTGCGCCGCCACTCCGCTCCAGCTCTTCCAGCCACCGTCCGGCCTGGATCAGGACACGATCTCGATCGAGAATCATGGACTCCAGGCAACGCTCAAGGGCACCGCGACCCGGAAACGGATGGTCGCCTCGAACACGGACACGACGCAGCGTCTCACCTGGTCTGCGACCGGTCTGCCGCCCGGCCTCTCGATCAACCCCACGACCGGGATGATCAGCGGCACGGCGGCCACAGCGCAGACAACGAGGGTCGCGCTCACCGTGACGAACGAGACCGGGCAGACGGCCACCGCGTCGTTCACCTGGCAGGTCGGCGACGGCCGGATTCTCGGACCGAACGGCTACTGCGCCGACTCGCTCAACAACAGCGACGCGGACGGCAACCCCATCCAGCTCCAGGACTGCGGCACCACCAACGCTCAACTGTGGACGGTCCGCTCCGACGGCCGCCTCGAAGTGCTCGGCAAATGCATGACCGTGGCCGACGACGGCGCCTCGGTCGTGCTGAACGCCTGCGGCACCCCGGCCGCTCAGGTGTGGACCGCTTCCAGCAGCACGGTTCGACACAATCTGACCGGGAAGTGCCTCACCGCGCCGGCCCCGGACCGCACCGCGAAACTCACCGTCACCTCCTGCAACGACCATGCCGGCCAGGTCTGGAACCTGCCGACCGCCGCGGTCGTGCTCGATGCCGTCGCCAAGCGGAAGTGGACGACCTCCACCCCGCCGGTGCTCAACGTCACCGCCCGGTCGTCCCGGCCCATCAGCCGGTACGCGGCCACCGGCCTACCGGCCGGCCTGACGATGAACCCGTCGACCGGCACGCTGTCGGGCACACCCACCACCATCGGGTCCGGCGAGGCCATCATCACGGTGACCGACTCGGCCGGTGACAGCGGCGCCACCTCGTTCCAGTGGACGGTGTTCCACGGCCAGATCCGGAACACAAGCGGCTGGTGTCTGGACAACTCGCGCGGCGGGACGGCGGACGGCAACCCCATCCTGGTCTGGGTGTGCAGCGACAGCGAAACCCAGCTGTGGAACGTCCGCTCCGACGGCGCGCTGGAGGTACAGGGCGGCTGCATGGTCGCGTCTCCGAAGATCGTGCGCCGTGGCTGCAACGGCGCGGCGGACCAGGTCTGGCAGGCAACGGACAAGGGCGAACTGCGCAACCCGGCCTCCGGCCAGTGCCTGACCGCCCCGTCGCTGGCCTACGACGTGCAGTTCACCTCGGCCGACTGCGCGGCGACGGCCCTGCAGGTGTGGTCGCTGCCGACCGCACCACGATTCACCACGCCGATCACCCAGCAGTCGGTCACCGGGACAGCCGCGTCGCTGACGCTCGGACTCACCTACAACGGTGGCGCCGAACCGGCCGTCACCGCGATCGGGCTGCCGCCCGGCCTGACCCTTTCCGGCACGAGGATCTCCGGCACGCCCACAACCACCGGCAGGTACCCCGTGTCGGTGCGGGCACAGTCCACGTCGGGCGTCGCCGTCGCGTCGTTCGACTGGCTGATCATTGCGCCGGGCGCTGCCGGGCTGATCATCCACCCGGCTGGCAACTGCGTCGATCGCGGCGGCCCGAACAAAAGCCTCTGGTTGTTCGGCTGCAACTTCTCCGATGCTCAGATGTGGAAAATGCGCGCCGACAGCCGGATCGACGCGTCCGGCACCTGCATGATGCCGCTCAGCGGCGGCACCGCGGCCGGCACCCAGATCGGTACGGGTACGTGCAGCAGCACCGACGCGACCCAGCTCTGGACCGTCGGGTCCGGGAACGTGCTGCGGAACACCGCGTCCGGGTTGTGCCTGACGGCGCCCAGCGCCAACGGGCAGTCGGCCCTCCAGCTCGGTGCCTGTTCAGGCAACCCCTGGGCGCTGCCGACCCGGGCCTGACGACGGTCACGGGCCGATGCTGCCGTCGAGCTGAACACCGAACGGTCCTCCGGTCGTGCAATGCACGACCGGAGGTTCGGCCGCTCCACAGGCGGTGTCCAGCCCGTCCCGGCGCCCCGCTTCAGCTCACGACGCTTCCAGACCGGCGGCATCCGCAGCCAGAAGTCGGCTGGCGCGCATTCTCGTGCGGGTTGCTCAGGCTGTGGTCTTGGCAGCCGATCTGCAGAGTATGTCGTCGTCCTTGCTGCGTAGGGTCGCTATCGTCTGCGCGGTGCTCCTCGGCATCGGGCTGGTCGCGGGCGCCGGTTCCTATCTGGCGAACACGCAGGCCGAGGCTCGCGAGAGCGTGCTTCAGGTATTCGACGAGCGTGCCATCCTGGCAGCCGGTATCACCGGCGACACGCTGCTCGCCAGCGACCCGAAGACCCGCGAGTGGGCGTCCTCCGCCTTCGCCGTAGACGGCAAGGCGCTTTCGGAGGCGCTCGCGGCAGGTGTAGACCCATCCTTGCCGTGGTTGGCCGTTTTGAAGCAGGATGGCACTGCGCTCGGCGCTTCCTCCGCTGACGCCCTGAGTCGGGTCGGGGCGCTGCGCACCGAAACCGGGTTCCGCCGCGCGACCGATACCAACACGATGGCATTCGGCGACTACATCATTGAGGACGGCGTCGCGTGGCTCCACGCGTTCCAGCCGTACGCCGTCGGCGGCGATATTCGTGTGCTGGTCCTGCCGCAGGCCGCAAAGGACATGAATGTCCTGCTGCGCAGCGCCCTCAGCGTGGCCGGCGCGAGTTCCTACGTCGTCGACAGCACCGGCCAGGTAATCGTTGCGTCGGACAGCACCGAACCGGGCGGCGCCCTTCCCGACCCAGCCCTCGTTGCGGCGACCGGCAAGGCTGACCGCGGCGAGTTCGGTCAGAGCTACTTCATCGCCAACGCGGTGGCCGGCAGCAGCTGGCGTACGGTGGTCGTGACCTCCCGCTCGGCCCTGCTGGCACCGTACGACAACACCGCCCGCAGCGCCTGGCTCATCTTCGCCGCTTTCGCCACCAGCGTGCTCCTGATCATGATGATCGGCGCGGGCATGCTGGTCAGCACGTCGCGAGTGGCCCACTCCCGTCTCCACGACCAGCTCACGGGCCTTCCCAGCCGGGCGCTGTTGGTGCAGAACACCGAGGCCGCCATCGGTCAGTGGCGCCGCCAGAACGGGGCATCGGGTGCTTCGAGCGGCCTGGTTGCCGCGCTGTTCCTGGACTTGGACGGCTTCAAGCCGGTCAACGACACGTACGGCCACGCAGCCGGCGACGCGCTGCTGAAGGCGGTCGCGGAACGCCTGGTCGCGGCGACGCGCCCGGAGGACTTCGTGAGCCGCTTCGGCGGCGACGAGTTCCTGGTGCTGTGCCGTGGGCTGCAAACCGAGGACGACGCTTACGCCGTCGCGGACCGCATCCAGAATTACCTGAACGAGCCGTTCGAGGTGCTCGGCCAGACGGTCCGGATCGGCGTATCCATCGGCATCGCGACCGTGGGTGCGCACGCGGACCAGGCGGAGTCGTTGATCCAGAACGCCGACACGGCGCTCTACCAGGCCAAGAACAACGGCCGCGGGCGGATCGAATGGTTCACCCCGGACCTGACGCCCGCCTGATCCCGCTACGGCGGCTCGTCACTTCCCATTGCGCCCACGGTAAGGAGCACAACGAAAACGGATCGTTACCGGTGATCCGATACCAAGCCGTCGGCCCGCTGCTCCCACTCGCCTTGTGAGCGCGCGTTGTCTGTGGCAGATCCGGATGCGGCCCGCCCTGGCTGGGAATTTCACAGCGCTTGATCAACGCGCAGAAGGCATCATCGGTTCGTGCCTCCAGCGCTTGAAGACGTCGAGCTGACCAACCGGCTGCTCCATGGTGTCGCCGGCTACCGGCTACTGGCCTTCCGCATGGGCGGAGGTGTACGTCTGGAGTTCGACGACGATGCTTGTCACGAGCTCACGATCGAAGGCTCGCTGCGAGTCGTCCTTGCCGACGGTTCCGACCGGCATGGCGACCCGATCAGTCTCGACGTGGCCGAACAGCTCATACAGGTGCTCGATACCCCGGTCACGTCGGTGGTCGTCGATCCACGCGGCACGTTGACGATCGCTTTCGGCCACGCCGACCTCGTGGTGCCGTACGACGAGATGTACGAAGCCTGGCAGATGCGCTCCGATCTAGGACTGCTGATCGTGAGCACGCCCGGCGGCGGTCTCGCGATCTGGCGGCCCGGAAAAGACGGCCCGGACCGTCGCTGACCGTCCGCGGCGACGGTCGACGCGCACGGACGGCGGCAGGACGCCGACCCGGCAGATCCTCGAAGCGTACATGGTCAGTGACCTGAACCTGGGGACCAGGCTGCTCGGCGGGGGAAGGTATCAGTGGTTCGAGGGCGCGCGCGAGGCGGTCGCACCAGACGGTGGGATCGGGGATACCGGGATGGCTCGTGACGGTCCAGGTCCGGACGGTTGCCGGGTTGAGGTCGGCGCTGCCTGGCCTGCGTCGCAGGTGTGGGGGCAGGCTTGTTGTGGCCCGATCGTCGGTCCAGGAATTACCAGGCCAGTGGGCCGTTGACGTCGAAGAAGGTGCCGCTCGGCCCGTCCGCCGGGAGCATGGCGGCCCGCACGACGACTTTCGCGCCCTCCGACGGGTGCTGCGTTCCGGCATGGCCGTTCATGTCGGTGGCGTTGAACCCCGGGCACACCGAGTTGATTTTGATGGGTGTGTCCCGCAGCTCGACGGCAAACGATCCGGTGATCGTATTGAGGATGGTCTTCGAGGCGGAGTAGGCGTACATCGGCGGGAACTGCGCCAGCGGGCCGTCGGGAGCCACCAGCGCGTCGATCGACCCGTTTGTGCTGCTCACGTTTACGATGCGCCCGGCCGGCGCCTGCTGCACCAGCGGCAGGAACGCCTGCAGGACCCGCAGTGCCCCGTAGAAGTTGACATCCAGCGTCTGCTGGATCGTGTCGAACCGGATGGAGCTGGGCGGCCCGTCCTCTCCGCCGATTGCGACGCCCGCGTTGTTGATCAGGACGTCCAGAGCGCCGGTCGTGTCGCCGATGTGGGCCACAGCGGCCTGCACGCTGTCGGGGTCGGTCACGTCGATGCTGACGAATCGCACGTCTCCATCGACGGCCAGTTCCTTCGCGGCAACTTCGCCACGCGCGTGGTCCCGGCTGCCCAGCCAGACGGTGAAGCCCTGCTGCGCAAGCTGTCGTGCGGTCTCGAAGCCAATGCCCTTGTTTGCCCCGGTGACCAATGCTGTCCGCTTCGCTGTATTCATGCCTTTGATACTGCGCCGCCCCCGTGCGTAAGATCCATAACGTGAAGTCTCATCTTTCTTACGCATCGTCCAGCACGAGATCGCCGCTCGAGTCCGGTGACCCGATCGCCGCAGCCATCGGCCTGCTGCGGCCCCGGACATTGGTCGACCCCGGCTTCCACGCCGCCGGCTCATGGGCGGTCCGTTTCGAGGCGTTCGGGTACGTGCGGATCGGAGGCGTCGAGCAGGGCGAGTGCTGGCTGGCCCTCGACGGACACGAACCGGTACTCCTGCGGGAAGGAGACATCTATCTCCTGGTCAATCCGCCGAGCTATCTGCTGGCCAGTGACCTCACCGCGGAACCACTGACCGCGACATCCGTGTGGGACAGCACTGCGAACGGGGTTGCGCGGATCGGCCCCGAGGCCGAGCAAGACCTCTACCTGTGCGGTGGGTCTTTCTGGTTCGACGACTCGAATGCCTCCATCCTGCTCGACGTGCTACCACCGCTCGTGCACGTCCGGGCCACAGATCCGCAGAACAAGCTGCTCGCGAACGTGAGTAAACTCCTGGTCACGGAAGTGGAGAACAACGCCGTCGGCAGCTCGCTGGTCCTGGACCACCTCGTCCAGATCCTGTTCGTCCATGGGCTACGCGCCTACGCCGAGCAGACCGATCGCCCCGCCGGTTGGCTCGGCGCCATCAGCGACGACGATATCGGCGCCGCCCTGCGCGCCATGCACGCCGACGTCGCCCACCGTTGGACCCTCAACGAACTCGCCGGCATCGCCCACATGTCGCGCTCGGCGTTCGCCGCCTCGTTCAAGAAACGGGTGGGAACCCCGCCCCTGGACTACCTGATCCAGTGGCGGATGAGCCTGGCCCGCGACGCTTTACGCCGCAACAACCGATCCATCTCCGAGCTCGCCCTCGCCACCGGCTACGAATCCGAGAGCGCCTTCAGCACCGCCTTCCGCCGGGTGGCCGGCGCCTCAC
>WUUC01013369.1_pt1 | contig 15554 bp, 16 predicted proteins | sample 6278441 | NCBI WGS metagenome assembly WUUC01 (sample SAMN13675441, study PRJNA597444) | soil metagenome | isolation source: soil | place: USA: Washington | collected 2017-10
CCGGCGGCCAGGGCATGAACACCGGCATCCAGGACGCGGTCGCGCTGGCCGCCCGGCTCGCCGGCGTGCTCAACGACGGCGCCGACGAATGCATCCTTGACGGTTACGAGGCCGAGCGTCGCCCCGTCGCCGCCGACGTCGTCGCGTTCACCGATCGCATGACCCGTGTCGCGACCGTCGACCGGGCGGTCCTCCGGAGGATTCGCAACGCCACACTCAGGGTCCTCAACCGAATCCCGGCCATGCGCCGCAACGTCGCGCTGAAGCTCTCCGAGCTCGCGATCGACCGGCGCCGCGCACACCCAGACGACCTCGGCGGGCTCGCCGGCGCTTCGACCGGCGAGTCCGAGCGCGACCTCGACGCAACGCCGAGCGCGTCGTCCTGAAAGACCTCACGGCGGAACTTCGCCAGGAGGCGGTCCGACCGCTCCTGGGATGCGCGCGCGAGGTCGCCACAGAGGCGGTGGCGCTGGTCGTAGAGCTCCGTGGCGTACGGCGACCTCGCCGTCAACGCGATCCACCGGCCGAAGCGCGCATCGAGCACGTCGACCAGCCGCGCCTCGAAGCTCTCCGCCGGCGCGGCGAATCGCGGCGATCATTCGCGGCCCCGCGGTCGTCGTACTTTGTATCCATGACCTCTCCCACACCGTCCAGGGCCGTCCTCATCACGGGCTGCTCGACCGGCATCGGCCGTGCGACGGCCGAGCGCCTCGGCCGCGCCGGCCACCCCGTCTACGCGACCGCCCGCCGTCTCGAGTCGCTCGCCGGCCTCGAGGACGCGGGCTGCACGCTGCTCACGCTCGACGTCACCGACGAAGCGTCGATGCAGGCCGCCGTCGATCGCGTGGTCGCCGACCACGGTGCCGTCGGCGCGCTCGTCAACAACGCCGGCTACTCGGCGTCCGGCGCGATCGAGACGGTGTCCCCGGAGGACCTGCGCCGCCAGTTCGAGACCAACGTCTTCGGCCTCACGCGCATGTGCCAGCTCGTGCTGCCCGGCATGCGCGGGCAGGGCACGGGGCGGATCGTGAACATCTCCTCGATGGGAGCGAACTTCACGTTCCCGGGCGGCGGTGTCTACCACGCGACGAAGTACGCGGTCGAGGCGCTGAGCGACGCGCTGCGCTTCGAGGTCAAGGGCTTCGGCGTGAAGGTCGTCATCGTCCAGCCCGGGCTCATCCGCACCGCGTTCGGCGCGACCGCCGCCGCCGAGGTCGATCCCGCGGATGGGCCCTACGCCGCGTTCAACGCGGGCGTCGTGAGCCTGACGATGGCCGCCTACGAGAAGGGGCCGATGGCGAAGCTGGGCGCGGGCCCGGAGGTCGTGGCGAAGGCGATCGAGACCGCGATCACCACGAGCAAGCCCAAGATCCGTTACCGCGTCACGCCGCTGGCGCGCCTGCTGATCACCCAGCGCAGGCTGATGACCGACGGCCTCTGGGACCGGTTCGTCGGAACGCAGTTCACCTCGCCCACCGTCTGAACCGTCGTTTCGCCGGCCTTCAGGGAGCCGCCCCGATGGGCCGTGCGGGGAGAGGACGGACCCGACGCTCGGCGGTGGACGCCTTGAGGTCCGAGCGTGTGGACGATGGCACGCGGGTACCCGAAGGAGTGTTGATGATCACGCGTCTGATCGCGGTGAGCTTGGCCGTCGTTGCGTCACTGAGCGGCTGGACGTCGACTGCCGACGCTGCCTTCGTGAGCAAGCACGAAGCGCGCAAGTACCTGCTTGACGCCGTGCCACCCGACGCCCCGCGCGTGCTGCTGCGCGACGAGCGCGCCCGGTTCTTTCGCACCGCGCGGTTGTCGGTCCAGCCGGCGCGGCGCTGTCATCGCCGCGCCGCCGTGGCCGTCAGCTGCCGCTTCCGGGCAAGGCTCGAGCCCGACGCCGAGCACCGCAAGCGCAACTGGTGGCCGATCGCCTGCCGCGGCACGGTGCTCGTACGCCGCGTGGACGGCGGGCGCCTGCAGGCGCTGCAGCGCGACTACACGTGCCGAACGGTGCGCCGGCAACCTGCCCGCTGAGTCGGCGAGCCGTACCGGCGACGTGCACTATTGAACGTCGGCGAGCGCCGTGAGCTCGGCGTCCGTCACGGTGCCATGGCGGAAGATGTTGAAGCTCACGCGCGGTACCTCCCGAATGCTGGCGACGAGCCGCGCGACCGGAAGGTGTCCATGGCCGTGCTCGGCGAAGCAGCCGAGAGTCGGTCGGAGAGCGTTGCTGTCGAAGAAGCGCGCCCAGTCCGCGACACATTGCGCCGGCTTGAGCTCGCGCGCGTTGAGGTTCTCGTAGGCCTGCGGCATGCCGCGGAAGGCGCCGGCGGCCCAGGCGGCCCAGTCCAGGCCGCCGTGGAACTGGGGACGCCCAAAGGACGAGAAGTACGAGAGAAAATCGGGCTGTAGACGGCGATAGGCGTCCACGAAGGCGCGTGAGTCGGGATCAGCGGAGCGCTCATACTCGATCTCGGCGTTGACGATCGCAAAGTCCGCTTCGGCCAAGTCGATCGCCCGCGCCATCGCGTCGGCCTCGGCCTGCGGCCGCGGGGTGGGTCTTCCGATGTAGCCGTGGACTCCCAGGCGCATGTCGCGATCGCGGGTGGCGCGGCGCATGCTCCGGATCCAGTCGGCATCGAGCACCGTCGCGCCCGCGATGGCTTGGATGGTCAGCCATCGCAGGCCGTGACCTTTGGCGCGCGCTGCCACGGCGTCGGGGTCGGGCGGCAACGCGGTGAGCGTCTGATAGACCCACAGGCCCGTCACGCGCGACATTCAGACTCCCGTCGCAGCACGCGCACGACTCGCATCTACTGCAGCGACAGCTCGAAGCCGAGGCGTCCGCTGCGCAACAGGAACAGCTCCCACTGCGAGAAGTCGAAGACGTCGCCCGGAAGGTCGACGGTCATCATCGCCGCCCGCACCGCGGCGCTGCTGCGGGGGCCGAAGTCGCCGTCGATAACCAGACCCGTGTTGCCGTAGATGTGCTTGCAGATCGCCTGGGCGAGCTTGACGGCGGCTTCGGAGCCCGTCGTGAACGCGCGGGTGGTGGCGACGTTGTCCTGGTGGATGTGATCTCGATGGGAAACGTCGTACTCGCCGTGCAGGACGAACGCCGAGCGGCTGCGAATGATCGACGCCAGCGCCCAGTAGCGCTGCCGCAGAGCGCGCGACGCGGACGTGTGGTCCTGGCGCAGCGGCCGGATGTCGACGTTCTCGAACGTCCAGGCATCGTGATCGAAGGCACGACCCTGGCCGTGTGCTCCGGGTTTGTTCACGAACGCGCCGGCGGAGGTGATGCTGACGAGATCGCCGAACGCCTCCGGCGCGCGAAAGCGCACCGACTTGACCGTCGCGACGAGCACATCGCGAAACCCGGACTCGATCGAAAAGCTCTGCGGCCGCGGCGCGCCGGCGCGCGCGTACAGCAACGGCACCCCGTCGAGACTGGCGACCGTCACCAGGCCGGCCAGCGCGGTGGGCTCATCTCCTGGATCCTGGACGAGCTGCTCGTCGGCGAACTCGTTCAGCGCGCCGCAGGCGTCGGCCTCATAGATCTCGGCGCCTTCGTCCTGCTCTGCATCGCAGAGCACGTCGTCAGCCTCGAGCTCGGCGCCCAGCACGCGCTCAACGGCCTGCTCGACCTCACCATATTGATCTGGCATCTGGACCTCCGAATCGATGTAACTGACTGGCCGGTCCCGTGCACGGCCGATCGCCCCTCGACCCGTGGGACTGGTTGGCGGATCGCGCAAGAATGGGTTTGTTGCAGTTCCCAATGCCGTATCGAGTCATCGAGGACGGCGTTCGCCGCATCGGGACGGATGCGCCTGCCGCGCTCGCGCGAGGCACCGCATCGCGACCGATCAGCGGGTGCTTGGGGCGCCTCTGTGCGCTGGCGGCCACCGCGACTCTGGCTTCAGTGTCCCGGCACGACCTGACGCGCTGTGTGAGAGACGGCACAGGTGCGATCGACCTGCGGGTCGTGTGCACCGGCCGCAGCCGCGCCGCCCACGCGTGTCGGCCGTGGACGTCAGCCGCAGTGCTGGCCGAGCCTGAAGTCGGTCTGCTCGAGCGAGACGTGCCTGACCGCCGGAGGTTCGATCCGGGCGGCAACCGGCCGCTCGCCGTCCACCTCGAGCTCGATCGGGCCGAGCTTCTCGGCGACCCGCCGCGAGCTGGCGCCGCGACGGCGCAGGACCTGCAGGAGCTGGCTGCGAAAGCCGGGGTCGATCCCGTGCACGAACCGCGCGGTCATGTGCCTCCGCTCCCGTGGCGCGAGCCCCAGCCGCTCGTCAGCCGCGATCACGGTGACGAGCACCCGATCGCAGACGACCGTGCCGTCGCGGTAGGCCGTGGCATGGAGCAAGCGCGTGCGGCTCATCCGCTCGGCGGCAGGCGCCGCAGCTCGCAGTCACATCCGGAGTGCTTGAGCTGCTTGAGCGCCGTGAGCGCGGCCGTCAGCTCGTCGCGGCGCTGCTCGTTGCGCAGCGACAACCGGCGCGCGCCCCAGCGCGTCAGCTGGCGCTGGCCGGCGTAGCGAAGCGCTTCGATTCCCGCGGCCGTCAGGCGCGGCGCGGCGCGGTCGGTCATTCCCTGGGACGTCATGGCGGCGAGCATTCCACGGGCTCGGCATGGGTGACAAGACAATGGCGTCGGCCTTCCCGCACGCAGTTTGCGTGTGGACTGAAATGAGGAATGTCTTGGTGTTCGTCAGGCTTTCTCACGTAGATTGCAGGGCGTGAGCGGGCGCGTAGCAGTGAGAGTCGGAGCCGTCGGCACGACGCTTCGCGGCCGCCTGCTCGGCGCCCGGTTGCGCGAACTCCGCGAAGCCGCCGGGCTGACCGGCGAGGACGTCGCCAAGCGCGTGGGGCGGGCCCACTCGACGCTGAGCCGCTGGGAATCGGGTGGTCTGATCCCGAGGGTGCCCGACGTCTACTTCATGCTCGATCTCTACGGCGTTGAGCAGTCGGAGCGGGACGCATTGCTTGGTCATGTCCAGAACGCCCGGCAACGCGAGGACTGGGAGGTCGACGTCGCCGTCAAGGTGGTCGACTACGCCTGGATGGAGGGGCGCTCGTGGAAGGTCGAGACGTTCCAGGACGGCGTCGTACCCGGGTTGCTTCAGACACTCGACTACGCGCGGGCAGTGCTGCGTGCGTGGGATCCGTCCGCCACCCCGCAGCGGATCGAGCGTTGGGTCGGCGTGCGAATCGCTCGCCAGCGGCGGTTGGCCGACGAGGACCCGCTCGAGCTCTCGGCCGTGGTAGGAGAGGGCGCGCTGCGTCGGCTGGTCGGGGGGACGGAGGTGATGCGCGCCCAGCTCAAGCACCTCATCGATGTGGCGGCGCAGTCCAACGTCGAAATCCTGGTTCTGCCGTTTGAGCTCGGCGCGCACGCCGGGCTGAGCGGACAGTTCACGATCCTGCGATCGCGCGACGATCACGACGTCGCGACGTTCGAAACGCGCGGCGGCGATATCTACATGGAGGACGCCGAGCCGTTCGCGCAGGCGCTTCGCAGGCTGCGCGCCGCCGCCCTTCCCCAGCGCAAATCGTTGGCGATGATCGCCGCGGTTCGCCGGGAGCTGGCATGACCACGCGGCTAGGAAACTCCCCCGCCTGAGCGGCGCGCTCTGGCGCACGAGCAGCTACTCGCATACTGGCGGAGAGTGCGTCCAGACCGCCTTCCTGCCGGACGGAAGCCGTCGCCCTGCGCCACAGCAGGGACCCGTCCGGATCGATCCTCATCTACACGCGCCGCGAGTGGGACGCGTTCCTCAAGGGCGCCAAGGACGGCGAGTTCGACCCGTCGTAGGTCCCGCGGCGCTGCGTCGACGCGGGCTGAGCTGGACCATGTGAGTCAGCTCGGTTCGCTTGCCGGCGACTTGCGTTCGTGCATCAATTACATCATCATACGATGATGTATTCCATGCATGAGAGGTGCGGACATGAGGACGACCCTGGTGCTCGACGATGATCTGCTCGCTGAGGCACAGCGCCTCACTGGGATGAAGGAAAAGACACTGCTGGTTCGCGAGGGGCTCACCGCTCTGATCCAGCGCGAGAGCGCGCGTCGCCTCGCCCGTCTCGGCGGAACCGAGCCAGAGCTGACCGCGATTCCGCGGCGACGCTCAGCGGACCGGTGATCCTGGTCGATACCGCGGTATGGATCGACCACTTCCGCGATGGCGATCGGGTGCTGGCCAAGCTTCTGAACGGTGGCGTCGTCCTCGCGCATCCATGGGTCACCGGGGAGCTGGCCCTCGGCCATCTGCGCGGCCGCGCCGAGATCCTACGCCTGCTCCACGATCTCCCGCAGGCGGCCGTCGCGACGGCAGCCGAGCTCTTGGAGTTCATCGAGCATCACGCGCTGTCCGGCCTCGGCATCGGCTATGTCGACGCACAGCTTCTGGCAGCGACGATGCTGACCGACGACGCGACCCTGTGGACTCGCGACCGAAGACTGCAAGCGGCAGCCCAGCAACTGGGCACGGCCTACACATCCCAGACGCGCGGGTGAGCCACCAGACGTTCAAGGGCGCCAAGGACGGCGAGTTCGGCCCGTCGTGAGCAGCCGCGCCGCGGTCTGCGCCCAACCACGGGACGCCATGACATCGAGCGCGATCCCGAACTGCGCCGGGACCTGGCAGTCCCCGATGGGGTCGTCGCGGGTCATCGCGCAGACCATCAGGCTGCCGCGCCGCTGCCCGTAGGTCGCGAGGATCTGGTCGCGCAGGTTCGCCCACTGGCGGCGCGTGTCGGCGATCGCGCCCGCGACGGCCTTGGCGAAGTTCGCGCCCACGCGCCCGCGCGGCTTCGTGGGCGCGCTCGTGGCCCCGGTGACGGGATCGATCTGCCCGTTGTCCTTGTTGAGCACGAGATGGCGAACCCGTCGGCGGCACGAGAAGATGCTGCCGCCCGACAGTTCCTCGATGTTGAAGCAGCCCGTGCTGAGGTCGCGCGGAACGGCCGCCACGGCGCCGGTCTGGCGCAGGTCGAGGAACGCCGGCAGATCCGAGCGGTTCAGGCCCGGCGCGTTGTCGCGGTTGATCGGGCCGGGCGCCGCCTCGTCGGCCCAGTTGGAGTGCGAGTAGAAGTCCTGCACGCCGTGCAGGGCGCGGCCGAAGAAGAACAGGGCGTTGCACTTCGCCCGGTTGCCCCCGTTGCCGGAGAACTCGCAGTCCGAGGTCAGCCGCACCTGGGCCGGATCGACGGCGTCGCGACCGGAGAACAGGAGGGTGCCGGCGCGGTTCCTGCTCGTGGCGAACTGCGTTCGCATGTGCGTGATGCAGCTCTCGAGCGTCGCGGTCGCGGCGGCGCGGCTGCGCGGATAGCCGGGGAGGTCGAGGTAATCAGCGTCGTCGCAGTGCGACGCGGGACCCTCGGGCGGCGGGAAGTCCGGCTGCCCGATCGCGCCGAACGTGCCCTGGCGTCCTGCCAGCTGATCGATCGTGGCCGGCTCGAAGCACCCGTCGTTCGACGTCGTCCCGGCCGGACACGCGAGCGCCGCACGCGTGATGCGCTCGTGCTCGGCGGACTGCCCCAAGCCGTTGATCGTCCCGAACGCGGCCGCCGCGCCGGGCAGCACCAGGACCCCCGCCCACATCACCGCCGCCGCTGTCGCTGTCGCCAGAGCAGCCCCGCGAGACATCGCCGGACTCAGCGACCCGTCCCGGCTTCGCCGAGCGCGGCGAAGGTCGGTACGCGGGCCATCCAATCATCGGGCACGACGAAGCCGAAGCTCCAGCGGTTGCGCTCGGCCCGGTTGACGATGCAGTGCCAGAACAGCCGGTCCTCGCGTTGATCGACCTTGAAGAAGCGCAGCATCTTGGGGCGATCCTGGAGCGTGACGATCTCCTTCGTCTGCGGATTCATGTAGCGGAAGAACGACCGGGTGTCCGACGGCGCGATCGGCTCGTCGAAGTCGATCAGGTACATCCTCCATCCCGGTTGCGTCTCGTTCGTATGCCACAGGCGGTAGGCGAACGGCGGATACCACATGCTTCCCGAGAACTGGATGTCACACCCGAACGCGTGCTCGAGGTGGCGGATGGTGCGCGTCTTCGCGTCGAAGTAGGCGTCGTAGAGCGGATGGTCGACGTGCTGATCGAGGTTCACCAGGTGAAAGTCGCGCCGGCTGCCCACATCACCCGCGGTGCCGATCCCGTGCGAGGCCATGATCTCCTGGTACCGAGCCTGGAACCCGGAAGCCGCCGGCGACATGGAGGTCCACTCCAGGTCGTCGTCACGCAGCGCGGCGCCGAAGCGATCGAGATCGACGCTCTCGGGCTTGATGGTCAGGTGCGCAAGCTCGCGCAGCACCGGCTGCATCTCGGGGACGTCGCCGAGGTCGAACTCGTGGTGCAGGATCTCCGTCTCGCGCAGGACGGCGTCCGCGCCGGTCGTGGGCGCGGTCGGGGCCGCGTCCTGCGTGGGGCGAATCGTGGAGGACGCCGTCATGAGGTCCTCGACGTCGAACGAGTAGCCGCTTCTGTGGCCCAGGGCGACCAGCTCACGCGTGTCGGTCACGGCTCTCAGCAGCTTCCCGAGGCCTGGATCGTCCTGGACCTGCTCGAGAAACGCGGTGCACGACGCTACGGACATCTGCTCTCCTCTCCTCTTGCCTCAGGGGCGTGGTGGCGGTGGATCCAGCAGCAGGGGCGACGGGATGCGGTCGGGATGCGCGAGTCGCAGGAAGTGCATGCCGACACCGGCGATGCCGACCATGAGCCCCGAGAGCGGCTGGTGCCCGCTGTCGATCCGCGGCCAGTCGGGCGTGCTCGCCAGGCGCCGCCAGTGCGCCTGGGCGTGGGTGTTGGCCTCGAGCTGGAACGCCGGCTCGTCCCGCACCCTGGCAAATCGCAACATCAGCTCGCAGTTGCCCGACCGTCCATGGCAGAGCGTGTCGTTGCCGATGCTCTCGAAGTTCCGCAGGGTGGCCGAGAGCGCGAGGTACGTCTCGCCCAGCAGGCCGTCGTCGGTCCGGCCGAGCGCCGCCCAGCTGGCGAGCCGACTGAGACCGATCCCGGCCGCGCCGTTGCACCACGCGTTGCCGAAGTGGCGGCGGCCGTTGGACATCGCGAGCACGCTGGTGCGCAGGTCGTACCAGTCGCGGCGCTCGTCGTCGAAGTGCAGGCGCTCGTAGGCGAATGCCTGCCTTCCGGCCTCGACGTAGTCCGCGCGGCCGGTCGCCGCGCCCAACGCGATGAGCGCCCAGCCGATGCCGGCCGAACCGTGCGCGAAGCCGGTCAGGTTCGCCGTGGCGTCCTCCCGATGCTTGAGGGGCCAGCTCAGGCCCGGCTGCGTCGCCTCCGCGTGCGCCAGCAGATGACGTGCGCAGCGGTGGGCGATGGCGACAGCCTCGCCGTCCACGCCTGTGAGGCCGAGCATGACGGCGATCACGCCGGCGCTGCCGCTGAGAACGTCGAAGTCGCGCTGCTCGTCGATCACGGCGTCGACCTGCCGGCTCTTGCCCAGCGCGAGCGCGAGGAGCCGGGGGTCGTCCCAGAGGCGGTGCAGGTGAGCCAGGACGTAGATCTGCCCGGCGAGCCCGTCGAAGGCACCGATCCCGTCGGGGACGTGGGCGAGGCTGTGCGCGAGGGCGCGTTCGGCGCCGCACCGCAGCTTCTCGTCGGGCTCGCACGCGTCCAGGTACGCGAGAAACAGCGCGACGCCGGCGCTTCCGTAATACAGCGTCCCCTCGACGTTGCCCTCCGGCTCTGCGCCGGTCGCGGCAAACGTCCAGCGCGCCAGGCGTGCCGGATCCTCGAGCTGCGTGCACAGCTCGTCGGCGACGAGGTGCGCATACTCCAGCGCGGTGGTCACGAAGGTCGCGCTGTGGACCTCCGCGAGCGACAGGCTCGCGGAGATGTAGCCGATCTGTCGCAGCCGGTCGTCGGTCGAGAGCTTGTCGATCCGCTCCAGCGCCAGGCGCAGTGGCGATCGCTCGATGGTCACGTGGGTCGGCGTGCGGTGATCGTGCAGCAGCTCGGTTGCGGTCGCACGGGTCGAGAACGTCGGAACGTCGAGCTGCCAGAGGGAGGCGGCCTCGTGTGCGCCCGCCAGGCCGTTGGTGTCCCATTGGTGGGGGGCTTCGTCGAGCCGCCCGAAGACGAGATCGACCTCGAGCGGCTCGATGAGGCATCGCGGGTGGCGGACGGCGATCAGCAGCTGCGCGTAGATCTGCGTGCTCCGGGCGATGAAGCGCACCTCCGTGCCGGCGAACAGGCGCGAGATGAAGTGGCCTGCGCTCGGCGTCTCGCGAAACCAGTCGTGGACCCGGCAGAACCCGCGCACGATCGCGTCCTCGTAGTCCCGCGGTTCGACGAGCTCCCCGTCGAGATGGACGCGGTTGGGCGCCTCCTGATCGACCCGGACGCCGGTCTCGTACCTGACGGCCAGCATCGGACCCTCCTGAAGCCGCGGAAGCGCGAACGGCACCTCGTAGGCCTCCCCGCCCGCGTAACCACTCAGCCTGAGCACGATGTCCGCCGTGGGCGGCAGCGGCCACTCCAGCAGGCCGGTGCGGTAGACGGAGTCCAGGACCGTCCCCGCGGCGGGCTCGTGCCCCCGCAGCGCGACCCCGAGGACCGTCTCGCAGTCACAGATGAAGGCGTGACCGTCCGCCACGATGACGTTCTCGTAGTGCAGGTCGCTTCCGCCGAGGACGTGGAAGATGGCCAGGAAGCCGCCCAGCTCCTCGTAGGTGCGCGCGGCCTCCGCGGCGGAGCCGACGTGGTTGCGGTCGGACGGGATCAGCTGCTCGTAGCCATAGCCGTCCTCGGCCAGGACGCGGTGTGCGGCGAAGCCGATCACGCCGTCGTCCGTCAGGCGCTCGAGCAGTCCCTGCATCGCGCTCTCGGCGTCGACGGACCGCGGCTTGTAGACGAGCGCATCCGGGCCGGACCCCAGGCGGACGCCGACGATGGCGACGCTGGTTGCGCCGGCGTGGTAGTCGGACTTGCCGAGGTCCAGGGAGGTGAATGCGACGACCGGCTCGCCGAACAGCTCCGCGCCGATCTCGTCGGCGTCTCGCGCCAGCCGTCCGATCAGCTGGGTTGCGTTGTCGCACAGCAGCCGCGTGACGGTGGCGAGCCAGCGAGCGAGCACCGGGAAGCGCAGGTAGAAGTCGTGACAGGAGGCTGCGTCGCGGAACGTCCGCTCGAAGTAGTCGTCGTGGTCCTGCGCCGTTGCCCTGTCCCTGCTGCTGCCCAGGCGCGCGAACGCGACGTTCTGGTCGGCCTCCACCGCCCAGGCGACGGCGAGCTCGAAGCGATTGATCATGTGCGTCTCGAACGCCTCGGCGACGGCGGGTGCCAGGAGCTCTCGCCCCGCTGCCGCGTTGGCTTCGCCCGCCGCGGCCGCGAGCTCATGGCGCAGCAGCCGGCAGAAGGGCTCGGTCACCAGCGCGAGCCACCGGCGCCGGTCCGCGGAGCTGTCCGGATCGAGATCGGCGGCAGGCGCGGGCGCTGGTGCCGGCTCGAAGTCCCGCAGGGCCGAGCTGTAGGTCGGAAGCCACGCCGAGTGCACGTCGGCCAGCACGGCGTGCTCCTCGGGGCGGTGGCCTGCCGGCCGCAGCTGCAGCAGCCGGTAGGTCATCAGCACGTCTTCGAGCTCCTCGGCGGACCATCGCGCCGGTGACGTCGTGCGAGCATCGCCGGCGTCTGCAGCCAGGCTTCGCGCGAGTCGCTGGAGCCTCCAGGTGTCGAGCTGGGAAAGTTGTGCGCCCGCCGCTGAGCGGTCGCCGGGTGCCAGCGCCTCCACGACGCGAATCTGCTCGGCGAGATTGGACGCCCGGGCAGCGAGGTCCAACGGAGCGCTTGTGCGAAGGAGACCGGGCCGTGCCGCTTGAGCTTTCACTTGAGCGGTCCTCACATCCTTCTGGCGGTCAGAGAGCTGCGAAGAGGAAGCTTCACCCCGAATGTGCGGCGAGTGAAGCTCCCTCTCGCGATGGTCAGGCCAACCGCAGGTGCGTGCTGGCCGTGACGGCGTGGTGGCAGGTCCGACCGAAACCGTGGGCTCGGCCGGACCGGGTTACTTCGTGGTGCCGTCGCAGACGATCGTGAACGGCCCCCAGCTGCACGACGTACCGCACTGAGCCATGAACTGACTCCCCGAGGCGAGATCGAGCAGCGCTCGATCCTGGGGCTCGACCGCGGTGGGGAGGACGAAGTCGGGTGCGCTCACACCGAATGCGCTGGGGTCGGCGAGGACCAGGGCGCGAAACTCCTCGTCCACGACGCTCTGGTAGAGCACCTCATCAAAATCGACGTTGCGATCCAAAACGGTTGCTGACACTGAAACGACCTACCTTTCTTCCTCGTGGATGTTTCTTCGGGCTGTTGGGCAGCGGCGTGCGACTCAGACAGGAGCCAGCTTGGCGGACACGTCCTGAAACTCGGCGAGCGCCGCGGTCATGTTGTCCGAGTCCTTCTGCCAGTCGACGATGCGCTGCTCCTCCGGGGTCAGGCCCCCTTGCGCCCACAGAGACTCAAACCAGCTCTTCATGCCCTCGTCGGTGTCGGGCTCCTCAGGAGGACCGACCTTGTCCAGCCACGGCCCTTCGTCCGATTCAAGGGCGAGCGTGAACAGCTCCTTGGCCTTGCCGCCTGCCGGAAGGCAGGCAAGCAGAGCTGTCAAACCCTGGATGTGTCGAATCAGTACTACTGGTTCTGTCGCGGCCATCGCTCTCCTTTCACGTGGGCCAGGCGGCGCCACGCCTATAGTCACTACCAGAGCACAGCAGATGCTGCCGCTCCGAGGGGTACCAGTTAACGTGGCGCACATAGGCGAGTTGATGCGACATGAGCAACCCGCTCCTGCCAGCGCCTGTATCGGTCGTTCCTTCCTGGAACGGCGGTTCTGGCACCCCCGTGCCAACACAGTGGAATTAATACCGTGTCGTATTGCGAAGGTACCCCGAGCGTCGTTGCGTGTCAAGGTCGTAAACGCAGAGATAACAAGCGGCGCTCGCACTTCCTGGCTCCTGATGGCCGAACAGCAATTTACCCCTTTTGGGCGTGTCCCTGGTAATCCCGCAGGCCACGCTCGTAGAACCGGCTTGTGTGCACTTCGTCACAGACCGCCGTGAGCGGGGGTCAGGGACGCTCGGAGTACCTCGGCGTCCGGCGCCGTCTGCGCAGCCACGACAGGACGGGGTGACCAAGGCGCCGGCCGACGCCGTGGGCGCTGTTCGCGGTCGCCGTCTCCCCGGCGATGCTCTGGTAGTAGCTGTTGGTGGCCAGCAACTCCTCGTGCGTGCCGATGGCGCTCACCTCGCCGTCGTCGATGACGACGATCTGGTCGGCGTCGCGAATCGTGGAGAAGCGGTGCGCGATGATCAGCAGCGCGCACTCCTCGGCGACATGTTCGATCGTCTGGCTGAGGGCCAGCTCGTTCGCTGTGTCCAGATGCGCGGTCGGCTCGTCGAGCAGGAGCAGCTTGGGCCGGACGAGCAGCGACCGAGCGATCGCGATGCGCTGGCGCTCGCCGCCGGAGAGCATGTCGCCGTGCTCGCCGACCTCTGCGTCCAGTCCTTGCGGAAGCCGCGCCACGAGCTCTGTGAGGCTGGCCAGCCGCACCGCTCGCTCGATGTCTGCGGCCGGGGCGTGCGGGACGCTGTAGGTGATGTTGTCGCGGACCGTCCCGTACAGGACGGGCGATTCCTGCTCGACGAAGCCGATCGCGGCGCGGCACTCGTCCCGGCTCATCGTCATGACGTCCTTGCCGTTGAGCAGGATCTGCCCGCGGTCGGGATCGTAGAAGCGCGCCACGAGCGCGAAGATCGTCGACTTGCCCGCGCCGGAGCGGCCGATCAGCGCCGTGCGGCCGGCCGGCGGAACCTGCAGCGTCAGGCCGCGCAGCACCGGCTGCTCGCTGTCGTATCCGAACCACACGTCCCTGAACTCGAGCAGCGGCGGTGGCTGCGCGCCGGCGCCGTCGGTCGATCCGCCGGGTTGCGGCCGCATGGGTGGCGGCGCGGCGATGGCGACGGGCTCGCGCGGAAGGGCGAGCACCTCGTTGACGCGCTGCAGGGCGCCCGTGCCCTGCTGGATGGCGCTTATCGCCTGGAAGGCGCTGCCGATCGGCACCGTCAGGTAGGTCATGTAGAGCAGGAACGCCACGAGGTCTCCCAGCGAGCCACTTCCGTTGGCGACGCGGACGCCGCCCACCAGCAGGATCACGAGAAACGATCCGTTGATCGCCATCTGGCTGGCCGGCGCGATCAGCGCGTCCAACTTGGCGACGCGCACGCTCGAGGTGTAGACCGACTTGGCGTGCTTGCCGATGCGGGCGCCCTCCCGGCGCTCGCCCCGGCTGGCCTTCACGGTGCGGATGGCGCTGAGCGCTCGCTCCAGATCCGAGGTCATCTCGCCGATCGACCGCTGGCCACGCAGCGAGGCGACCCGGATGCCTCGCAGCACGGATACGACGATCAGGCTGCCCGCGATGACGAAGCCGGCGACGATCGAGAACAGCACCCAATCGAGCCAGATCATCAGCGCCACGGTGCCGACAAGGCCGATCAGCGCGGTGATCGCCTTGCTGAACGCGTCCCCGACGAACCGCCGCAGCACGGTGCTGTCGCTGCTGACATGTGCGATGAGGTCGCCGGTCCGATGGCGGTCATAGGCCGGCGTGTCCAAGCGCAGCAGCTGCCTGATGAGCTCCATCCGGACGCGCAGGACGATCCCTTCGCTCGTGCGGCCCACGACGTACCGGCCAAACGCCCCGACGACGGCCTCGCTGATGAACAACACGAACAGCAGGACGATCGTGGGCCATGGGATCGCGCCGCTTCCCGCCGTATCGATCACCCGCTTGACGACCAGCGGTTGCGCCATGCCCAGCGCGGACGCCGCCACCCCCAACCCGACCGCGATGGCGATCGGCTTGTGGTGGCCTCGGACGATGTCGAGGACGTCACGCAGCCGCGCCCGGTTCTTTACCTCCGCCACTCCGTTTTCCAAAGGACTCACCAGTACCCCTTAGCTGAGGATCAGTCGGCTAACGTACCTCACGGTCTCGCCGAAATGTCACAGCTTTGTCACAGCCAGGGTGACGTAATCGAGGCCGTGGCGCGTAGCACCCGTGAATCATCGCGTTGCACTAAGTTTGGGTCGATGATGTCGACACATCACCGTGGGGCGGGTATTGTTGGGAACCGGTTTTTAGAGATACGCCGCAAGGGCCGCGCCCGCCGCCTCGATCTCCGCGATCGTCGCGGCCACCTCGATCCCCTGCAGGTCGAGGATGCGCGCGTCGAAGCGGTCGATCGCGTTCTCGCCGACGACCGCGTGGCAGGGGACGCCGGCCTGCCGCGCGCGGGTCGCGATCTCGCCTGTGACGCGGCCCTCGAGCGTCGCGCGGTCGAGCCGTCCCTCGCCCACGATGACCGCACGCGCGGCGCGCATGCGCGCCTCGAAGCCGAGCTCGTCGAGCACGAAGGGCGCGCCCGCAACGAGACGCGCGTCGTACTGCGCCCACAGCGCTCCCGCGAGGCCGCCGCCGGCCGCGCTCATCGGGATCCCGCGCGGGTCGCGGCGCAGCTCGCCGGCC
>WUUC01238147.1_pt1 | contig 15551 bp, 3 predicted proteins | sample 6278441 | NCBI WGS metagenome assembly WUUC01 (sample SAMN13675441, study PRJNA597444) | soil metagenome | isolation source: soil | place: USA: Washington | collected 2017-10
AACGCACCATGATCTTCCTTGAATATTCAAAGAAGGAATGGGAAACCGAACAACGGATCAAAGAACTTGAGCAGAAGCGAAAACTTCAGCGCGCCCGTATCGTTGCGTTGGTTCTTGCCACAGCTACGATCGTATCCTTGATATTCCTTGTGTTTGCCTTTGTACAAAAAGCTGCAGCAGATACGGCTCGTGAACAAGCAGTAGCGAATGCCGTAGAAGCAAAGAGGCAGGAAGGGATTGCGAAGCAACAAACGGTTATTGCTAACCAGCAACGAGAAGCTGCCGATGTCGAACGTAAAAATGCTGTCGCAGCGCGAGAGGACGCGATCAAAAATGAACAAGAAGCTCGCAGGCAGGAAGCCTTAGCATTGGAAAATAAAAATAAAGCGGAAGCCAGTGCTGCCGAAGCGCGAAGACAAGAACGATATGCAAAAGAACAAAAAGAAGTAGCGGTTTCTGCTCAGAATCTTGCTGAAACAAAAGAAGCCGAAGCGAGGCGCGCACGTTACATTGCTCAGGCAAAACAGATGGCTGTTAAGTCTAAGGAGATTAACAACGTTGAACAACAATCGCTCGTAGCCCAGCATGCTTATCTCTTCAATACACAATGGCAGGGATATCAATATGACAACGATATCTACAATGGTCTCTATTTCGCATTAAAGAAAAATGAACATCCGCTCACGAAGAGTTTGGAGGGTCATAAGTCCGGAGCAGCGCGCGCCTTGGTTACCAAAGTGAACGGAAATCTTATTTATTCAGGCGGTAGCGATGGAAAAATTATTCGCTGGAGTGAAACCGATCATTGGGTTGGCGAAACACTTGTTGACGAGAGGAGTGATTACCAGGTATACTCACTTGATGTCAGCCCTGATGGAAACTTGCTCGTAGCCGGAGGATTGTATCCAATAGACAGATCCAAAAACTACATTGAAGTCTACGATTTGCGTAGCAAGGGTGTGGCACCTAAAAAGGTTGCAGGATTCAATGCTGATATCGAAAACATTACGTTCACCCCTGACGGAAAAGGTATTTATGCCAGGGACAACCGGGGTCATAGCATCAAGTTTTCAGACCTGAGCACAACCAGGGAAGTTATTAACTCGACTGTGAAAATAAACTCAATCGATTTAAGCCCTGATGGCAAAAAGCTGATCGGGGGTGGCGAGAACGGCAGCCTTTTCATCTGGGATATCCAGAACAACTTTGCGGTCACTGAAATGAAAAACATCGGAGATCACATTACAGCTGTTTCGTATTCGCCTGATGGAAAGAAAATAGTGACAGGTGACAATAAGGGTGTAGTGAAACTCATCGATGGAAATAGCGTTAAGGATCTGTCTGGCCACACGTCTGCCATTGAACAGATTCGTTACAACCACGCTGGAACATTTATGGCAACGGCAAGTAAAGACAAAACAGTTCGCTTATGGAACGTTAACGATCCGACAAAACAGCCTACTGTTCTGAGTGACCACCAGGACTGGGTTTGGAACGTTGTATTCACCCCTGACGATGAGCAGTTGATTGCAAGTGTTCACAGCGCGATTGAAACGCTGAAAGGAACAGAGCACACGATTCACGCCTGGCCAACTAAAATTCCAACCATGTCTGGGATTCTGTGTGGTTTTGTGAAACGGAATTTGACCAAAGAAGAGTGGGACGAATTCGCAGGAGGAGATTTGAAGTACGAATCTACTTGCGCGAACTATCCGGCAAATTATAAGTAGTAGACAACGCTTTTACCTATGCGCAAATTATACCTGACGGCCTGTGCTGTGGCACTTTGCTATGGCTTTGTATTCGCTCAAAGCACAACCCCAAATTGTCCGCAGACATTGAGGCTTGCTACGTCTACCTATGAGCAGGGAAGATTACACGAAGTTCGTGGCATCCTTGATGGATGTTTAAAAAGCAGTGGTTTCAATGATCAGGAAAAAGAAGCTGCCTACAAATTACTGGCCCTCTCCTACCTTTACCTCGAAGAACCGGAGCAGGCTGATGAAGCAATGCTTAATCTCTTGCGCACCAATCCTTACTTTGAACCTAAAACAGCTTCGGATCCCGCTGAGTTTATTGCACTTTATAAAACATTCCGCACGCGACCGATCTATAGAATTGGCTTAAACGTTGGCGTGAACGCGACAGAACCAAGCGTTGTAAATTCGTTTGCAACTGTCTCTAATTCCACAAGTGAATATTCCTACAAAATCGGATTTCAGTTTGGCCTGACAGCTGATCTTCCGATCTCGGAAAAAATTACGGTTAACGGTGGAGTAGGCTATCAACAGCGTTCTTTCGAATTGACCACAAAGCTCCAAAACACTTTAATTGAGCCAACACCAGGCACCACCGATGAAATACGAGAGAACGATCTTAATGCTACCGAGACTCAAAGCTGGATCAATATTCCGATAACAGCCCAGTACATGTTGGCTGATAACCGTTATCATCCGTATGCTGCTCTGGGAGTTTCTGCTGACTTAATGTTGAATGCCAACTTCAAACCTGAAAAAAGGCGAGAGGGTCAGACTTCAATCGAACCGAAAGATTTTGAGGTTAAGTATAGAACAAATCTCATCAACTTAAGCGCGGTAGCTGCATTTGGAAGCAAAATCCGGGTGGGCGGTGGCTTCATTGTTGTCGAAGCCAAGTACACCCACGGAATTACAAAAATTTCCAATGAAAATGCTGCCTACAACGATCCGGATATATTCCTGTCTTATGGAGTACCATACACTACGGTGAGGATCAACGCAATTTCTCTCACGGCCGGATACATTCAGAATATTTTCAATCCCAAAAAACTTAGCAGAAGAAAATGAAAAAGCTCATCCTTGTCGGAATCGCGGTTGCTGCTGTATGGGGCTGTAGAAACATCGAAGATGCATCGCCTTCTACTCGCAACACCTTCATAAAAGCCTATGAAGGACCATTAGGCTATACTGGAACATCAATCGACAAAACTTCAGAAGGCTTTGTAGTGATGGGCACCATGCAAGTTACCCCCGATGACACACGAACTATTGTTTTTACAACCGATAAGTCAGGGAATCGACTGGGCGATGTGAAAGAATTGCGTTCTATTATTGGAAAAGCAATAAAAAGATTCACAAATACCTCATTTTCAGGTTACTTAATTGTGGGGGATAGCATAAAAATCAACCCTACAGCCTCGCAAGGGGGAAATATTGAGGTTTCATCCATGCAAATGATTTATATCGATGACGATCTAAATAAAGTGGGATCTTATTCGCTAAAAGATCCTTCGCTCGATCCTGCCCGCGTTCTGACCGATTACTCCGCGAACGCCCTGACGATAACTGCCGAGGGCCGCGTTATGGTGCTTGGCTCCTACGCTGCTGACGGAGAACCGAAAAAGCCATTCGTACTTTCCTTAGCAAATAATTTATCACATGAATGGACGAATTACTACGATGTCATTGATCTCGATAATATCAATGGAAAGTCAATTCACTTCAGCAATGGAAATATTATTTGGGCAAGTTCTATCTTAAGTCAATCTGGAAATTTCAGCGATTCCTATATCACAATTCCATTTGTTAAAGAGACCCTGAGCTTTAAGAACTACGATGCGCTGGGCCAAAACACTAACCATGCATTTTTTGCAAATGATATTCAGCCAGCACGCGCAACTGGATTCGGGTTTGGTGTAGTAGGAACATATGGTAATCGTGACGGGTCTGGAAAGAATGTCTTCTTCGCACGCGTGAATGCAAATGGAGACATACTAAAAAAAGATACTCTTTTTATTGACGCAGCAGCCGGCCTGACTAGAAGCAACGTGTCTACCATTGAGGATACGGGAGATGCTCTTACGCACACCTCCGATGGTGGTTTTATTTTGGGGGGAACGATCACAACAATTGCAGGAGCAGATGGATTAGGCAAGGGTGCACGCGACATCCTTATGATTAAGATCAACGCTTTCGGAGCTCTCCAATGGATCAAAACAATCGGGGGAGCGGGAGACGAAACTGTAAGCGCAGTGCTCGAGGCTGAGGATGGCGGACTCCTGATATTTGGCACAAACAATATCGGAAATTATTCATCGATTTTTCTAATCAAGACTAATTCAAAAGGTGAACTCTTGAATTAGAAGAAACGGATTTTCAAGTAGACTTTATATAACCCTTTACCTGTATGACGCTTTGTACAAAGCTTCCCTTTTATTTTTTTCTGTTCGTGTTAACTGTTGTGTCGACCACTGATGTTTATTCGCAGTGTAGTGCGGCTCCAAGCATACATCCCACAGAAACCGTTTCAGGAATAACAAGCAGTACCGCTGTTCTTGGTGGTGACCTCACTGCAATCCCTGCGGGTGGTGGCTGTGTTGTAACCGAGCGAGGAATCTCATGGTCAACCGTTAGCGTGGCTGATGCCGTGTTGCTCGGTGGCGGGTCATCGCACAAGGTGTCTCAAGCGGGTGGACCATTTTCCACGACAGGGAATTTTACAGTTTCAGTAACCGGGCTTCCTTCAGCAGACCAGATCTTTTTTGTTGTGTATGCTATCAATGGTTTGGGAACAACAACTTCTAATGGCGAAAACTTTTATACTCATGCAGCAACTCCGGGCCAGGCATCGGGAATAACACTGCAAAGCAGAACCGATACAGATATAACAATTCAATTTGCAGCTGCCAATACCGTATCACCTGCTCCTTCATCCGAAGGTGGCTACCTTGTCTACCGAAGCTCCGTGAGCACCCCCGCACCAACGCTAACGAATGGCACAGCATACTCAACTGGTGGATCGTTTCGCACGGCAACTAACACCTCAGCCACCACTTTTTCCAGCTCAGGCCTAAATCCTGAGTCTCCTTACTTTTTCGCGATTATCCCTTACGACTGGGATGATCCTGAGAATAGCACTTATGCTTATAACGCGACTGGTTTTCCCACCGCCACTTTTTACACATTTGCCACACAGGTCGATAATCAGCCTGACGATGTCTTGTCGGCTTCGGCAAGCAGCCCAACAAATATTGACTTGACATTTCCTGCCCTTACGGGAAATGGCATCTCGGATGAAGGCTATATTATTTTAAGAGGAGTTGGTTCGGCCCCCGATTTGACAACGTTAGTTGATGGGCAGGCACCCACCGCATCGGTTCACTATCGACAAACCATTACAAATACCTCCACCACCACGTTTTCCGATGGAACAGTAGTCCCTGGTCAAACCTATCATTATGCTCTTATCCCGTATACTTGGGATGGAAGTCATTTCGAAACTATCAATTATAGGATCACCGCTGGAACATTCCCCGTTAGGATAACTTCTGCATCAACGCCACTTTCAACTGTGAACGTTTCTGGGTTTGTAACTCCGGGATCAAATGGCCTTTCAACTAATTTCATTGGATCTGAAAATGACCAGGTCATTATCGGCTTCTCAATAAATTCGTCAAATGGACCCTCTACGCTTAACACCGTAAAAATTAACCTGAACAACGACCCCACCGGAGTGTTGACAAACTTCGAACTTTTCGAAAACACAAGTTCAACGTTTAGTGCTACTGGCTCCAAAGGAACTGCTACGCCAACAGCTGGCGTACTTTCCTGGACTGTCAATAACGCTTTGGCTACTAACGTTGTCGAATACTATTATCTTGTTGCTGATATTCCGGCAGGGGCGAGCCCTTCGACCACATTCAATTTCTCAGTTGCGAACGCAGACCTCATTATTACCGGTGGAACCCCGGGGGGAGGTCCTTTTAATAGAACGATAACTGTAGACAAACTCACAACTTCTTTTGTAGCAGGTTCAGGCGCAACAACTACTGCAATCGGAAGTGCGGCAAACCAGAAAATATTGTCAGTCACTGCATCGAGCAACCTCAGTCAAACCGTTCAGAAACTGGTTTTTGATTTTGATGTCGATGTTGACCCTATCCTGAACACAAGTTCCCTGGCCCTAAAGATCAGTGGAACTCCGGTATCGGGAGCTGGATATGCGTATGATGGGACTGCCAAGACACTAACGGTTACAAACATAAACACACCAATTTCAACTGCTGTGACTTTTGATTTGCATGCCGATGTACTTGCAACTGCCGGGTCTAACTTTACAGCAAGTCTGAAGGTCGCGAACAACCCAGCTGACAACAGTGCAACCACGGTCAATCAAGGCTTCGTAAACAATTTTGCAAATATCACAAACACTGTAACAGTCACGCCTCTTGAAGCAAACTTCATTGTCAATGCCGGTGCGATAACAAATGGCATCACAGGAACTGCAAATCAAAAAATATTGAGTCTCACAGCTTCAAGCGTTGGTACGCAAACCCTGCAAAAACTTATATTTAATTTCGATGTGGATGTTGCGACAACGTTGAACACCAGCACGCTTGCACTGAAGGTTGCAGGGACACCGGTTTCAGGCGCATCGTACAATTATGATGGAACTGCAAAAACACTGACGGTTTCGGGTATCAACACTTCCATTACCTCACCTGTTGTTTTTGATCTGCACGCGGACGTTCTTATTTCTGCATCCGCTGGATTTACAGTAAGTCTTACGAGCGCAAACAACCCAACAAACAATAGTCTAACAACGGTAAACCAAGGTCTTGTCAAAAACTTTACAACGATTTCAAATACCGTTAGTATTACTCCGTTGCAAGCCAACTTTGTTTCCAACACTGGCACAGTGGCAACTGTCATTGGAGCACAGACCGATCAGAAAATATTAGCGTTGACTGCATCCAGCAACGGAAATCAAACACTACAAAAACTCATCTTTCATTTTAGCACAGATGTTTCAACCACGCTTAACACAAGTTCTTTCCTTTTAAAAATCGGGGGAGTTACCGTAGGTACGGCTACCTATGGGTATAGTAGCGGAACTCAAAACCTTACGGTTTCAAACATCAATACGTCCATCAGCTCGGCAGTCAACTTTGACCTTCACGCTGATGTACTAGCCTCTGCGACAACTGGCTTTACTGCTAGTGTAAGCACTACAGACAACCCGGCAGACAATAGTGCCACTACGGTTAACCAGGGAATTCTAACTGCATTCGCTACAATTAGCAATGCCGTTGGGGTAACACCTCTAGCTGCCAACTTTGTCACGAATGCTGGCGCGGTGTCAACGGTTATCGGAGCACAAACAAATCAAAAAATATTGGCTTTGACCGCCTCCAGCAACGGAACGCAGACTCTGCAAAAACTAGTCTTTAAATTTAGCACTGACATTACAACTACGATAAATACCAGTAGCATTCGCTTAAAAATTGCGAACGTTAACGTAGTTGGGGCAAACTATGCTTATAGTGCCGGAACACAACAACTCACGGTCTCGAATATCAATACCGCGATCAGTTCTCCAGTTGATTTTGATTTGCATGGAAATGTTTTAGCGAGCGCAACTACCGGTTTTACGGTTAGCTTGAGCACAACAGAAAACCCTACAAACAATAGCATCGCCACAGTAGATCAGGGATTTCTAACTTCATTCACCACTATTAGCAATGCGGTTAGCGTAACTCCTTTGGCCACAGCATTTACCACGAATGTGGGTTCGGTTGCCACAGCAGTCGCTGGAAATGCAAATCAGAAAATTCTTGCACTGACAGCGCTGAGCAATGGCGCTCAGACCTTGCAAAAATTAGTATTCCATTTCGATGTTGATGTAGCCACCACCATTAATACAGCTTCATTTTCACTCAAAATTGCTGGCACACCAGTAGCAACCGCAGCATATTTGTATGATGGGTCAGCCAAAACCCTTACAGTATCGACAATTAACACCACCGTAAGCGTATCGAGGAATTTCGATTTGCATGCCGACATTCTTCCATCAGCAACTGGCGACTTCACCGTTGGTTTCTCCACAACAAATAATCCTACGGACAACAGCATAACAAATGTCAACCAAGGTTATTTAACAAACTTTACAACCATCACTAATGCCGTTGGGATTGATCCGCTTGAAGCAAGCTTCGCCCCTGTGGCGGGAGCATCAACAACGGCTGTCGGTGGAAATACAGCGGTTAAACTTTTGTCGTTCAGTGCTGCTACAACAATTGGTGGTGCCCAAACACTCGAAAAATTAATCTTTAGTTTCTCCGCAGACGTTGCAAGCAGCTATACGGGCTTCGTTTTGAAAAACGGTGCCAGTACAGTAGGAACTGCATCGTACAACAGTGGAACTCAGCTTCTCACAGTATCGGGCATTGCCCAGAATATTTCCACATCACAAACATTAGATATTTATGCTGATGTGCTTTCAAACGCAACGAATGGAACATTCACGCTGACGTTATCGAATGCCAACAACCCAACCAATAACAGCGCGTCAACTGTCAACCACGGTTATGTGGCAACATTTGCAGATATCAATAATGTCGTAACAATTTCCGCGCTTACCGCGACTATCAGTCCGGTTTCCGGTGGAGGCGTGCTTACAAGTGCGGGCGCACTTGAAGCAGGAACAACAAACCGACCTCTTTTTGGATTTTCAATTTCATCAAACGGCACACAGGCATTCAGTTCGCTTACACTTAATCTTACGAACGAACCAAACGGTCTGACAAATTTCCGTCTATTTAAAGGGACTGTAGGTTCCGTGGGAACATCCATCGCCACCGCGGCAGATCCCGGAGTAGGTGTAAACACCATCACATTCAGTCCCGGAGTTTCAATCGTCACTGGTACGACTGACTACTTTTACCTCGTAGCGAACGTAAAAGGCCTAGCAACAACGGCCTTTAACGCTGTTCAGGTGACGGTAGACCCAATGACTACTGCAGTTACTCTTGGTACTGGTATCAAAACGGTTGGGGTTAATCCTGTACCATTCACGGGAGACAATTATACATTTGTCAGCTCAGTAAGCACAGTTCTGGCCAACAACAATGGTGAGACATCGCCAATTAATTTTGGCATTTATAATACGAAGATTGCAGCCTCTGGTCTTACCACAGCGAATGCGCAAAAACTCTATAGTTTTACGATTAGTGGAGCGGATAACGACTCACATCCTACCAACCTGACACAGGTTCAATTCAATGTAACCAAAATTCAAAACCTGGCTTCATTAGCGTTGATCACAAATGCTGGTAGCGTCAAAATATCAGAGGTTGATGTTAGTGCAATGAGCGGCACGTCAGCCGTCAGTTTTGGAACTGGTTCAAGCACGATTCTCTCTGTCGCGGATAACGCAACTGTGACTATCGATGTTTATGGAACGTTCCGCACCGGGGCAGCACTATCAGACAATGATATTATTCAATTTACTTACAATGGGGCTTTCACGGATAACATTGCATCTGGTGTTTCAACACCCGCAGCAGCATTCAATTCAGATGGAGGTAAAAACAATATAACAGTTGTCGCCACAGAGCTTGTGATCCGTACCTTGAATGCTACGACACAATTACCGATCGCGAAAGCCAACCCAAATTCAAATTTCCTTATTCGCGCTACTGCTGAAGACCTCAATGGAAACGTAGATGTAAATAAAGTTAATTCTGCATCGCTTGATTTCAGCGCTCCAAACCCCTTAACGAAAACGATCACGCCAGGCGTATCCCAAGCCTGGGTTGCGGGCAGAGTTACATGGACAGCAGCAATTGCACCCGCGGATGTTTACGATCTTACAGTAACGGATCTTGAACCACCGCCACCGCCACCCACAAATCACGGGCTTGGCAGTAAGACCATTCAATTCCAAATTGAAAGTTTGGGTACAACGAAGATTGAAGCAACTTTTCAATCTTGCCAGGTTGGTGCTGCGGACATTTATGCAACGCTTCCAAACCTCACGCTTACAGAAACAGATCCCGGTGACTTTCAACCCGGAACAGATGTTACTTTTCTTTTAATCCTTCCAACCGGATGGCAATTTCAACCAACATCTACGCCTGGATTCATCGCACCAACATTCAATTTTGCGGCCAGCGGAAATTTCACAGCTGCGACTTTCTCGAATTTAATTGGAAGTTCGATTGCGAAATTCACATACAGCGTAACAGGAAGCAATTTGCCTGATCAGATGGTAATTTCCGGTCTTAAAGTGAAAAACGTTAATGCAGTCGCTCTTGATAGTATCATGCGGTCGGGAACTGGAGTTATTATAGGAGCCGATGAGACGAGGTCTCTTGGTGACCTTAGTTTGCCTGCAGGACAACCAACCCTGCAAATCGCAGTTGAGGCACAGCCAGGTCAGACCGCACTTCCATCGAACCAAAGGGTATTCGGAGTTGACGATCCTGCCTTCATACTGAATGCTCTTGTCGGTGGAAATACAGCCGCTGTTGCAGATGTCTCGATCATAGGAAGCGGGGTTGGTAAAAGAGCCGTTCCCCCAGGGGCGATCAATTCCGATCGCTATCTATTTACACCAACAGCGGTAAATGCTGGCATTTTGCCGATAACCGTAACCTACGTTAACCCGACAACAAAATGTAGATTAACCCTCGTTGACAACATCACTGTTCGCAACGTGGCGATCACTGGCCTGGAGACTGGCCCCTTCTGCCTAAACGACAACACCGTACAATCTTTAGGAGTGGCTAGCGGTGACATCCCTGGCGGAAAGAGGATTTATGATTTTACCTATCGCGATCCAAGTTTTGCCGTCAATCGCACAATCACAAACGACCCGGACCTTACAAACACTAACCTGGTATTGCACACCGGAACGGTCGCATCTCCAGTTGCAACTCCATTTACAACTCCAACAACTAAAACGATGAGCGCAGTGACGCTGAATCCTAAGTTGAAGTTTGAAGGTCTTTATGATTATGGCTGTGTTGGTGGATGTGGATATCAAACTGCTTCTGTTACAAACCCTGCAATGGGGAGAGATATCTATACAACCACTAGCTTTATCAGGCTTACAATCAGTAATCATGGCTATACCGTTGGCAGCCGTATATTCATCAATGGTATTTTGGACTATTTTTATCCGCAGCCTATCAGCTTTAGAGAGTTCACGGTTGTAGAGGTTGAAGATGTCAACAACATCATCATCAACGTAGGCGAAGGTGCTTTTGACTACCGGTTTAATGACATTTGCCCTTATACCCGAGACTATGGATGGATGGAATTTTGGGTGTACAACCCCCCTACCTACAACATTCCTGTATACCTCGTTGACCAAAGCTTCAACACGGTGATCGATTTTAGGGTACCAGCCCACGGATTTACAACAGGCGATCGTATTATGGTTCGGGGCTTCAGAAATTTTTCGCCATCTTTTGATGGCCAGTTATTCACGGTAACAAAACTTAATGCCGATTTTATTCGGATAAATGTTCAAGAATATTTTGGTAGCAGCGTTACATCAATCAATGCTTCATGGTTTGGTGAAACCTTCGTTATCACGCCTGACATCAATATTCCACTTCCTGGATTTGTCTTTGATGCAACCGCACCTTATCCACACAAGGGCGCTGTCCGATCAACCTTTGATAATGATGAATTCGTTCCTAGTGTCTGGAGTACAAACTGGGGAAGTCAGGAGCTTGCAATTTCTGCAAGGGTGATTCCGACAGGTTGTGCAACAGCAGGACCAGACTGCCAGGTAACGGTTGAGCATAACGTAACTATCGATCTTACTGCACCACCTGCAGTTGACTTCACAGGATTGGACCCAGAGTACTGTGCGGAAGCCGGTATCATCGAACTCACCGCTGCAAACGATCTTTTGGGATTATTTTCAGGCCTGGGAGTTACCGATAACACCAATACTAAGGGTACCTTTGATCCACTTCATGTGAACGTTATCCCCGATGTGCCATTTAATATCCAATTAGCTTATACCGGCCCGAGCGGTTGTTCGAACACTGTTATTAAGTCAGTTATCGTCCACAGCTTGCCAGTAATTAACATCACGAATCCGTTGGTTGAAATTTGTAAAGGGGAATCAGTTGAACTGGGAGACACTCCCCTGGCGACTGCTAACAATCCATCATACTCTTGGAATAACGCAGCAACATTAGATGATCCAACGTTGGAGAATCCAAGCGCTGATCCCACTATTACTACAGTATATACCGTAGTCGTTACAGACCGATACAATTGTCAGGCTACAGATCAAGTTACGGTCGTGCCGTTCGATCCGGTAATAACAAATGCTAACGGGCCGACAGCAATTTGCGGTTTATCGGGTGCCGAAATAACGCTTGGAACATCAACCATAAATGGCGCCCTCTCAACGGGGACCTGGAGCACTTCAGCCGCAGGACAATTCCTTGATGTTGGAAACAACCCAACCACAGATTTCGATGACGTTGTCAAATTCGTTCCTACGGATTCTGTTGGCATAATTACCTTAAAATTGACATCCGATACTCCAAGCGGACCATGTCCACTGGATGACGATGAATTAATTGTAAACATTAACCAACGTGCCGTCTTCAAAGCCGGTGCTGATTTTGAAGTTTGTGCAAGTGACCAGGTAACTGTGCAAAACGCAAAGATTTACGGATCTGCAACACAAGTGACTTGGGACGTTTTCTCGGGAACCGGCACGATACCAACAGCAGCAGTGTTAACTCCTGAATACCTTGCAAGCCCAAATGAAAAGATATTTGGTTCTACGGTAATACTTCGCGGAATCACTAACGTACCTAACTCAGTTTGTCCGGCAGCAACCGACAATGTTACGGTGTTCATTAGTAAAAGAGCTCTGATCTCTGCCGGCACCGACCTTATCCGATGCCAGGACCAGACAATAACACTGAATGCATCTATTCCAGCGAACAGTTCGGCAGGTCAGATTATTGGTGTATCGCCTTATCATTGGAGTATCGGGGGCAGCAGCAGTCTGAAGTTTTCAGATTCAAATATTGCGAATCCAACTTACACACCGGACGTCAGCGAGTACGGCTCAACAGTTACATTACGTGTAACGTCTGACGATCCAACGGGTGCATGTCTGCCTGAGTTTGATGAAGTACAGGTGGAGATTAACGCCAAACCGGATGCCTTGGCCACGACAACCTATCCTTCAGTTTGTATTGGTACACCTATTAATGCATTTACTGCATCAGGACAAAATTTAAAGTGGTATGAAAACGAAGATTTGACAAACTTCCGGTTCAGCGGTGCCTCATTTGCAACTGGTGAATTAAGTACAGCAGACAAAGTCATCAACTTTTACGTAACTACCACCAGCAGTAAAAATTGCGAAAGTCTCCCTGCATTACACTCGCTGACGGTTTATCCGAACCCAGTCGCAAGGTTTGATTTTAGTGAGCAATGCCTCAACGATCTTACAGACCTTAAGGCAGAGACGTCATCTGTCACGTATACATTCCCGGGCCTTAGTGGTGCAATTTCAAAGTGGGATTGGAACTTTGACCACGATGGTAACAAAGAGGAAATAAGTGGAGCTTCAGGAAACACAACGCACGACTTTCCAAGCGTAAAAACCTATAATGTTGCACTCACTGTTACAACCGTTAACAATTGTTCAAATACTATAACCCAGCAACTCCGCATCGGAGCTATTCCTGCGCCATCGTTTACCTACCAATATATTTGTGAAGGTGATGAAACTGAATTTGCTTCCACTCCGGGTGCTCAGGTGATCGGCCAGGTAGCCTCGTACGCGTGGGATTTTGGAGACAACCAGACAAGTAATCAGCAAAACCCTAAGCACACGTTTGGGGATGCTTCCTTAATAGATGCCTATGCTGTGTCTATAACAGTGACTTCTGATCTTGGTTGTGTTGGTGTAGCAGAACGGAAAGTGCCGATCCTTCCTGTTCTTCAAGGAACAGATTTTCCCCATACCGAAAGTTTTGAAAACGGTTCGAATGGATGGGCAACAATTGGATTCCCGCAAGACGATCGTTATAGCTGGAAGCTTCCGCTTTCGATGGGTGGTAACTCAACTATTTCAACAGCGTCTCAAGGCAATCGTGCATGGATCATTAGCAACGCAGCTGGGGCTGGACCGGAAGCGCGAGCCATCTATAGCAATGACGAACGTTCCTCTTTAAACATCCCTTGTATTAACGTAACAGATCTTGAACGTCCTGTTTTCTCATTCGAATATTGGTTAGATATGCATAGTGCGGATGGAGTATACATGGAGTCCTCGATCGATGGCGGTGTTACATGGCAAAAATTAGGAAACCGTGGTGAAGGTTTAGGTTGGTACAACAATGAAGACATTCTCGGTCTTTCATATAAAGACAACGTTGGACAGCCGTTTGTTCAGATGGGGTGGTCTGGCGAGGTTGAAGGATGGCAAACTGGTAAGTTTAGCCTTGACCAATTCAGAAATCAGGATAGACTAAGACTTCGTTTCGTGTTTGGATCAAACTCGGATAACCCGGTCAGAGATCTCGATGGTTTCGGTCTCGATAATTTTATTCTCGGTACGCGAAATCGAATCGTTTTGATAGAAAACTTCACGAATAGTGCAGCGGTGAACAATAACACTGAGTTCAAAGACTTCGCTTCTTCGTTAACCAATTCAGAAATTGTAAAAATTCAATACCACACAGGTATCGGTGGTGTTGATGCAATCAATCAGGATAATTCGGCCGATCCGAATGCGCGCGCAGCGTTCTATGGCTTAACAAATGCAACGAACGTCATCCCACGGGTATTTATGGATGGGGCCTCGGAAGGCGCGTTCGATCCAAGCTCTGCTTGGGCAGATACAAAGCTCAGCACCCGAGCCCTCGCACTTGCTCCGTTTGAGATAATCATAAATAAGGTGACCAACCCAAGTGGAGCCCTCGAATTTGGAACAACCATCCGCGCGGAGAATGACATCACGGAAGGAAGACTTGCTCTTTTTGTAGCCGCAATTGAAAAGAATGTTGGTCAGAATGGATTTGTCGTCCGCAAGTTTTTACCGGATGCGGGTGGAAGACCGATTCCGTTGCCCCTTCAGAAAGATCAATTAGTAGAAATGGCAAATCAAAAGTGGCTGGTCGATATCGATGGAGTAAACCTGAATAATCTTGCAGTGGTCGCATTCATTCAGGATTTAGATACAAAAGAAGTGCTGCAGGCAGCCATCGACATGGACCCGAATGCGCCAACAGCGTTCACGGGAGTTGAAGAAAGTTTCGAACGTATGTCCAGCGTTTTCCCGAATCCTGCAGATCACGAAGTGACAATCCGTCTTTCTGAAAATGTCTTGGAACGCACACCATTACGAATTTATGATCAACTCGGAAAAGTTGTAAATGAAGCATGGTTTGAAAAAGGTGAGAACACAAAAACAATTGACACAAGCATCCACGCAGGTGGTGTCTACTTAATCCAGGTTGAAACCTCAAAAGGTATTCTTACTCGGAAGGTGATGATATTACATGGCCGATAATTGAAATTCAAAAAGGGGCTGCCGGATTTGGTGACCTCTTTTTGATTGTTTCAACGTGCATCACGAGTGAAATTGAATATCATTTGTGAGGTTTGAATTGAAGATTAAACCTTGTATTTTACAGGTTACAAAAAGTTATAAACGGACGAAAAAAAGCTGGCCTTATTCCTTAGTTCCTCTTTGGATCAGAGATTTAGTTCAGCTATTTTTAACCACCAAACAACCCTTTA
>WUUC01018598.1_pt1 | contig 15550 bp, 7 predicted proteins | sample 6278441 | NCBI WGS metagenome assembly WUUC01 (sample SAMN13675441, study PRJNA597444) | soil metagenome | isolation source: soil | place: USA: Washington | collected 2017-10
ACCACGAAAAATGTTTGGCCTTGAGCGTGGCTTTGCCGTTGCCACCTTCAGACTTATCGACCGTGCCTTTGCCCTCGGACTTCCATAGGCCAGTCTTTTCATCAAAGGACCAAACATCGATTTCCTCGCCCATCGCAAATGCGTTTGGACCGAGCGGAAACACCAACTCTGCTTCCTCTGCCAAGCTGAGCAGTTCGTCACCCTGATAGAAGCGCATGTCCACCATGCCAAAGCTCTCGAGGTCGACGCGCTCGCCTTGAGAGTCTGCTTTCATGCCGCCGGGAGCGGCTGGGAGCGTCTTGGGGTCGTTGACCGCTACGTAACGCGCCTCGACATCGCCCTCAACCGGCTTGCCCGCCTTCGTCTTCAGCGCGGCCTTTGGCAAAGTGACACTGACGCCGTCGTCACCTGTTACCGTTCCGCCTGCTTCGGCTCTGGGCATCATCACGCTCTTGAGCGGCATGACCGTCAGCGACAGTTGCGCCGTGTCGTCATCGCCAACCTTCACACCCATCTGCGCGCCGGAGTGCCCTTTATCGACGACGGCGACTTGATGTGTGCCTTTGTCGAGGCCTTTCACTTCGAAGATGCCGCGGTTGTCAGTCTTCACCTTCTTGCCAGCGACATGTACCTCCACGCCACCGATTTCTCGACCGTCCGTATCGACCACCTTACCGATCACGGTCGAGTTGCCTAGACCCGGCTCCCCCGCGTCGTCTTTGGCTCCTGCATCTTGTCCGGAACCCTTGCCGTCCTTATCGTCCCCGCAACCCGTGCTCACGAATGTGAGTGCAACCAACAGGCCCACTACGCGCAGCTGACGCATGCATCCCCCCGGAAGAAAGCGTTCGCTGCGAGTATGCGTGTGCACGCGTCGAATGCGCAAGAGCGCGTACTTTTGCGCTCTCAGGCCGACAGCGCCTGATTCGCTTTCGCCCGAAGTAGTTCCAGCGTGCGCTCGTCGGGCGCGATGGCTTTGCGGGATTCCAAGTCGAACATCACCGCGACCGCTTCCGCGCTCATCACGCACTCGCCGGTTGCCGCATCGAACATCCAGTGCACGAAGCGCGTGGTTTTCGCAGCCTGGGCTTTGAGCCCGAATCGGCCATCCAACACATCGTACAGACGCGGCCAGGCTCGATAGTGAATGTGGTACTCGAGAGCGGCGCCTCCCACTCCGTTTGCGGCGTCTCGCTCGAGCAAGCCGAGTTGCTGGAAGAAGTGCACGACGCCATCGGAGATGCGCCCCATGAACGATTCGGCCAACGCGACCCCGCGGTCATCGATCTCGGAGGGAGCGACTACGCCGCGATACGAGGGGAGAAAACCAAGCTCGTCCGCTTCGGCCACGGTGGGGGCAGCGCGCGCCGCGCTGATCGACAAGCCGCGCGGTAGGCCGTGGTCAGGAATGGGCGCGTGGTACGCTTCGGCGCGTTTGACCAGCTCCTTCGAAAACCGCTCGGCACGACTGTCAGTGGACCTCACGACGCCGACACGCGTGCGGACCGTCGCGCACAACGTGTCGTCGTCGGTGCAAAAAATATCTTGGTACAAATCCAAGGTTTCTTCGTCGGCTGCGACCACGTGCCCGCGCAACAAAATGCCCTGCCCTGCGCGCATCTCGCGATGAAAGCGCAGGTGATGCTCGACCACGCGCAACGTGACGCCTTGCCACGACTGATCGCGCGACGAGAGGCCGAGCGTGGTGAGGAATGAGCGCGCGCCGTCTACTGCGTGCGTCACGTAGAAGCGCACGTTCATGTGTCCCATTTCGTCGCACTGCCAAGTGCTCACGGTTCCTCGACCCGTCTCAATCATCTCCGTTCTCCCTCTCTGACCGGTAGTTTGCCTAGCGATGCGTGGGCCGAAAACCGACTCGGGCTGACGTAAAGAGGCCTGAAACTGCTGTCGCAGCGCCCTCACGGCTGGACAGAGATGTCGTGGTCGACACCATTCAGGACACGCTACCCACGCTCAGCTTTTGCCACAAATGCGCGTAACTAGGATATTTTTCGTATAGTGGCACAGCCTTTGCTGAACATGCCGCAGTGACCAAGACAAACGTACGTGTCCTGCTGACCCTGCTGACGAGCGTGCTCGGTGCTTGCGATAGCGCTGAGACCGCTACGAGTGTTGGGGGAGACGATGGCGATACGGGCGATTGTCGTTCCGAGTTCGAGCCCCTAGTTAAACGCGCGGGAGCTCTCGGCCAGACTACGCTCGGCTACGAATGCGGTGCGAGCGATTGCTCCGGAAAAGAAGCGTTCGGCGAGAACTTGCGCCACGACGTGCGCATCGATCTACCGTACGACACCGCGTCGCCCTACGACATCAGGCCCGAGCTTAGCCTCACGAGTGACGATCCAGACATCGCGTACGTGGCGGTCAAGCGCGTCGATCTCGATCGGTGCGCCGGCGAAGCGCAGATCTTCGTGCAGATCGAAACGCAGCAAGCGGGAGAGACCGCTCTTCGTGTATTCGATCGTGGTGTTGAGATCGACAACATCGTGATTCGCGTGGCAGCAGCACGTGCACTCACCCTGCGCGCCACGACGCTGTCGGACTTCAACTTCGGCAAAGTAGACGGCATCGTCGACGCCACGCTCGGGGAACCGCTGCTCGTCATTCCACGCATGCTCGACAAGGAAGGTCGTCCTTTGCTCGGAACGCCATTTCTGACGTGGCAATCCGATGATGACGACGTCGCATCCGTGCGAGAGGTGGCGGTCAGTGACGAAGAGGAGATTCTGCGCTCCACGACCACAGATAGCGCCGTCTTCGTCGATCCACTCTCCACGGGCCGCACGAAGATCGTGGCACGCACGTCCGAAGACGTTGCCGCAACGCTCACGGTGCGCGTTCGCGACGAAGAGTAGACCCGTCGGGCTCAGTCCTTGGGCAACCCCAGGATGCGCTCGGCGATGATGTTCTTCTGAATGTTGGGCGTGCCTCCCCCGATCACCGTCTCGGGCCACACCAGCGACACGTGCTGCCAGTAGCCGTCCTCGATGGCTTCGCTCGCACCTCGTGCGTAGACAGAAGCGCTTCCTTCTAGCTCCAATGCAAGCTCACCAAATTCAACTTCCAAAGTGGCGCGGTGAAGCTTGTTCACGCTCGTCTCACTGCCGAGCGGCTCACCTCGCAACTGCTTGGTAAGATAGCGAAGGCCGTTGAGCCGCATCGCTTCGATCACCACGTCGCAGCGCGCGATGCGCCGACGAAAGAACGGGTCTTCGGAGGCGCGCTTGCCACCGCGCTTCATGGCGCGCGCAAGGCGTTTGATCTTGTCGAGCCGCTGAACGAGTGCGTGAATCTCGCTGATGCCACTGCGCTCGTTGGCGAGCGCGCTCAAGGTCACTTGCCAACCGCGCCCTTCGTCGCCGAGCCGCAGCTCGACCGGGACCTCGACGTCGCTGAAGAACACCTCGGCGAACATGGCGGGACCAGCCATGCTCTTGATCGGCCTTACCTCGATGCCTGCACTCTTCATGGGAACGAGCAGACAGGTGATCCCTTCGTGCTTGCTCTTCGCGTCCCAGGACGTGCGAACGAGCAAGATCATCCACTCCGCGATCGCGCCCATGGTCGTCCAGATCTTCTGGCCGTTCACGCGGTACACCTGGCCCGTGCGCTCGGCTTTGCATTGCAAAGATGCCAGATCCGATCCGCAGCCCGGCTCGGAGTAGCCTGTGCACCATTGGTACTTACTATCGAGGATTTCGGGCAAAAAGCGCTGCTTTTGTGCCTCCGTGCCATACTGTATGATGGCAGGCCCGACCCACTGCAGACCCATCATGCAGGTACCGAGGGGCGGCGCATTGGCGCGCGTCATCTCCTCTTTCAGGATGACCTGCTGCATGAGCGTCGCACCTCCGCCGCCGTACTCCCGGGGCCAAGAGAAACCTACCCAACGCCTAGCGCGCACTTTGGCGAGCCACGCGGCGACGAACGCCGGGTCTCGCTTGTCAGCCGCCTGCGGCAAATGCTCGGCGATGAACGCGCGCACTTCGTCGCGGAAGGCGTGTTCTTCTGGACCGTACTCGAAGTTCATCACAGCCCTCCCAGGCGTGCGACGCGCTCATAATGCACGCTCGAATCGCCGAACTGCGGACGCGCCCAGCGCGCACGCTTCATGAACATCTGCACGTCGAGCTCCCACGTGTATCCGATCGCGCCGTGCAGCTGGATTGCATCCGTGCCGAGGCGCGCGAACGCATCGCTCAGATAGGCCTTGGCGCGTGATACCGCGAGCGAGAGAGCCCCAGCATCGTGCTGCGCGAGCCAAGCTGCGTAATAGGTAAGCGACTTGGTGGATTCGAGGTCTACGTACATCTCGGCGAGCGGATGCTTGACGCTCTGATACTTACCTATCACATGCTCGAATTGTACCCGCGTCTTGGCGTATTCGACGGTCTGCGCATGCAGCGCCTCGGCGGCGCCGATCGACTCTGCACACACGAGCAACGCTCCAATGTCCAGAAGTTGCTTCGTCGAAGGCCATCCGTGCTGGACTTCACCAAGGACATGCGCGGGCGATATGCGCACATTGTCGAGCTGCAAGTTGCCCATACGCTTGGTGCGATCGACAGTTTTCTGCGTTTCGCCATGCGCTCCTGCGCCCTTCTCGACTACGCACAGGGTAAGGTCCTTCGCAGCCTCTCCGCTACGAAACGCGACTACGAACACGTCTGCCACGGCCACGTCACTCACGAGGTGTTTGGTGCCTTCGAGCACGAAATCTTCGCCTTGCTTGCGGGCTCGCAGCTGCACGGCTTCCGGTGTGAGCGAATCATCGCGCTCGAACACCGCGAGCGTGCCGATCCGAGAACCGTCGGCCAGGCCAGGCAAATAGAGCCGCTTCTGCGCCTCATTGCCGAACGAGGCGATGGCGTGAATGGCTAGATTGGTCGAAAGCAGCGGCGAAGGCAGCAGCACCCGGCCCGCCTCCTCGAGCAAAACGGTAAGGTCTGTGAAATCGAGCCCGCCGCCTCCGTGCTCTTCATGAACCCTCAAGCCCACGAACCCGGAACCCGCCAGGTCCTTCCACAACGAACGGTCGAACCCGTCCGCGCTATCCATCACGGCCCGAACGCGCTCGAGCGGACTGCGCTGCTGCATGAGCTTACTGAACTCACGGCGCAACGAGTTCTGCTCTTCTGAGAAAGCGAAATCCATGGTCTACACACGCTGGATGATGGTAGCTGTGGCCATGCCGCCACCGATACACATGGTAACGAGTGCGGTCTGCTTGTCCTGACGTTCGAGTTCGTCGAGCGCCGTGCCTATCAGCATCGCACCCGTTGCCCCGAGCGGATGTCCGAGCGCGATCGCTCCACCATTGACGTTCACCCGGTCCGGATCGAGCCCGAAGTCCTTGATGACCTTCAGTGGCACCGCCGCAAACGCTTCGTTAATCTCCCACAAGTCGATGTCTTTGGCGGTCATGCCCGCTTTGTGAAGGGCTTTTCTCGAAGCAGGCGTCGGCGCAGTCAACATGATGACGGGTTCATCGCCCGCCGTGGCCATGGACACGACCTTGGCGCGTGGCTTGAGTCCATGTGCTTTGACGTAGCTTTCGCTCGCGACCAGCAACGCGGCCGCGCCGTCGACGATACCGCTCGAGTTGCCAGCGGTGTGCACGTGCGCAATCGATTTCACGTCTGGATACGCGCGCAGGGCTTTCTGGACGAAGCTATCGGTATCGCCCTTCTGAACGTACTGGCCAATCTGCGCAAAGGACGCATCCAGCTTGGCCAAACTTTCGAGCGAGGCATCGGGGCGAGGATGCTCGTCCTTCGCCAGCAGTACTTGGCCTTCCAAGCTCCTGACCGCGAACATGCCCTTCGCAAAGCGGTCTTCCTCGATCGCGCGTGCTGCATTCTTCTGCGAACGGAGCGCGAATTCATCCACCATCTGGCGGCTGAATCCCTCGCGCGAAGCGACGAGATCCGCGCTGACTCCCTGCGGAACGAGCGGATACAGCTCGCGTAAGCGACGGTTGTGACCATCGAGCCCAGCCTTGTCGGCACCCATCGGCACGCGCGACATACTCTCGACGCCCCCACCTATCACCAGGTCCTGCGCGCCACTGGCCACGCCCATCGCCGCGAACATGAGCGCTTGTTGGCCAGAACCGCAGAAACGATTGAGGGACACGCCCGTCGTGCCGTGCGGATAGCCAGCGGCCAGCACGGCCATTCGCGCGATGCAGCCGCCCTGCTCTCCCGCCTGTGACACGGTACCCACCACGACGTCGTCGACATCGTTCTTGTCGATGCGAGTACGCGCGGCGAGTTCGTTGAGCGTCTGCGCGAACAGCTCTTGTGGATGGAGGGACGAGAGTGCGCCTTTGTCCATCTTTCCGCGGCCACGGGGGGTGCGGACGGCGTCGAGAATAAATGCCGTTCCCATCGGGGTTCTCCTGAATAAACAGTGTTTAGGTGTACGGCGCGGAGGACCGCGCGTCCAGTAGCGAGGCGACGAGCTCGCTGCTCGCCCGATCTCGGCGTCTGCTTTGAGTCTGGCAGTAGAGCTGCGACGAGACCCCGCACGATCGGTTGCGGGCAAGCAATCGTGCGACGGTGGCTACGAGTGGACTACGGGTTTGCGCGTAGATCGGCGCGCCCGCGTGATCCTCGGATCTGCAACAGGCTAGGCACGAGTTGGCACTCACGAGTTAGAGTCGGACGTATTGCTGCCCATTTCGCGATTTTGACTCAGCAACGCATGCACGCATCCCCCGGGACCAGACCTTACTCGACAGACTAGAATCGGTCTCTCCCTCTCGAGAAAGTAAGAAATGCGCCAAGGCAAGTGTGCGGCAAAGCGCCTCGCGATCTGATCACACTTGCCATACCGGCAGTGGCCACGTGTTTTTTTGGAGTGATGTCGCTCTTGGCAGTTGTGCTGCCACACGCACGGCGAGAGTATTGCCACGTTGCGGCAGCGTTCTGCATATACGCAGTGCCGCGCATCGGGGGACAGAATGCGTGAGTCTTGGCGGCACTCGCTCGCTCGAGTGAGCTGTGCATTGTGCGGTGAGAACGTCGCGACGCGACTCTGGTTCGTGATCATCCTTGCGGCGACCGCCACGTCTCTGGGTTGCGGCAGCGCAGACGAGGGCGAAGAAGAGCTTGATCTCAATCGCAACGACTACGCGGCAGAAACTTGCTCGGGCGCGACAGACGACGATTTGGATGGTCTAGCTGACTGCGTCGACCCTGACTGTGCCGCGAACAGCGCATGCACTGCATCGTTCACGTTGACCTGCCGCAAGTTCTTCATGCACATCACCGGAGCCAACGGCACGCTGAGACAAGTCAACCCGAACGCGGAACCCTTCAACAGCACGCAAATCGGTAGCAACTTGGGTTACGGCGTAAACGCGCTCGGATACAACCCGCGTGATGCCTATCTCTACGCGATTCGCGAGAGCAATGATCACCTGATCCGCATCAACTCGCAGGGCGCGGGCACCGACATCGCCACGGTGGCCAATCTGCCGAGCGGCGACTACGTCGCTGGCGACATGGATGACAAGGGAAACCTCTGGATCAAGGAAGATGCCGGAACGGTTCTCCACAAAATTTCCGTGACCACGTTCGCGCGAACAACACTCACGCCCTCCCCCGCGCTTCCGGGATCGGACATCGTCTACAACCCTGACCTAGAAGTCTTCTTCGCGGTCGCAGGCAATACGCTCTATCGATACAACGTCGCGACCAACACGACGACCACGACCACGATCACCGGCTATACGACGACGACCAACAACATTCATGGTGCGATTTGGGCGGATGGAGACGGCTTCCTCTATGCGCTGTCATACGCAGCAGGAAATGGGACGCTGCGCCGCATCGATCCGTGGACGAGCGTCGCCTCATTGATAGGAAATTGGATCTCGAGCTCGCCCATCGACGGTGGAGGCTGCACGTACACGGCGCCACCCTTCGAAATCTGTGGAAATAGCACTGACGACGATGGCGACGGCTCGTCGGACGAGTCGAGTGCCACCAATGGCACCTGCGTCACCCTCCGCGATTCAGACGGCGATGGCGTCTTCAACGTCTTTGACTTGGATGACGACAACGACGGCATTCCGGACAGTCTCGAGCGCGGCGATAGCGACGGCGACCGAGTTCCTGACCGCATCGACCTCGACAGTGACAATGACGGGCTTTTGGACATCGTCGAAGCCGGCCATTCAGGCGCGGACACGAATCGCAACGGCGTCCTCGACGGGCCAACCTTTGGCGCCAACGGTCTGCTCGATTCGCTGGAGACTTCGGCAGAATCTGCGGTGCTAGGTTACACGCTTTCCGATGTCGATGGCGACGGTGTGATCGACAGCGTTGATTTGGATTCTGACAACGACGCCGTCAGCGACTTGATCGAAGCCGGTTACCTGACCGCCACCGTCGACGCGGACAACAACGGTGTTGTGACCGCCGGGACGGACACGGACTTCGACGGCATCCAGGACCTGGTGGACGGCGCGACGGGCACATGGGGCGACGATGATTCGTCGTTCACGATCCCCAATTCTGACGCCGACGCCATCTATGACTTCCGCGAACTCGACGCAAACGACGATGGCAAGTTCGACATCGTGCAGACGGTGTTCTTCGCCGCCGATGCGAACAGCGATGGTCGCATCGACAGTACGGTGGACAACGACGGCGACGGCATTCGTGACGTGGTGGATGATTCGGATCTAGACGGTACGCTCGATCCGAGTGACACGAGCCTGCAGGGCTTTGGCGGCTTGCGGCAGCCTGACCGCGATGCTGACACGGTTGGCAACGCCACCGATCTCGACGACGACAATGACGGCATTCTCGACACCACCGAGGGAACGGGCGACACCGACTCGGACGGAACGCTCGACCGCTTCGATCTCGACAGTGATGGCGACACGCTCTTCGACTCGAATGAGGCCGGTCATACGGCGCCAAGCACGGATGGTAAGCTCACTTGTGCTGGCGGCGTGGGCACGAACGGTCTGTGCAATGCAGTCGAGTCACCCGCGGATTCTGGAACGATCAACTACGTACTCAGAAATACTGACGGGACGGACAATCCGGACTTCCAGGATACAGACTCGAACAACGACGGCCACTGCAACGATGCAGGCGGGCAAATCGTTCCAGGCGCGACCGACGACAACTGCGATGGCGGCGACCAAGATTGCGATGGGACGGCGGACGACGACTATGTGTCGGTCGGAACCGACTGCGGCACGGGCGTCTGCGCAAGCACCGGTGCCAGCTCTTGCGTGAGCGGCACCGTCCAGGACGACTGCACAGAGGGCCCGCCGACGGGGGATGATACCGATTGTGACAATCTCGACGACGACTGCGATGGCGTTGCAGACGACGCTTACGAGCCCAGCGCAACGGACTGCGGCACCGGCGTTTGTGCGTCCATAGGCCAAAAGACATGCACGGCCGGCGTTGAGACCGACAGCTGTGCACCCAACCCATCGACCGGTGACGACAGCGATTGCGACAATCTAGACGACGACTGCAACGGCATTGCGGACGACGCTTACCTGGTCGCGGCAACGGACTGTGGCACGGGCGTTTGTGCTTCCACCGGCCAAAGAACGTGTACGGCCGGGGTTGAGACCGACAGTTGTGCACCCAATCCTTCGACTGGGGACGACAGTGACTGCGACAATCTAGACGACGATTGCAACGGCGTTGCAGACGACGCTTATGTGGTCACCGCAACGGATTGTGGCACCGGCGTTTGCTTCGCCACGGGTTCCAAGACGTGCACGGGTGGCATCGAAACCGACAGCTGTGCACCCAACCCGTCGACCGGTGACGACACCGACTGCGACAATCTAGACGACGACTGCGACGGCGTTCCCGACGACGGTTTTACGTCGAGCGCCTGTGTACCGACGCTCGAAAACTGCAGCGAAGGAATGAGCGAGTGCAACGCCGGCGTGCCCAGTTGTACGCCTGACATCGCGTGCATCGAGGACCCCGACGCTGACGGCATTTGCACGAATGATGTAGACGTCGTGAACCTTTGCGTGGCCGGACCCGACAATTGTCCGAGCGTAAGCAACGGAGATCAAGACGACCTGGACAATGATGAGATCGGCGACGCATGCGACCCAGACACCGATGGTGATGGTAGCTGTAACGTTGGCGTGGTCGACGCTTCGTGCGAAGGCGAAGACAACTGCCCACTCGTGCCGAACCCCGACCAAGAGAACACGGACGGTCAGGCAGACGGCGGCGATGCATGCGACGACGACGACGATGACGACGGTGTCTGCGATGGCCCGGACGCTATCCCCAACGTGTGCATCGAAGGACCAGACTCCGATCCAACCGACGGCGGTTCATGCGCCGACAGCGACGGAGACACTTGCGACGACTGCGCCGAGGGCCGCACGGATCCGAACAATGACGGCGCCGATACGGACGAGGACGGAGTGTGTGACGACGGGGAGGATGGCGACGACGACGGCGTCCCCGATATCGAAGACCTCGACGACGACGGCGATGGTTTGCCCGACACGATGGAGAACCAACTCGGCATCGATCCAAGCGCCGACGCTGACGGTGACGGCGTGGCGAACTACGCCGACGCGAACGACATTGGCACGGGCGCTGCGCCAGATTGTGACGATGACGACAGCGACGGACGCTGCGACGAGCTGGCGACGCTTTTCGATTTCGACGGCGATGGCGTAGCCAATCATCTCGACTTGGATAGCGACGACGATGGCCTGGTGGACGTGGTCGAGCTCGGACTGGTGGCACTCGATGCCGATGAAGACGGCGTAATCGACGGGAACGTGGGCGGCAATGGCCTCGCGGATTCTGTCGAGACGGGAGCAGAGACGGGGGTGTTCGCATTCCCGGTCCTCGACACCGACGGAGATGACGCTCGGGACGTAGTCGACCTCGACAGCGATGGAGACGGCAAGTTCGACCTTGCCGAGGTCTCGGCCTTGGCCGGCTTCGATCAAAACGCCGATGGCCAACTGGACGACACCGCCGATGCGGATGGCGACGGGATTCATGTGCAGGCGGACGACGATGGCCGTTACGGCTATCCAGGAACGAACGCTCGCGACGACGACGTTGACAGCGATGGCATTCCCAGCGCTTTCGACCCGGACGAAGACGGTCCTGGGGCCGGCGACTCCGACAACGACCGACTCACGGATGACAGCGAGTGCAAACTCGGTTGGCCGTGTCCGGACGACGACCGCAATGGCGTACCGAACTACATGACCTCGGACGAGGATAGTGACGGGGTTCCGTCCGATCTCGACCTCGACGATGACAACGACGGGATTCTCGACAGCGACGAGAACGCGGCCGCCTCCGGTGATGCGGACGGTGATGGGACGTCCAATCGTTTCGAACTGGACTCGGACAACGACGGGATCTCTGATCTGGACGAGGCGGGCCACGGTGCACCGGATGCCAATCGTGACGGCATCGTCGACGGGCCTGTCGGCGCCAATGGTGTGCCCGATGCGGCAGAAACCGCGGTCGACAGTGGTATGGTTACCGCGCCTCGCCAATCGGACGGCGACGGGATCGCAGATTTCGTCGACACTGACTCCGATCAGGACGGGCTGCGCGACGCATCCGAAGCGGGAGACGCGCTGCTAGCCACGATCGCTCGCGACAGCGACGCTGACAGCAAACCTGACTATCGCGACGCAGACGACGATGACGACGGGCTCGACACCTCGTTCGAAGCGGCGGACGCAAACGCGAACGGTGCTCCCGACGATGCCCGCAATAGCGACGGTGACGACAAACCTGACTACCTCGACACTGACGATGATGGCGACGGGCTGCTCACGAGCGCGGAGCAAGCCGATCCGGACGGCAATCGCGATCCGGCCGACGCTCGCAACAGCGACAGTAGCGACCCGCCCGATTATCTCGACAGCGACGACGACGACGACGGAATCGCCACGAAAGATGAAGGAGCAGACGCAGACGGCGATGGTAAGCCTGCGGATGCCCGCGACACCGATCAGGACGGCACGCCTGACTACCGCGACACCGATGACGACGGCGACGGAGCCCTGAGCGCGGAAGAGCTGCCACGTGGCGACACGGATCAGGACGGTACGCCCGATTACCTCGACGATGACGACGACGATGACGGGATCACCACGCAGCAAGAAATCGAGGACGAAGGCAAACTCGGCGGTGACGTCGACGGGGACGGTACACCCGCTTACCTAGACGACGACTCGGACGGTGATGGCGCTCTGGACGCCGCAGAGAAGGGCAAGGACGTCGACCGCGACGAGATTCCTGACTACCTCGATGCGGACACGAAGACGCCGGATACTGACGGCGACGGTCTACCAGACGACGAGGAATGCACGAAAGATCCGTGTGAAGACAGCGATGGCGACGGAAAGCCGGACTTCGAAGATGACGATGATGACGGCGATGGCGTGAAAACCAAGACCGAACGCCCGCGCGGTGACAGCGACGACGACGGTAAACCAGACTATTTGGATACCGACGACGACAACGACAGCGTGCCAACCAAGCGGGAATTTCCGCGTGGGGACACGGACAAAGACAAGAAGCCCGACTACCTGGATCCGGACGACGACGGCGATCGTAAGACGACCAAATCGGAGCGTCCCGGCGACAAGGACGTGGATACGGACAAGGACGGCGCGCCTGATTACTTGGATGCCGACGATGACGGCGATGGGATCCCCACGGGCGAAGAGGATCCAGGCGACACGGACGGCGATGGCAAGCCGGACCCCCTCGACCCAGACGACGATGGCGACGGTGTACCGACAGACAGCGAGCGTCCGCGCGGAAACGACGTGGATACGGACGACGATGGAAAACCCGACCATCTCGACGATGACGACGATGGGGATGGAATCCCGACCAGGGACGAACCCGAGGACGAAAACGACAACGGGATCCCGGATCGGCTCGAACCTCGCGACGAGACTGCGGGAACGCTTGCTGGGGGTGCGCTGTGCGCAGCTGCGCCCGGAGCGAACGCGAGCACTCCACTCTGGGCTGTGGCACTCGGCTTGACCGTGCTGTGGCGCCGAACGCGCCGCAGGCGAGCGGCCTGATCAGCGAGCGGATTCGTGAGCGAGCCGTGCCGCCGCCGGCTCCGCTGTGTCGTGCAGTCGTAGAGGTAACGAGCAATACCGGTTGAACTGGGGGAAAGTATGTTCGTAAGAGCCGCTTCGTGGGCGTACCGACGGAGCATCGGGTGGGCAGTCGTGTTGCTGTGCGCGCTCGTCATGATCGCGGCGACCGGGCGTGTGCACGCACAAGTGGCGCTGGATCAATTCAAGCCTGCGCCGCTGGCAAGCGACGGCTTCGCCCTGAGCCGACCCGAAGTCTTGCGAAGGGGAGCTTGGGGAGCGCTGGCATTGCTCGACTACGCCAACGATCCGCTGGTCTACGAGTTCGAGAGCGGCAAACCCGACGAGTCGGTCGTCAAGCATCACTTGGTGCTGCACATCGGTTTTGCCGTCGCGATCGGCGACCGGTTTACTGCGTTCCTTACCCTACCGATCAACACAGTCATGAAAGGCGACGAGAACCTGACGGTCAACGTTCCCGAAGCGGACGGACCGGGTCTGGGAGACGCTTCGATCGGCGGTCGCGTTCTGATCGTTGGCAAAGCACGTGACGCCTTCGCGTTGAGTGGTGAGTTCATCGGCCGCATTCCGACTGCGGAGCTCGCGGACAGTAAGCAAGTGTACGCGGGAGACAAGATCGGCAGCTACGAGCCAGCTCTCGTCGCCGAAGGGCGCGCTGGACGGTTCGACATGCGCGTACGCGTGGGTGGCCGCTTTCGAAAGGCGACCACGGTCGGTAACCTCGAGTTAGGCCAAGAACTGCTTTACGGCGTCGGCGCACGCGTACGTTTGGCAACGGGCTTCTACGCTCACGCCGAGTTGTACGGCGGCACGGTCGTCACCGAGTTCTTCGAACGCGAACAGAGTCCGCTCGAACTACTTCTCGGCGCAAAGGCTCAGACTTCGGACTGGTTCTTTGGTGCTGCCGCGGGGCCCGGGCTGTCGCATGGTTACGGCTCACCGGACGTCCGCATCATCGGAACGATAGGGTATGCGCCTCTTCACAAAGAGCCCGTGGACAGCGACGGTGACGGACTGCTCGATCCGAACGACCGCTGCCCGCAAGACCCCGAAGACCGAGACCAGTTCGAAGACTCTGACGGTTGCCCGGACCCCGACAACGATCGCGACGGCGTGCCTGACACGCAGGACCAGTGCGTTATGGAGCCCGAAGACAAAGACGATTTCGAGGATCAAGACGGCTGTCCCGATCCGGACAACGACCGGGACGCAATCCTCGATAGCGTCGACCAATGTCCACTCGAGCCGGAAGACAAGGACGCCTTCGAAGACGAAAATGGTTGCCCCGATCCGGACAACGACGGGGATGGCGTGCTCGACGCGGCGGATGCTTGCCCGCTCGAGCCTGGCGTGGCCGAAGAGAAAGGCTGCGCGAAGAAACCGACCATTCAGATCGAGAACGGTAAGCTCATGATTCTCGAGCGCGTAGAATTCGCGGTCAACAAGGACGTGATCCTCGATACGAGCGAGCGCATCCTGCTCGACGTGAAAGCGACGCTCGACGAAAATCCGAGCTTCAAGCGCGTCCGCGTCGAAGGTCACACGGACGACGTGGGCAAGGACGCAAGGAACCTCGACCTATCGATGCGGCGTGCGCGCAGCGTGGCACGCTGGATGATCGAGCACGGAGTCGCGGTCGAGCGCTTCGAGGCGTACGGTTGTGGCGAGAATCGTCCGCTCGTCGGCAACGAGAGTGACGAAAATCGACAGACCAATCGCCGCGTCGAGTTCCACATCGTCGATCCGCCGCCGCCCGAGTCGCGCAGCACGGAAGGTTGTAAGCCGATGAAGATCGATTGACGTGACGCGAGGTACGCGCCGGCCTCGACCGCGCGCTACGCTCGGCGGCCCATGAGTGACTACATCCACGGCAGCACTGACCCAAGAGAGATCGCGCGGCTCGAAAAGCAGGCCCACTTCTGCGCGTCGTGGTTCTTGCCATCCTTTGACGCCGCTCCTGGCATGCGCGTGCTCGACTTGGGCACGGGCATCGGCGCCATGGCCGAACAACTCGCGCAGCGCTTCCCTGGCATCTCGCTGACAGCGCTCGATCGTAGCGAGGCACAACTTGCGGTAGCCCGCGAGCGGCATCCCGTCGCCGAGTACGTGCGCGGCGACGCGTCCCATTTGCCTTTCGAAGCCGCGACCTTCGACCGTGTACACGCGACCTGGTTGCTCGAGCACGTCCCAGATCCCGCGGCCGTGATTCGCGAGGTGGCGCGGGTTCTCAAACCCGGCGGGGTGGCCTGCTTTCTGGAGGTCGACAACGCGACGTTCAGGAGCGAGCCGCCGCTACCGGCGGTGCAGGAGGTGATGGCGTTGCTCGACGCTACGCAAATCGCTGGCGGCGGAGATCCCTACGTTGGCCGCAAGCTCGTGGCGCTATTCGAGAGCGCTGGGTTTTCA
>WUUC01021069.1_pt1 | contig 15549 bp, 12 predicted proteins | sample 6278441 | NCBI WGS metagenome assembly WUUC01 (sample SAMN13675441, study PRJNA597444) | soil metagenome | isolation source: soil | place: USA: Washington | collected 2017-10
TCGCTGGTCTCCCTCACGCCCGCGCTCCGGCATCGTCGCGCATGGACGCCTTGTGCTGCCCGAGCCCCGGCGCGTCGCCCATCCGAACCGTGCGGCCGGGGAGGGCCGGAGCCAGCGGTGCGCGAACCGGGCCGTCGGGTGCCTCGAGCTTGCGCCAAGGATCGCGCGCCTCGTGCTGAGGGCGCGGGAAGAGCCCGATCGGATTGCGCAGACGGGCGCATGCGATCCCGATCGCAGTAGACCGCCCGGCGAGCGTGCCGGCGGTCATGCGAGAGCATGCCGCCCCAAGGATGGCGGTCAGCCGGACGAAGCAGCTCGCGTGGCCGTTGACGGTCCCCTCGTACCTGCATGCGAAGTCAGTGACGCCCGGCCGCTCGACCTTGGTCACCCGGGCACCGCGATCCACGGGCTGCCCGGGTCGCCAGCGGTCGGGGACCGACCGCTCGAGCCAGATGACGGTGATGTCCTGCGATGGCTGCACGCCGGGTTCCTCCGGGTTGATGCGCGATTCTCACCATGAACCTCATGGACGCGGTCCTGTCCCACGTCTCATGATCGGATCTCGCGGTGGGAAGCGGTCCGGATCGTGGCTGGCGATCTCTCGGACGTGCGACAGCAGCGGCATGGGGAAGCCAGCGCACGACTTCCTCTTGATCTCCCGCGGGTTTCGTGCGGGCCGGCCCACCCTACGTGTCATGCAGCCCCCTAGGAAACAACCATTCGCTGGGGGCTTACAGCCCCGAGCCTGTCAGCGGTTCGATGCTCACGCCACCCCGCCTGTCGTGTGACGGCCAAAGCCGAGATGCTGTCAAGGCGTCGAAAGTGGACCGGTGGCGCCGGACGAAAAGTGATCCTCTGGGGGGTCGCGGCGGGCGGCGCGGAGGTGAGCCGTAGGGCGATCCGGAGCGGCGCTCGCCGCGCGCGCGTCAGTCCGCGGGGGTGGCTCGGGCGAGGTCGCGGCCGTTTGAGGCGGTGGCTGTCGCTCAGTGTCAGCGGCCCGTGCGGGCCGGTGGCGTCCGACCGCGCCGGTTGGCTCGCGGGCTGGCGATGGGCTGACTCTTAGCCGTTGTGTCGTCCTCGGGGACTGGCCGGCAAAGGTCGTGTCGCCCGCCGCCACCCGAGGATCGTCGGCGTGACTAGATGGGAGCGTGGCATCGCCCCGACTGAGGTGTGTCCGCCGACGGTCCGCTCCATCACCTGGCGGATCGACGACGGAACACGTGCATGATCGTGATCGGCGCGGACACCCACAAGAGCTCGCACATGATCGCGGCGGTTGACGCCGCGACCGGCCGGCTCATCGCTGCGAGGACGGTCGCGGCGGATGAGACCGGTCAACGCGCGGCGCTGACATGGGCCCGGCAACTGGGCGCCGACCAGTGTGGGCGATCGAGGACTTCCGGCACGTGTCGGGGCGCTTGGAACGGGCGCTCGTCGGCGCCGGTGAACGCTTATCAGCCTCGGCGCGACCCGCACCGCGCGCTGTGTCGCGCCCGTGACAGACGCGCCCTCCCACTCCCGCCCCCTCGCCCGCCTGCTCACGACGCCGGCCGGGATGATCTGCGTGCGCCCCAGCGAGTCGCACACTGCGCGCCTCGCCGCCGCCGTCACCCTGCAGGGCGACGTGCTGCGCTGAAAGCACGCGTGTGCCAGGATCGGCGGGTGCTCGACGTTCGATTCTCAGTCAGCCTTCCGCAGCGCCTGGACGCCGACGACGGTCCCGAGGTAACCCGGCGGTTCGCCGTCCAAGCGGAGGAGCTCGGCTTCTCAGGTCTTTGGACCATGGACAGCGTCCCGGGAAGCGCGACGTCCAGGATGCGGAGCCTCGAGGGCCTGCACCTGCTGACCTTCGCCGCCGCCGTGACGCAGAGCATCCGGCTCGGCGTCGCGGTCATCGTGCTGCCGGAGCGCTCGCCCGGTCTGCTCGCGAGGGAGCTCGCCACGATCGATCAGATCAGCGGCGGGCGCCTCACGGTCGGCGTGGGCGTCGGCCGGCCGGACCCGGACACGGACGGGCTCGGGTTTGCCGTCGATCGCCGCGTGCGGCGCCTGCGCGAGAACGTCGAGGTGCTGCGCCTCCTCTGGACGAGCGACGACGCCGCATACGAGGGCGAGCTCTACCGCTTCTCCTGCGTCAACGTGCAGCCCAAGCCTGTGCAGCAGCCGGGCCCTCCGATCTGGTTCGGCGCCGGCGCGGAGCCCGCGCTGCGCCGCGCGGCGAAGCTCGGCGACGGCTGGATGGGCGCCGGCTCGTCGCCCTCCTCGGCCTTCGCCGAGCAGATCGAGCTGCTCGGCGACGCGCTGCGCCAGGAGGGCCGCGACCCCGCCGCCTTCCCCGTCAGCAAGCGCGTCTACATCGCGGTGGAGGACACCGAGGAGCGGGCGCGCGACCTGCTGCGCCCCCGGCTGGACGGCTTCTACGCCGCACCCGGCCTCACCGACCGCGTCGCGATCTGCGGCCCCGCGGAGGCCTGCGCCGAGCAGCTGCGCGAGCTCGTCGACGCCGGGGCCGGCGAGCTGCTGCTGAATCCCTTCTACGACTACCTGGGGCAGCTCGAGAAGCTCGTGCACGTCGCCGAGCTCGTGCGGGCGGCCTGAGCCGCGGCGCCGCACGCACAAGTAGACGCGGTCCCGAGCCGCTTCGGGGGTGCTCTCCACCTGTCCTCGCGGTCCGCGAACAGCTCGCGTCGGACGGGCTTCTGAGCGGCGGGCCTCACATCCCCTGGCCTCGCTCTCTGCGGCTCGGTTCCGCGTCGTGAGACGGACGTACCGGCCGGACATAGCCCGCGCCACGTACGCGCTCTCCGCGGTCGTCATGCCCGAGACGGTCGAGCAGGCAACATGTAATGACTCGTGCACGAATCGCCTCAACCCCGCCTGGCTGAGTGACCAACTCGACTCCAACGTCGTCACGTCGGGTCGTCGGAGGCTTCGTGCGACCCGCGCGCCGGCCACGAAACCCCTCTGGATCGTCGAGAGATCAACCCAACGTCGACCCTGCGAGCCATGACCACCCTTTTCAGCTTCGGTTCTGAGCAGTGCAAACGTTTCGCTATGAGGACAACACATCGTCAACACGCCGTCGGTGCCCGTCGCACACCGCGAGCGGCGGCGTGCCTGCAGGGCTCGCATGGCGGTCCGACGCCGACGATGCAGGTGCCGGCGACCCGCCTGCGGAGGTGCCGGGCGCCTGAGCTGGCGCCTCGCCGCGAGGGCGGGGCTCAACGTGTGCCGGGCCGGCTCGACGGCGGCGAGATGGGTGTGTAGAATCACTGCAATCGTTCCCATAGACCGTCGAGGAGGCTCAGACGATCTCTTGTGACGCTTTCCGGACGCTCGGGTGGATCGGTGCTGGCCGGACGGCACGCCGTTCCCGTCAGGCCAGCTGGCGTGGATGGCTCACAGTGGCCGGTACAGGCCACTCGCATCCAAGAAAGGCCCGTGAGCCGTGCGGAATCTCGACCGGAAGCCGCCGGACGAAAATCGGTGCGGGGTGCGCGTTGCGGCAAGCCACTGGCTGACCACAGCGGCGAACCCGGCGATCGAGGTCGCTCGGACAGCGCCTGCCCCGCCGGGACCCCAGGCCGTCGGCGAAATAGCTTCCGCCGCCATGCTTAAGAGGGCACGCGGCGCAACGGGAAGACGAAATGCCACCATCGAGAATCGAGTGTCGACCAGCTCGGCAACGGCGAACGCCGTGCTCTCCGGACTGATCCGCACCTCCATTGAACGGTTCCATGAAAGACGCGGTTGAAGTCGCGATCGTCGGCGGTGGCCCGTCGGGCCTGACCGTCGCCTGTGAGCTCGCATTGGCAGGTGTCCGGGTCAAGGTGCTCGAACGCCGCACTGAACCTGTGGGGTCCCGCGCATCCACGGTGATGCCGAGGGTGCTCGACCTGCTCGATTCCCGGGGCCTCGTGGAGCGGTTCCTGGCGAGGGCGCATGAAGTGGGTGAGAAGCCGCTGGTAGGTGCGCACAGCTGGGCCGGGATGATGCCCGTCGAATTTGGTCATGGCGAGACGTCGTTCCCGTTCCGGCTTCTCCTGGGGCAGACCTACACGGAGGAGCTTCTTGCCGAACGGGCGCGGGAGCTTGGCGTCGAGATCGTGCAGGGTGCCGCGGTCACGGCCATCGCCGAACTCGAGGGCGGTGTCGTGGTGCAGGCCTCTCACGGCGACGGCACGGTCAGCGAGACCCAGGCACGCTATCTGGTGGGCGCCGACGGCGGCCGCAGCACCGTACGCACGCTCTCCGGCATCGACTTCCGGGGTCACGAGGGAACCTTCACCGCGGTAGCGGTCGACGTGTATTCGGATTTTGCGTTCGAGTCGACGTCGCGCAAGGTGTTTGCGAACGAGCGCGGATGGCTGAGCATCCTGCGCTTCGCCAGGCAGTCGAACCTGACGCGCATCGTCATGGTCCACGCGGAACGGCGCAAGACGTCTCGCGGTACGCCCATCACGATCGAAGAGATCGAGACGTGTTTCGCCGACATCGCGAGCTCGCCCATCCGCATTTCGGAGATTGCGTGGTCGTCACGCTTCAGCGACGCGCTGAAGGTGGCCGATGCATTCAGCAAAGGTCGGGCCTATCTGGTCGGAGAGGCAGTGCGGATCCACTATCCGGCGAGCGGCGTCGGCATGAACTACTGCATCCAGGATGCGTTCAATCTGGGATGGAAGCTCGCCGCGGTCGTGAAGGGGCATGCAAGGCCTGAGCTGCTCGATACCTACGAGGCAGAACGCCGCCCCGTGATGGAGGTCTTCCTCGAGAGCATCGCGGCGCAGGTGTCGCTGCAGATGGACTTCAGTGTGCAGGGCATGGCTCTCAAACGGCTTTTCGAAAGACGCCTCCTGCCGCTGCCGGCCGTCAACCAGGCCCTCGGCGACGACATGAACGGGTTGGCGGTTCCCTACGCGCGCGTCGCCGATGACCATCCCGAGGTGGGCAAGCCGGCGGGGAACCTCACCATCGTGGGCCAGGCCGGCATCCAGCGAATACAAGACCTGCTCAGACGCGGTCGGTTCGTGCTGCTGGACTTCAGCGGCGCCCAGAGGCTTGCCGCACTCGTGGACCCCGCGAAACCGTTCGACGTGGTCTGCGGCTCGCTCGCGCAACACCGGCCGGAGCTGCGCAAGGTCCAGGCGATGCTGGTTCGCCCGGATGGCTACATCGCCTGGGCCATCCAAGAACCGCCGACACAAGACGTGGCCATCGCCGCCCTTCGGCGTTGGCTGGGGAAGCTCGACTTTTCGGCAGTTCAGGACAAACGAATCGGGACACTCGCATGAACGCAGACAACGCAGCGAATCGGTTCGCAGACCAGCAAGCCATCCGGGACGTCGTGCTGCGCCTGTGCCAGGCCATCGACCGCAAGGACATCGCGTCGATCCGCAAGGCCTACCACCCCGACGCCACTGACGTCCACGGCGCGTTCGAGGGCAGTGTCGAGAATTTCATCGCGTGGTTCGAAAAGCGTCATCAGCCCGTCCCGTTCTCGATGCACATGGTGGGCAACATCGTGATCGACTTCGCGGACGCGGATCATGCACTTGCCGAGACCTACCACTTGGTGGTTCAGACGTACCCAGAAGCCGCAAAGGCCAGCCTTGAGCAGTTCGTGGGTGAGGACGTCCTGGCCAAAGGCGGTGAATTCGACTTCCTCGGTTTTGGCCGGTACGTGGACCGGTTCGAGAAGCGCGCCGGCGAGTGGCGGATCCTGCGGCGCACGCTCGTCAGTGGACGAAAGATCGTTCTGCCGGCCACTGTGACGCACGAGCCGGACTCACGCTGGATCAGCGATCGCCGGGACGCAGGCGACGTTCTCTTCACGGAACGGCGCGCCATGGGCATTCGCTGAGCCGCAGCGCCATGTGCCACGACAACGCTTCGTCGTCTCCTGCCGCCAACGCCTCGCGTGTCACGCAGGAGATCCAGTTCCGTTCCGAGGATGGATTCCCGGTCAACGGCTACTTCGCCGCCCTCGACGCGCAGGTCGGGGCCAGCTGCATCGTCCTCGTCCACGACGTTTTCGGTGCATCCGATTTCTACCGCCAACTTGCCGATCGATACGCGGACCGGGGGCTGCCCTGTCTGCTGATCGACGTCTACAGCCGGTACCCTGCGATCGACGTGACCGACACGGCGCAGGTCACTGCGCGCCGGAGAGGTCTCGAGCAGCACCTCGCGATCCTCGACTGCGTGGCGGCGGGCGTGTGGTTGCGCTCCCGCGGTGCGCAGCGGGTGACCATCATCGGCTTCTGCCTTGGCGGAACGCTGTCCATCCTAGCTCCCGCGCGCGTCGGCTTCGATGCGTCGGTCGTGTTTTACGGCTTGCCTCGGCGCCGCGGTGAACGGACCGCGCTGGAGCCCATCTCCCCACTCGACGATCGCGTGTTCGGGCGGGTTCCGATGCTCGGATTCTGGGGCGACCGAGACGAGGTGGTCGGCGTGGAGAACGTCGTCGAGTTCGATCGACTGCTCACGGCCGAAGGGGTGCCGCACGAATTCCATCTCGTCCCCGGCCTGCCGCATTCCTACCTGACGTTCACGCCCGGTGACGCCGCCTACGACGTCTCGCTTTCGAGCTTCGTACGCTCTTGCGACTTCTCGCTCAACGCCACCGTCCAGATGAAACCAGGTCCATGACATCCGCTCCCATTGCGCCGGTCCAGGGCCTGCACATCGACAGGATCGAGGCGATCAAGATCCTTGCGCCTCTGAGTTCGCACTTCGGCGTCAGCAGCTTTTCGCATGTGAACAAGGCGTGCGTGTTCGTCAGGGTCTTCTCGGACGGCGTCGTCGGGGAGACGTATGCGGAGATTCCGGAGAATCTGGATGGACTCGTGCGGGTGCAGACCATCATCGACCGCGACATCGCCCCGAATCTCGTGGGTCAGGACGCCGGCGGCAGCGAAAGGGTGTGGAAGACGCTCCTGCAGGCGGTCCGCGCGAACCCTCCTCATTCCGAAGTGTGGGCGCGCATGGCGCTCGGCCTCGTCGATGCCGCGCTGTGGGATCTTCGAGGCAAGGCGTTGCGGCAGCCGCTCTGGAGATTGTGGGGCGGCCACACGTCGGGCGTTCCGGTGCTCCACATCGGCGGCTACTACGGGACGGATCTCGAGGAAGAGATCGACCGGGTGAAGCGGCAGCAGTTCGGCGGGATGAAGTTCAAGGTGGGCGGGCGCACCCCTGCGGAGGATGCCGCGCGCGTGGAAACGGTGAGGGAACTGTGCGGCCCGGGGCTCGCGCTGGCACCGGACGCGAACTGCGGCTGGACCTTCGGCGAGGCCCTAGATTTCGCGCGCAGAGTGGCCGGCCTGGGAATCGCCTGGTTCGAGGAACCCTCGTCGCTCGCGAACCGCGGGCGCGACTGGCGTGAGATCCGCACCCGGACCGCGGTCTCGGTGTGCGGCGGCCAGAATGAGATTCATGCATCCACCTGCCTGGATCTGATGGTCGGGGGGGCGATGGACGTGTGCAACTACGATGCCGTGTGGGGCGGCGGCCCGACGGAATGGCTGCGGGTCTCCGGCATCGCGCACGCACTGAACTGCACGATGGCGCATCACCAGCAGCCCCAGATCGGACTCCACCTGATCGCCGCAGTGGCGCACGGCACCTTCGGCGAGATCTTTGCTCCGGACCGTGATCCGGTGTGGTGGAAAGCAGTGACGAACCGGCCGCCAGTCGAAGGTGGGGTCGCACAGTTGTCATCCGACCCTGGGTACGGCTGGTCCTATGACTGGGACTGGTTGAAGAGCGTCACGGTGCGTTGAGCTCCGATATGTCCCGCACGCCTGGGTGCAGTCCTGCATCGTGCCACGGTGCAGGCCTCGCGGGCGAGGTGCCAGCCACGTCTTGCGGTAAGCGTAGGTGCCGTAGTTGCGCTCGCAGGTCTGCTCGATGAGCTGCAGCAGCCGCTCGACCTCGGTGCGCCGGCGCGACCGGATGCCGGGAGCGCGGTGCGCGCGCGATGCGAGTTGATGAACGCGCTCACTTCGGTCGGTCTTGGTCGAGCTCGGTCGCGAAAGACACCAACGCGGCTTTGAGGATCTCGTTCGTAGGGACAGCGGCCCTTCAACGGCTCTCGACGAGCTCATCGACGCCGGGTGCACCAACGCTGGGGACGTGACCCGCGCGCCGCCAGGGATCCCACCCGCACGATCGTCCGCTGCTCACGGCTCGCAGACGACGGCGGGACCACCCCGTCACGACCGGCAGGAGACGTGTCGCCCGCGGGCGTCGTTCGTCGATGCGCCGAGCTGCGATCCCGCCCCTTCCGCGCTGGCTCACCGAGCCCCACGGGACCGACTGGCGGTCCCCGGCCGCTTCCGCGCCGACGTCATGGTCGGCGGGCCGGCCCCTTGCTCTTCAACGCGAGGCTGGAGGTGCAGTCGAACCCCGCACGACGAGGTGGGTCTGCAGGAGCGTTGTCCCCGCCGCAGCTCCGTTGCCTCGGATCAGGTCGAGGAGTCGCTCGCCTGCGCTGAGCCCGAGGTCGTAGAGCGGGATGTGCACGGTGGTCAGGGGCGGCGAGAACGAGTCGGCAAAGGGCATGTCGTTGAAGCCGACCACAGACAGATCGTCAGGGCACCGGAGCTTGCGCTGCTTCGCCACGGAATACACACCCAGTGCGATGAGATCGTTGGACGCGAAGATCGCGGTGCACTCCGGCCAGCGGTCAAGAAGCGTGCGCGCCGCCTCAGCGCCGGCCTCCTTCGTGAAGCTACGCGCCTCGACCACCGCGCGTTCGTCCTTGGCGACGCCATGGTGCGCCGTCACCTCGAGAAAGCCGGCGAGCCGCTGTTGGCCGGTCGACGCCGACTGCGGCCCTGCGATGTGACCGATGTCGCGATGGCCCAGCTCTACGAGATGCTCGATCGCCTGACGTGAGCCGCGCCGGTCGTCTGGCGCCACCGCATGCACGCCGTCCACATCCAGCGTGCGGTTGACGAGGACGAACGGCAGTTCCTCTTCGAGCGCTCGCGAGATGAGCTCGTCGTCGACCGTTGCCGTTCCGAGGATGAAGCCGTCGACCTGACGACCGCGAAGAGTTTCGAAGCGCTCGCGCTCGAGTTCTGGGTCCCCGTCTGCGTTCGTGACGAGCGCCGTGTAGCCGAGCGGGGCCAGTGCGTCCTCGATGCCCCGCACGATCGGCGGGAACAACGGGTTCGTGATGTCGGGGATGATGACCCCAATGCTGTGCGAGCGGCGAGTGCGGAGGCTCCGCGCGAGACGGTTCGGTTGATATCCGAGCTTGGCGGCGGCCCTGTCCACGCGACGCGCCGTCTCGGCCTTGACGAGGTGACGCGTCTCAGGATTGAGCACGCGCGACGCCGTTCCCGGATTGACTTTGGCCGCATCGGCGACCTCACGCAACGTGACACGCGATGGCGTCATCCCTCATCGACTACCCAGCGTGTGAGTCGGTCCATCGCGCGCGAGTTTACATGCGGCACATGCGCTCGACCGCCCTGTCCGGTACGGCGTCGCATCGTTCGCACGAACGAGCGTCTCGCCGCATCCGCACGGAGAATCTCGGACCTCTCCAGCTGCTGAGCGCGTCCGCATTGTCGTCGCGCCGCGGGCTGTGCACGGGGGAGAGGTCACGGGCGGGTTGGTCGCGGGGGTCAGACTGCCCGTGAGGGTTCGAACGCGGGAGCGATCTCGCGCTGGAACAGGTCGACGGAACGCAGCGACGCCCCGAGCGGCAGGCCGCCGAACGCGAAGCGCCCGAGGAGGTAGTTCACGCCTGAACGCTCGCACTCGTCGAGCAGCCGGTCGCGCACGGTCGCTGGCGAGCCGGCCACGCACAGACCCGCAGCCAGCGCCACGTCGGGGTCCTCTGGGAGCGGGAGCGTCACGCGGGTACCGTGCACGCGCCACAGGTGGTCGAGGCTGGCATACCAGTCCCGGTAGGCCGGGCGCGCGAGGTCGAGCGCCTCGGCGTCTGTGTCGGCGATAACGAGGTGATGGCTGCGACCGAGCAGCGGCAGGTCCTCCGCGCGACGCCCAGCGGCCGACCAGGCGGCGCGGTATGCATCGGTCAAGGAGCGCACACTGTCGGCGGGGCCGTTGGCGACCGCGTTCATCCCCTTATGGGCCACGCGCGCGGCTGAGTCGACGCTTCCCACGCCGTACCAGAGCGGCGGATGCGGTCGCTGAACCGGCCGCAGCTCCATCGGGACGTCGCGCAGAATGTGGTGCTCGCCCTCGAAGGAGAGGCGCTCGGACGTGAGCCCACACAGCAGGATCTCCAGTCGCTCGGCGAAGAGGCTGGGCGCTTGCTCGGGGTCGACACCGAGCATGCGCAGCTCGATGGGGGAGATGCCGCGCCCGACCCCGAGCTCTAGGCGCCCGCCGCTCAGCGCGTCGAGCATGCAGACCTCCTCGACGAGCCGGACGGGGTCGTAGAGCGCGAGCGTGTAGACAAGCGGGCCGAGGCGCAGCCGAGTCGTACGCTGCGCGACGGCCGACAGGAACACGCTGGGCGACGGCGCGAGGCCCAGCGGCGTCCCGTGGTGCTCCGCGAGGTGGTACGCGTAGAGCCCCGCCCGGTCGTAGGCCTCCACCAGGGTCAGCCGGTCCTCGTACTGGCGGGAGAGGTCCTCCGCCGACCGGTCCATGTGGTCGAAGACCCCGAAGCGCATCCCTGGTCCTTCTCGCGTCGTTGGCTCGAATGCGAGACCATCGTCCAACGGCTCGGCGCCGTTCGCGCCGGACATCGCCTTGTGCCGGGCCAACCCGCGATCGAGCCCTTCACTGTGCGTCATCTCGTCCTCCGTGTCGGGACTTCCTGGGTGTCCTTCCGCCGCCGGTCGTGCACTTCCGCACCGTCAGGCCGCCGGGTGACGTGCGAGGAGTTGCAGGACCGAGCTCTGCTGCGACGACATCTCGTCGGTCCTGAGGGCAACCGCGGGGTTGAGGTCCAGCGCCGCTGCCCCGGTCTCCCGGAGCAGCGCCACCACCCAGGGTGCACATCGGCCGCGCAGGGCAACCACCCTCGTTCGCAGACGTCCGGGCCACTGGCCAGACCAGTCTTCCCATCGCTCGTCGTTCGCCATCAGGTTTCTTCCTCCCGTCCGCCCGCCTAGAGTGCACACCGACCCGAATTGCAACTAGTAACGATTGCACCAGTTGGGTTTGGAGCGTCTCGAATCGAGCAGGCTAGCGCTCACCGCGAACGTTTGCAATACTCACGACCTTGCGTGGCCACGTTCGTGAGGGAGTCCGCTTCGAGACGGATGGCTCCGAGGTCCCAACGTCATGGCGCGCGGCGGATGTGCGGGAGCCCTCGCGTTGTGCGCGTGATCAGTGCCGCATTCCGGAACCTGCGACAGGAACATGGAGGGCATGAGGTGAGTTCCACGGTTACGAAAGGACCAGCCGAGGCGCGGCCCGAGCTGGATCGCGCCGGATTGCTGGCGGCGTTCGAGCGGATGACGGAGCTCCGCGTCTTCGAGGACGAGATGCAGCGCCTGTTCCTGCGCGGCGAGGTGCATGGCACCATCCACCTGTACACCGGTCAGGAGGCCGTCTCGGCTGGCGTCTCCTTCGCTCTCGCCCCGGGGGACGTGGTTGCGGCGACGTACCGTGGGCACGGAGCCGCGTTGGCCATGGGAACCACGCCGGAGATGCTCGCCGCCGAGCTGATGGGCCGCGCGAGCGGCGCCTGCGGCGGACGTGCCGGATCGATGAACGTGGTGGACCTGCAGCACGGACTGCTCGGCTGCTTCGGCATCGTGGGCGGATCGATCGCATGTGCGACCGGAGCGGCGCTCGGGCTTCGTGGGAAGGGCGCAGTCAGCGTCGCCTTCTTCGGCGACGGCGCGGTCAACCAGGCGTACTTCTACGAGTGCCTCAACTTCGCAGCGGTGCTGGCCCTCCCTGTGCTCTTCGTCTGCGAGAACAACCTCTACGGCGAGTTCACTCCAATGGCCGCCGTCACGGCCGGCGCTGACATCCTCGGTCGAGCGTCGGCGATGGCGATTCCCGCGGAGTCCGTAGACGGCAACGACGTGCGGGCGGTATACGCAACCGGGAGCCGGCTGATCCATAGCGTGCGGCAGGGCGACGGTCCGGCGCTTCTGGAAGCGCGCACGTACCGGCACCTGGGGCACTCGAAGTCTGATCCCGGTTCGTATCGTCCGGCGGAGGAGGTCGCGGCCTGGAAGGAGCGCGACCCTCTGCTGGTCACGCGTCGCCAGCTCGCCGACGAGTACGACGTCAGCGACTCGGATCTCGACACGGCGTCCCAACAGGCCCGTGCCCGTGTCGAGAGCGGGGTTGCGGCGGCGGTCGCGGCGCCCTACCCCGATCCCGCGGTCGATCAGGCGACGGAGTACGCATCGTGAGCGAGCTCGAGTTCCGCGATGCCATCCGCGACGCCATCGCGGAGGAGATGGACCGTGACGGGGCCGTGCTGCTCCTCGGCGAGGACATCGCCGTCGCAGGGGGTGTGTTCAAGGCAACGCAGGGACTGCTGGAGCGGTTCGGTCCCAACCGCGTCATCGACACGCCGATCTCCGAGCTGGCGCTGTCCGGCGCCGCCTTCGGCTCGGCGCTCACGGGCGCGCGCCCCGTGGTCGAGATCATGTTCGGCGACTTCATGGCACTGGCGATGGACTCCCTCGTCAATCAGGCCGCGAAGTTCTGGTACATCAGCAATGAGCAGGCCGCTGTCCCATTGGTGATCCGGTGCGCAGTGGGAGCCGGAGGCCGCTTCGGTGCCATCCACTCGCAGAACCCAGCGACCTGGCTCATGAACGTCGCCGGGCTCAAGGTGGTGTGCCCGAGCACTCCCGCAGACGCGAAGCTGATGCTGAAGGCCGCCATCCGCGACGACAACCCGGTCGTCTTCCTCGAGCACAAGCGGCTCTATTCGATGAAGGGACCCGAGCCGGATGCCGCGCTCGACGTCGAGCCGCTCGGACGGGCGCGCGTCGTACGTGAGGGCGCCGATGTGACGCTCGTGTCGATCATGCGGGGGGTCCACGACTGCCTCGCCGCAGCCATCGAGCTCGGCTCCGACGGCATCGACGCAGAGGTCGTCGACCTGCGCACGCTACGACCGCTCGACATCGAGACCGTGCTGCGGTCCGTCGCCAAGACGAACCGGCTCGTGTGCGTGGAAGAGGGTCCCCTCGTCGGCGGCTGGGCGAGCGGCCTGCTCGGGCACATCGCGCACCATGCGCTCGAGGAGCTCGACGACGTGGTCGCGATCGGCACCTCGGAGACCCCGGTTCCTTACAGCCCGCCACTCGAAGACGCGTTCCTCCCTGGCGTGGATCGGATCGTCGCGACGGTGCGTCAGCGCCTGCGCTCGACCGCGGCGGAAGAGGGCGTTCGTGCCTGATCTCACGATGCCGCGCCTGTCGGACTCGATGGAGGAGGGGACGATCCTCGAGTGGCTGAAGGAGGTCGGAGAGGAGATCTCGGTCGGTGACGAGATCGCCATCGTCGAGACGGACAAGGCGTCGGTTCCGCTCGAGGCCGCGGAGGGCGGCGTGCTCGTCGAGCTCGTGGTCCCGGCAGGCGCCACGGCACCGCTGGGTGCGGTGATCGCACGGGTCGGCGGAGCGGACGACGAGCTGGCGGAGATGCCGGCCGTCAGCTTCGGGACGAGCACATCGGCGTCGGTGGGTGTCGCGATGCTCGAAGCGCCCGCTATGACCGTGCGCGCCTTCCGTGAGGGCGGTGCCCGTGCGAAGGCGACGCCCGTCGCGAGGCGCATCGCGCGGGCCCTCGGAATCGATCTGGCCACGCTGGTGGGTACCGGCCCGAACGGACGCATCGTGAAGTCGGATGTCGAGGGCATCCAGGCGGCCGAGACGGCGGCCGGCGACGACGCGCAGGCCTCCGCGTCGCACGCAGAGCCTGCTGCCGTCGTCGCAGGCGTGCCGGCGCGCGAGGGCGTCGATAGCGCGAAGGGCGAGCAGTCGGAGCGCCTGCCGACGCGCCTGCAGCAGATCGTGGCGCGGCGCATGGCGGAATCGAAGGCCACGGTCCCCGACTTCGTGATCCAGACCGAGGTCGACATGGAGGCCTGCGCGAGGCTGCGGGCTCAGCTCAAGGAGCTCGATCCCGGCGATGCTCCGTCGTACAACGACATGGTCGTCAAGGCGTGCGCACTTGCGTTGCGCCGGTTCCCCATGGCGAACGGCAGTTGGCAGGACGGACGGTTCATCCTGCACGGGCGGGTGAACGTGGGCGTGGCTGTGGCCGCCGACTCGGCGCTGGTCGTGCCCACGGTGACCGATGCCGACACGCGATCCCTCGGGGACATCGGCCGGACCATGCGCACCCTCGCTGCGAGCGTCCGAGACGGAACCATCACGCCACCCCAGTTGAGCGGCGGGACGTTCACGGTCTCGAACCTCGGCATGTATGGCGTCACGCGCTTCACCGCCGTGGTGAATCCTCCGCAGGCGGCGATCCTCGCCGTGGGCGCCGTCCGCCAGGTCCCCGCAGTGGTCGACGGCGAGCTCGCAGTCCGCTGGCGCACGGAGCTCTCGCTCACCTGCGACCACCGAATCCTCTACGGCGCCGAAGCCGCGCAGTTCCTCGCCGCGGTTCGCGAGCTGCTCGAGCAGCCGCTTCGCCTCGCCTTCTAGCTGACCAGGAGCACGATCGACATGGGCAACACCTTCGGCATCAACATCGTCGACTGGGAGCAGCGCATCGACGTCGACCGCCTGCGGCGGGAGCGCCTGGCGCGGCTGTCGACGCTGCTCGACGCATCCGAGATCGGATCGCTCGTGTGCTTCGACATGGTGAACATCCGCTATGTCACGGCCACCCACATCGGGACCTGGGCAATGGACAAGCTCGCCCGCTTCTCGCTGCTCCCGCGGGGCGCGGAGCCGATCGTGTGGGACTTCGGCTCCGCGGCGCGCCACCACGATCTCTACTGCCCATGGCTCGAGGGCCGCTCGCCGGCGGGCATCTCGACCATGCGCGGCGCGATGCTGCCGGAGTCCGGGCGCGCCGAGGACGTCGCGGCGAAGATCCGGCGGGAGCTCGACGAACGGGGGCTCGCGGACCAGCCTGTCGGTGTCGATGTCGTCGAGCCGCCGGTCCTGTTCGCTCTGCAGAAGGCGGGCCTCGAGATCGTCGACGGCCAGCAGCTCATGCAACACGCGCGCATGATCAAGACCCAGGACGAGATCTCGCTGTTGGACACGTCGTGCGCGATGGTCGATGCGGCATACGACGAGCTCTATCGCGCGATGCGTCCCGGCATGCGGGAGAACGAGTGTGTCGCCCTCGTCAACAAAGTGCTGTACGAGCTCGGCTCCGAGCACGTCGAGGGTGTCAACGCGATCTCCGGCGAGCGGTGCAGCCCCCACCCCCACGTCTACAGCGACCGCATCCTGCGCCCCGGCGATCCCGCGTACTTCGACATCCTGCACTCGTTCCTGGGCTACCGCACGTGCTACTACCGCACCTTCGCGGTGGGAAGCGCGTCGCCGGCGCTCGTCGACGCCTACAAGCGCTGCCGCAACATCCTCGACGAGGCGATCGCGCAGGTGCGCCCCGGGGCGACGA
>WUUC01199373.1_pt1 | contig 15548 bp, 28 predicted proteins | sample 6278441 | NCBI WGS metagenome assembly WUUC01 (sample SAMN13675441, study PRJNA597444) | soil metagenome | isolation source: soil | place: USA: Washington | collected 2017-10
GTTTCACTTTATGTCTATGGCCAATTAAAACCGTGTTCGTATCCTGAAATGAAAGCGATCCTTATTACTCTCGACCTACTTTAAGTAGCTCATTTAATGTTTTCAAAACTGTTGTGTAGTTCTTAGCCGTAACCCGGATCACCTGCCAGCCTAATACCTGTGCCCGGGTATACTTATCAACGTCCCGCTGTATGCCGGTATGGCTGTTGTGACCGCTACGCTGCATGAAGATACCTCCCTCATATTCCACGGCTATTTTCAACGCAGGGATGGCGTAGTCAAACCGCCACTTCCTTTCCGGATCAAACTGCAATTCGTTTTTATTGGCAGCGCATAGCAATTGCAGCGACCTTTCATTGCACCAATACTGAAGGTTAAGATCAAGCCAGATAATACCCTTTGATCTCGGCGCCGCTATCGTTACATTCTTATCCGCTGAGTAGTTTTTACTCTTTTCAGGAATAAAGGCGGCCCGGATCTTTTTATCCCGCAGTAAGGTTTGTATCTGTTTTTCGGTAAACCTCATAGCAGCCAGTTTCTATATTTTGTCTCATCGAAAAAACCATTAATATCTTCTGGCTTTTCCATCTCCTTGACTTTTCCGCGCTCTTTATATGAGAAAAAACTAACACCCTGCGCAATACCGTGATACTTTACCGTACCATAAGGAACATTGATCATCCGCGCTATCTCGGTTATCGACATCGTAGCGTGGTGCTTAATTACTGCTGCCCTGATCATTTCTGTCCGTTCTTCAGAGCCTGCTGCCACCAGGCTTACACCTAAATCATTAGCATAACTACGTACCGTATCAAATGATACTTCGAGGTCCGAAGCAATGTCGTAGGTTGTTTTTTTACCCGCCCATTGCGTGATGTACTCGGCAATGGATTTTTTCAAAACTTTTGGCATAGTGTATTTTTTAAATGTTTAGTAGCTTTTACTGAAAAATTATCTTCATCCCTAATGCACTGGCAAGGCTATACTCAATATTTGCTCCCTTGCTTTGGTGCCATCCGCGCAGCATGTAAATGCCATCGCACTTTAATAGTTCCGGCAGGTCTACCCGCATGTAACTTTCCCATGACTGATCGTGATCATGGTTTAAATCCATTGGATTGACAGACTCTAACCCGGTTATAGATAGCGATACTGCGGCAGAATTGAAATTTGCTTTCGCCTGCTCGAATGGTATACCTGTTATAGCGCCGCTGATATATAATTTCATAATTGCTTTATATAAATGTTTTCAGATCCTCTCCCCAACCGGTCCACAAAAAACTGTGTTGCGTCATCGTCTTGTTTCAGTAATCCATCTTTTACCAGGATGTCCTTAAAATATTTCGGAACATCATTGGTTGTACGTCCATAGCGGAGTCGCTGGTAAAAATTTTCAACATCTTCACGGTACAGATCATCCAGCTGATCGTCGGTAAGAAGCACCTGCACTGGTGGCGGAACATTTCGCTCTTCCAGCGTATGGCTTAGTCTTTTCCTTTCGCCCAGGTAGTCAATCAGCACTTTATCGAGCAGCGCAAGGTTCATCGATTTACCCCAATCCTCTACCGTCGTGCCGCCCTGGCGAAAAGCATATTCTATCTCATCCACATTCATATCCGGATAGCTTTCTACCAGTTTTTTTTGAAACTGATCGATGAGTATCGTTAAGAGCTCACCATCCGGTATTACCCAACCTGTGATAACATGGATCTTAGCCAATAGCGATTTACCCCAAAGGCTTACCTCGCTTTCGCTCATGGTGCCAATCTGCCGGCTCTTATACTTCAGTGCCAGTATCCTGTGGTCCTTCGGTAGCGTAGCTGGCAAGTTCTGTTGCGAGTATGCCAAGTAGCTGGTTTGCTCCTGCACTTTTACCGGCAGATTTTGCAGTGTGTTGCTTATGTGTTCCATTGCGTTTTGTTTCAATTTTTAAAGAATCGCGAAAATGTGCCAATAGTTTTTCGAAGTTGTTATACCAGTCGTGCTGCGCAAACACCTGTATCTTAAAAGCTCTCCACTGATCGCGGACATCTGCCATGGAGATATCGTGCTTGCACTTGATGCGGATGTACTCGACCGTGGCGCCCACCTGGATGTTGGTTAGCAGTAGATCCGGATCGAGACTGTCTGAAAAAAATCCTTCCGGGGAAAGTTCAATGGTTTCGTCCCCTTTCACACTTTCCCCTACTTCCTGAGAGTTAGAAGAAGAAACAGAAGAAGAATATATATGGGTTTTATTTTGATAACCTTTTGGTTTATTTTCATTAACCTTTTGTTTATTGGATGGGCGGCCGCCAAGTTCACCGGCTATCCTTCCTTTTTTTGATTTTTCGGTCCGCTCGATCCTTATTTCATCCATAAAAATGTTGCGTAAAAAGCCATCCTGACCTTTCACAAATTTTTTAGATAACAGTGGCCAATTTTTTTTGTAGGTGGTTATCAATTTTTGCAGTTCTTTCGGATCGTCCGGCAAGCTGCCTCTGTCAAACTGGTTGATCAATAAGCGCATGTAGGCGCCTACCTCATCATCCTTCCACCCCTGGGTAGAAATTAAAAACAACTTGTAAAAGAATTTAAACCAGATATCGTCCTTAGCCATTTGTTAGATTTTCAGGGATTGTATTAGGGTGCTACTGTGTGACTGTTCTTATATTGGGCGGCAGGTACTGTATGCCCAACCAATCAAAAAACTCCTGCTCCGATTGCCATGCCGGTGGCAACTCCGGATCTTTTACATGGCACTTCCATATTGTTTTATCGTTGGTGGTTTTGGTGCCTGTACACTGCTCTTCCAATCTCAATCCATCCGGTGTGCCGCGCCATCCTTTACGGATCCATGCATGCGTTATTACTTTAGCTGAATAATCTGCGGACCCGGTTCGGATGGCATAGATCCTGTAGTAATCATGCGGCTGAGGCATAAACAAGTCCAGCATCACTGTTTTCATTCCACCATGTTTATTTGCTAATTCGATCTGCATCATGCGGCCATCAGGCTTGCCTTTGATCACTAAGCCTATTGATGCAACGATCTTAGCAAATTCGGGATGTACAACATCTTCAGTGCTATCGACTCCAAACAGATCAACCTGACCTGTCTTTACCCATTTGGGCTGGCATACTATTTCCAGGTCATGCACTTCATACTTCGCCCTGCGAATACTACCTGCAATGTTTAGCCTGTCGCAATAAGGAAGCAGGCGATTGCCGGTTTCAACGGCTATTTTTTTTGCTGTGGATAGTGGTAGCATTAAAATATTTTTATTTGTGCCGTTTGATGATTGTACCTTTTAACCCCCCGATCGTAATATTCCTGATCAAGTTCACAAACTGTCAGATCATATCCGAGATCATCGCAAGCAACGGCAATACTCATTGACCCGCCATGTGTATCAATAATTTTATCACCAGGATTTGCAAAATTTAAGAGCAGCCACTTATATAGAAGAACTGGCTTCTGTGTGGGGTGAATGCGTTTCTCATTCAATCGCTTATTTGCTTGTTGGGTCGTAGGTTTTGAAAGTGATTTACCCTGCATCATACCTGCCCACAATAGCTTGAATTCGATTTCCCGATCGAGCAGCGAACAATATGCATATTCAAAAGAGCCGAAACTAACATTCTCTGGCTGTAGTTTATTCCACTTAATAAGTCCCGGACCCCAATCCAAACCGAAATAATTCCAGCCCCAAATAATCTGATTCCGAGAAACTCTTTTAAGCTCCATGAAGTATGATATATCCGGGATTTTTGCGTCCCAATCCTTTTGAGAATAATCGCTTCTTTTTACGTCATATCCTTTACCGGTTTTAGAATGTATTGCTTTCGTATTAGACCTGCGACCGTAATGCTTTCTTTTAGCAACGTTGATACCATATTCCGGATCCACAATAGCCAGTTCAAAAGCCTTATCAGGTAAGCCTTTCATATATTCCATGCAGTCGATATGTAGTAATTCAACCATTTTAAACACCTGCAGGTGTTAATTCAACAGTCAGGCTTTCGCCTTTAAGAATTGTTTCGATCATTAGCTCCACTGCGTCCCGTTGCTCAGGATTTAGCAGGGCAATTTTTTCAGCGATTGCCGGCACCGAAAAGGCATCAGACTGTACTTCCCTTTTTAATGCCATCCGTACATTCTCCGGTAAAAATGTTGTTGTATATAAATCCTTCAATATCCAGTCAAGCTTTGCAGTATACGTTTTGAAAATAGTACACACCCTGCTTCCTGGATTATCCCTGGCAAATGATTGTAAATGCTCATCTGCCATTTTTATATTGTGTATTGCCGATACAATGTTGGATGTTGATTTCATGATGGCTTATTCGTTTTATCTCTTTTTGTGTATCCACCAAAGTCCGTTCCTGATAAAATCCGCATATCCTTCGCGTTTAAACTCCATCATTATGCATCGAAAATGAGTACAGACAACGCCGTAAGGGAATTCAGAACGACATAGTTCCCAAGCTTCTAAGGCTTTGATAGAACCAAGTTTGTTTAACCGTTCTTTTAACAACTCTTCTATGCGAAGGCGAACTTTGTTTTTTGTTATAGTTGATTCCATGTTACACCACGCACCACACATTAGCATTAGCCCGGTGTGCTTTTGGGTTTTTAACTTGTGCTGTTCCTGCCGATTGAATAAGGTTTTCTTTCTGCCCCTTCCTGCTTAAAAAACCAAAGGCCCTGTCACTGTTTGGCTTTTCCAGTTTCTTCTGAGCATCTACATGCAACCGGAATTCCTCTATCATAAAATGATAGCCAGGCGGCTTCCTGAATATCCACTCTACAAATAGTTTCCAGCAACGTTCCTGCCAACCAGGGTTTGCGCTGTCAGCTGCGTAAACGGCCTGCTGCATCTTTTGAGCAGCCAGCCGCTCACCTTCAGCTATTGCATCTAATATGTTCAGTTGGGTTGTCATTTTCCGTCTGGTTCAATTATTTCAACTGCTGCTGCCATGAACAGCATTATTGCCATCCCTTCATTTTTCACACTATCCGTTTTACAGATAGCAAGAACAGACTGCAGTGTATCCGTTCCGTTTTTCTTATTCCAAATAGTGATCACTTGCTTATACCAGGCTATTTTACCGGGATATTAATCCTTATAAAGACGCTTTGCAGAGTCCTGACATTCGTATAGCCTGGCGGCAAGTTTTATTTGTTCTTTCACGATTGCTATTTATTGATGATCACAAAACCCTCGCAGAACCTTAACTCTTCCTCAAAAATTCCATCAATTGCCGCGTCGGTTACCTCCTTCAAGCCAATCGATTCGAGCCAGAAAGAAACATCACCATTCAGCACATCAAAACACACTTCTACAGTGATTTGCTTTGGATCAAACCCTTTGAATAGTGGAAGCGTGATGTTAAACTCTTTAACCAGTCCACCATCATCGACTGTCTTTACATCGAGCAGGTTTCGTTTATTGCCCTGGTTGTCCTTTTCCTGCTGGATCTCTGTTTCGCTTTTGATACGCAGCTTGTAGAGTCCGGTAATCACTTGTGCATGTTGATTTTTATCCTCGAAAAAAAGACGATTGAAACGAAGCAGGTCCAGCAGCTGCTTTCTGTTATACCTGGTTGAAGTGTTGATACCAAACTGCTCCAGTTCCTTCGACTGTTCCAGTTTAGCAACAATCGTTGCACCGTAATAATTTTCAGGATCCACCAGCAGCGTAATGGTTTTATGAAACTTATCAACCATTACCACGGCCCTGTTTTGGTCGATTTCCTGGGCACTGTGCCCTGTCTGCCGACCATTAATGAAGTTGGCTACCGAATGAATGTCACCCGCGATAACTATTATCTTAGGTTCTTTTAGTGGCAAAGGTTCCTGCGCTTTGCCTTCGCGGATGATCAACTCTTTTTGATCACCGGTTAATGTGATTTTAAGTTCTTCCATTGTAAATATTTAAATAGTGTGTAATGCGATATTAGAGTTCGGCGGTTTTGCCTGGTACCGAAAACAGTCTCTTCTGTTTTTCGTGCGGCTTCAGACGGCGACTGCTGATGAATTCGCCCAACTCATTAAAGGTTTCCATTACTCCGCTTTCATGATCAGCAATGTGGAAAAGAATGCCCGTAACCTCGGATCTCCTGGTCTTTACTTCCGTTAACAACATTTTATTTGCAAGCTTCAAAGGGTTTGCCTCTGCCTTGTACTTAACTTTTGCCTCGTCAAGCACTTCATCCAGTTTTGATACCGTGATCAGGTTTTCGGTGAGCTCTTCCCTTTTTATGTCCAGCTCGTTTTGCGACAATTCGCGGAAGTAGGTTGTTTCTTCATGATCATCGCAGTTGTCCTTGAGCAGTTGCATCCGCTGCTCGGCCGGGATGTCCGGCATAAAATCTTTGTTCATATTGGTTTTATTTTTATTTGCAAACGATTGAACTTTATAAAAGCCGCTGGTAGTTTTTTATTACGTCTCTGATTATCTTTCTCCATTACCAGCGGCTATTGTCCGGCATTTGATATAGCCCTCGTGACCTACAGGGCTTAAAGTTTAAAAGTGGGCGGTTTGAATACCGCCCGTTGTATATAGCGGCCAGACGTGCATAGTTGTTTCTTAAATCTTAGCTGAGGTAACTAATAAAAATCCTCTTTGCTTTGTATTTCGTGCTGATGGGTTCATCACCCGTTAATTACCACGTTTATCCTGACCTATTGTATTTGAAAGAACTTTTTAAAGTAACCAGGCTGTAGAAACAACCCGGTATTAATTCTTAGCTATGAAATCGTTTATTTATTTCGGATTGCGACCGCCCCAACATGCAGGCATTGATTGATCACCGAATACTATTTTGCTCCGCTCGTATTGAGATATCTCCGTATGCACTTCACCTTTATGCCACCACTTCACCCAAATACGAACACACCCACACAATACACACTTATCTTCCCTTGTTTTATGCCGGCCTTCCTGTTTCCACTTTCCTTCCGTCCACTGGTGCTGGATCTCTTTTTCCGGCTGCTCCATTTCGTCCCGCTGTGATATCCGTCCCGGTTTTTTCCCGCAGCTATGCGGCATGATCACATTACTGTTAACACAGTTTTTAATCAGGATGCAGGCAACACAGGTATCTTCGCTGGTCATCGGTTTATTTTTTAGTAGCCTGGGCTTCTAATTCAGCACACCTCTTCATGTCCTGCATTGCTTCTTTATCTGATTCAAAAAACCTTACAGGGCTTACGCGTATATCACTTGATGCTTTATATATCTGCATTGCTGCGAATAATGTGGTCGTTTTAGCAGCAAGAGCTTTTCCTTCCGGTCCAGCCAGAACTTCCACCCAACCGCCGCGGCAATGAGTTGTATTACACGTGTGCCAATCGCCCATATTTAAGGCATTGTCGCCACTGGCCGCTTCAAATACTTTCTGGTGAATATTTTCAATAACAGGTACTTTAAAACCTGCATTATTATTATTTTCTCCCGATTCAACAGGCGATGCATTTTTAAGATCGGAACAATCGGAACAACCGGAACAACGGGAACAACCGGAACAACGGGAACAATCGGAACAATCGGAACAATCGGAACAACCGGAACAATCGGAACAACCGGAACAACGGTAACAACCGGAACAATCGGAACAACCGGAACAACCGGAACAATCGGAACAACCGGAACAACCGGAACAATCGGAACAACGGGAACAACCGGAACAACCGGAACAACCGGAACAACCGGAACAATCGGAACAACGGGAACAACCGGAACAACCGGAACAACGGGAACAACCGGAACAACCGGAACAACGGGAACAACCGGAACAACCGGAACAACGGGAACAACCGGAACAACCGGAACAATCGGAACAATCCCAACACCCATTATTACTCTCGTTTTCTTTTTCCCAATCAGGGTGTTGTTTTGAAAATAATTTAGAAACGCCGTTTATCTCTTTGTTTTCCCTTTGGTAAAACTCTCTGTACGAGTTGAAGATTTGTGTCATAAAATATTAATTGGTTGGTTTGCCGTTTTATTAAACAGCCTGCGTTATCGCTAAGATTTTTCCGTTAATTTCATCGCCTGTTATAATTATAGGTTTTGCGGCCGTGGCATATACCAGCGATTCCAAGTGAGCATAAAAATTTGTAGCCCTTTCTTGGTCCGTAAGCAATGGCGCCAGGATATAGAAGCGTTCCTTTATATCTTCCCAATCAGCAAACATTGGCCACTTATCCATACTTTGATTATCCATATTTGTATGACAACCTTCCCAAAAATTCCTCTCTACACAATTAAGCGGGTGCAGTGCGACACTTTCAAACAGGCGTTGCGGCAAGATGTGGCATGCACTTGCATGGAAATTATCATCTTCAAACTTTGATGATTTACGGGCACATCCGCACTGGCATACACCTACCATTTCACGCCTGCGGGCTTTGAACCATTTTGTTTTAACCTTATCGTCCACACCGTTTGCCTTGTCCTCTTTTTTTGCGGCTTTTTCTTTAGCAGCAGTCTTGGGAGATACTTTATTCAATGGCTTTGGCGGCTTGGGACCATCCGGCATGCGGATCCCGTTTTTCAACTCAAAGCGCCTGGTCATATAATCTGTCATACGGTGGTATTAAAGTGTTATGATGTCGTTTTGTGATCCTGAATATTGCTACGGTGCTGGCACCTTTATGAAAATCGATGTTGACAGTACGGATAGGTTTCAATTGCAGTTCCCCTCTCCTTTTAATGTTGTCTACTACCACTCCGGCAGTAAACCGCTCGTAGATTCCAATGTTCTCATTGTTAACCGGGACCACGCATTGCCGCTCTATTTTTTTGTATGGCTTATTCCACTTCATTGAACAACCCGGACTTTGCATTTTTTATTGGTGTACCCTTTCTCCGACGGGTCATCTTCCATCACTGCCATTACCTCGTTTGATAGCGGGCGATTCTCTTTCACTATCCAAACATTTTTACCGCCGTAGTACATAAACCGGGACCCTTGTATTAATGAACCTATCAGCACTAATTCCTCTGTTTTCATACACACGTTTTAAAAAAGGGACCGCCGAACCAACGGCCCCTTTACAAGCCACCATCCTTCTCCACCTAAGAAGGCTCTTTACTATTTTCTTTTTCGATTTCTCCGATAAAATGTTTTGCAGCCCAAATACCGAGATCAATTTTTTCTTCCACTGCCGAATTGGTGTTTTCGGCCATCCATACTGAGTTCGATATTATGTTACTCATCTTCGTTAGAAGATCAAGTTTCAGTCGTTGCTCAGCCGTAAATGTTTTTTCCATAACAATTATTTTTAAAATGAGCCGCCCGATAAGACTACCAGCGGCGTCTGCTTATGATTCATGTAAACTGAGAACGGTTAAATATTTTTCCTTACCAGGTAGCACTCATTGAGCGTTAAACTGCAATTGAAGTACCTGGTTATCGTATCTGATGTATCAGTAATAAAGAAGTGTTTGTTGCCTTTAAACGTAGGCTGTATTTTAACCAGGATGGCCCGGTTGTAATTGGGATATGCTTCCGCTCTGAATGGGCGGCTGTCATGACGCTGTACGTCTCTTTCGGTGCCGCAACCGTTGCGGGACGTGGCACAGGATGACAAGATGATAATGGCTGCGATAAAAAGGATGGCTAATTTTTTCATTTTGTAGGCTTGTTTGGTTAAAAAGATTGTTCGGTATAAAATGATTCTGAGATATCAACTTCGGTTTTCATCGGCACGACCCTGCCTTGCTTCTTTGCAGGAAGATTGTTTAACAACCTGACACCGATATACATTACCAGGATAATGAGGGCGGATGTTACCAGCGCGGACAGGCTGATAGATTCGAGGATGTGTGTCATGGCAGATTTTCATTTATTGTTTTCTAAAAACCTATAATTGCTCAATCGCTTCAACCAGTTTCTTTCCAATGATCCGTTTCACTCCTTTCCGGTTTCCATCACGTAACTGGTCTTTTATCATAGGTATAGACTCTGCAGGGTTCTGGCGGATCACATCAGCAAAAAATGAAGGGTGCTTGATCTTTTGCAGTTTCTTTTCAAGTTCGGGTTGGCTCATGCTTTATATTGTCGCCCAATCGGGCTTGGTTTTGTGATGAAAAACACTGTTAACCACACTAATGCTGCTATTACAAGTACTACTGGTAGGTTCCACATCTTTTTTAAGATTAGTTAAGGTTTGACGCAGGAATGCTCTGGCTTCCGGCCTGGTTTCTTCCGCAAGGCGGCCGGTGTAGTGATCGATCAAATAAAGCTGCCAGTGATTCATGCTATCGGTTTTTTTATTCTCATGTTTCTTTTTAACAACACGGCCGCTATTTGCTCATCGGTAAGACCTCCCCTTTTACGGGCGGTTGGTGAGTATAGACTCTCCAACCGTTTTCTTGCTCTGTAGTATGATTGCTGTGCCTGTGCGGCATGCGCTTCGGCCAGTGCCAGATCCTTGATGGCTTTTCTTATGTTATTTTCAGTACTCACTGTAATTTTTATCGTTTCAATAATATTTGAAAGAATAAGTGTAAACACTTGCACCGGTCAGGTTTGCGTTGTTACTTTACAACCTCGTTTTCAATCTCCGTTTCAACCAATTCATCAGGATTCTTGTCCAGGTGAGAAGCCACCAATGTCACTATGCTGTACTGATTTAAGTTTGTGCCATTGCGATCAATGACCGTGCGTAGAGAACCTGGCTGTACCCCAAGGGCCTCACTGAGTTTTTTGTACAGATCAGCATCACTCCTCATAATCTCCAATACCGATTTTTTAAACTTTGCCATGAATGGTTATTTTCGTTTATTTGATTTGTTTAAACGAAATGATAAAACGAATGTATGAAACAATATTGAAACAATGAAACATTGATGAAACATATTTAAAATATTATTGAAACATTGTTGCAGATGACCGAAAAGGAAAGAATAGCTAAATTTTACGATGACATTATCGCGCTGGGCATGAAGTTTCCTGGGGCGATGATCAATAAGGAGACGGGATATTCGAAAGGACTTATTAGTAGATATTTAAACAAAACCCTGGAACCAAGCACTGACTTCTTAGATAGGTTTTACGAAAAGTTTAAAAAACGTTTAATATATGTTTCACGTGAACTGCCGGAAAACGTAGTAAATGAGGATGAGGTTCCTATAACAAAAGGTCCGGCAACTACAAAAGCACATGACGGTGATGAAATATCGCTGCAAATGCTGGCCGACCTGATAAAAGGCAACCTGGAGCTGATCGAAAACAATAAAATGCTTACCCGTATTAATGAAAAGCAAACAGCAATGCTTGACAAGAAAATGATTCCTGTTAGTTTAGATTTATTTCTAATTTCAGACACGTTAAAAGCTCTGGACTCAAAAGTGAACTCTTTACTACAGACAAGTGGAGAAGCGGCAGTTGATGATCCTGTTTTAAAATCCGAGATTGACGCAGACGATAGGAACAGAGCGATTGCCGATCAAGCTCGGAAAAATCGGGGAAGTGGCACACACAAGCACGGCAAAAGAGGCAGTTGATTGAGTAAGTCATAAGTGGTGTTCAGTGGATGGCGGTTCGTTAAAGCAAAGTCAATATAGAATAAAGAATTAGTATTTTAAATTAGCTGCAAAAGGTTTTGATGTTTATCAATATGGAAAAAATGTTATAATAGAATTTATAAAAACTACTCTGATATGAAATTAATCGTTACCATTTTTTCGATTGTTGTTTGCCAAACTGTGTTTCCCCAGGATAAATTTACCGGGTTTGGCCGTTTAAAAATTGGCGGTAGCTATTCTGAAGTTATTGCTGCTGTTGGGCTTAGCGATTCGAAATTAATAAACCCAAATGAAAAAAAGGTTGACTGGCTTGACGTATATGATAATAAAAAAGATTACTTGCTGGTTTACAGCCAAGAAAAGACGCCTGCGGACCTTTCGGTTTTCTACTGTAAGGCGCCATCGTCCAAAGTCCTGTTACTTTCAAAATACGAAGTTTCTGGAATCATTGTTAACCGAATAAAACTTTCATTTTACAACGACACGCTAATTGATATATTTATTAAATCTGCGCCCTCGGAGTTTGACGAAGCTGTGAATGCCAAATACGGCAAAGGGAAAACGGAAACCGAAACAAAGCAAGTAACCTGTTCTTCTATTTACGGAAACTCCACGCATGAAGAAAATTATTATAGAACATATTGGAATAAAGGCGACAATATTGAGGCGATTAGCTACCTCGCAAAATACCGTGATTCAAAATGCAAAGAGGTTTTTATGAGTTACTTTGATATTTGCGATACGACACAAAAGGATCTGATGGAATCAGCGGCAAAGGCTTTTACGCAAGAGGAATCAGAAAGGAAACTTTCCGATAAAAAAAAGAACCTGTCTGATTTCTAAGCAACCAACAGCCGTTAATATTGCCGTTAATATTAATATTTATGGAAGAAAGAAATATCAATGTACATCAAGCGTCGATTTTCCGATTACAGGCGATGGTTGAACAGCTTCTGAGGCTTCAATGTGAAATGTATGCTCACATGGCAAATAAGGAATTTAAAGAGATATACGACCTCGTTTGGCGAGAAGTTGATTCCTCAACGAAAGAGCTGATACAAATGCATTCAACACCTGGCGGTGATCTTGACCCTGGACAGAATTGATTTTTTTCTTTCCCTTTTTTGTTTTCTTGCCTACTTTCATTAAATAAAAGTAAGAAAATGTGTCGAATAAGTTCGGTAATATTAACGGCCAGCATTGATAATTTGTGCATCCTTTATAAAATCATCCCGAATGATATATACGTCGATTATTTCGGTCTCTTTTTTCATGAAAATAAACTTAATGAGCTTGTGTGATAACTGCCGTTAATATTACCGTTAATATTAGGTGTCAGATAAGACTTTTTAATACATAGAAACCACTACAGATCAATAGATTGAAAACCTAAATATTGTCTTTGGCAGACTCAAAATCTGCCGTTCGCAAGGATGTGCTGGTTCGATTCCAGTCCCGGGCACAGGTTAATTTTTAAACCCTTGATAGCATTGGCTTTCAAGGGTTTTTATATTTCCAGGGGCATTTAAAGGGACTAATTATACACAGTTTAATAACTTTAAAATGCTGCCGAAATTGCTGTACTATTCTTATGATGTGCATGGCTTTTGCTATCGAACATTATTAAACGCCAGCAGATAACAAATAATTTGGTTGAATAATTTTCCTAACGCGGGTACAAAAAAAGGCCCGTTCATGGAGCCCTTTTTTGCAATAATCAACACCGGAAAATTTCAGAATTTTCTATTAAATTAAAAAGCATATTTGCGGTGCCCTATAATTATCTCAGACTATTTCGGAATACGATGTCTTTTTTTTCGATAATAATGATTACAAATGCATCTTTAACTTAAAGGGTAGAAAACAACCCAACGGCTCGATAGAAATTGGGTTGCTTCAGATCATTTTACCCGCACATATCCTGTTAAAAAAATAACAGACCCGGCTGCAAAAGAGCAACCATTCTTATTTCTTAAACCTGATACGCTGGTTCATATAGTTTGAGATGGAACTTCCCAGTTGATCTCCTGCGGTTATTGAAAACCGGTAGTGAAGCCCACCCAGCACTCTTGAGTTTCCAGCTTCCGTGGCCGCATGCGAAAATGATGTATAACTTCTCGCCGGCAGCGAAAGAAAATCGTAAGTCTGATCCGTAAAAGAATAATTGTCGCCAAACTCGCGGGTAAGCACCGCAGCAGCCGGTGCGGAAAAACTCGAGTGCGCCGATGGATATTCCGGATGATTCGGTGTTGTGATAAAGGATGTCCAATCTGTCTTTGGAGCTAATAGCTCATTGATATAGGTAATTGGACGAAGCAGGTTGTATTCGTATTTTGCATTCCAGCAACTTAGGCGGGCGTCACTTTGTGTGATACCCAGCTTTACAAACACCAGGGCGGCTTTGTCAAGCATGGCACGATTTCCTTCCTGGTTCAGCACCTGGAGAAAGATTGACAGCCAATGCGCATGTCCGCCACCGGGTACATCTCTCCAAAACAGGATTTGCGCCTGCTCGTCAGCGCTGAGGTTATTTCGCAAATCAAAAACCTCCTTTGCATAATTAAAAAATGGTGAGGTGGGATCACTTGAATATTCTGGCGGCGGCGGCAAGTGCGATGCTGCTACACTTCCTGGTATAAGTGGCCGGTTAAAGCGCCAGTAGGGTCGCTGTGGTGACATAAAACCAGGCGGAGTTCTTTGCCATTGCCCGGCGCCAGTCGGAAGATTGTACGCGGGATGAGCGGTTAAATAACCATCAGCAATAGCCCAGTTAAAAACCCGTATGGCTATTTCTTTACCAAAAGCCTTTGATCGCTCAAAGATGGTTGTTGGCACGTCCGTTTGATATTGTTTATTTAATAACTCCTCCAACAGGGTGATAGAATCCTTACCGCCCTGCGTAATGCTATCCATATAAAAATTCCGTGTCATGGCCGCTAATACAGTATTGGCACAAGTAGGCCAATGGTAAACCTTATTGTGTTCGGCGCGGGGCATTGCCGGCATCTTGCTTAATTGGCCAGATAAGCTTTGATAGGACGGCATGCCGGGAACGATCGCTTCGTAAAGAGCAATGCTGCTATATGCCCAATGATGCATCATAACAAAATTGTTGAGTTTGGTGGCATTGCTTCTCAATAATTGCAGATCCAGTTTTATCCATTCCCTCAATACGTCAGATGAATAGATTTTTGTTCCCGTTCCATGATCATTTTGATGACCGCTGTCCTGTTTTGTACAGCATACGAGGAAAACGGCGGATAGGAGGGCGAACAAGTTGATCGATGATTTGAATGTGTATTTCATAACTTTTTATTTAGTGTGAACAATTCAATGCTGTGTAGTTTTTAGAAAGGAAAATGACATTTTCGGTACTTCTTTTACATTGCAATGAAAAGGTAACAACTGCTCTCAACCTTTTCCAGGTTGATCGCTTAGTGTAGAAATTCCTAGAAATAAAACCACCATTGTCTCCCAGGAAAACTGGGGTGCTTTTTTGCGTTATTCGTCGTAAAAAATGGCCGTTAGTCTTATTTATACCGGGGAGATCGTGGATCGCGTACTTAATTCTTACTTTGTAATAGAAATCGGGCAAGATGAATGTTTCTAAAACAAACGATCTTTTGTTCTCGCCAAAATACAGGGTATGGCGGCACCTTGTATTCTGGATAACACATACATTGCTGGTTGCACTTGTATGGCAAAGCTTAGGACGCAGCATAGAACGGAATATTCTCCAGGGATCATTTTGGATACCGGTGCGCATGCTGTACTGCTATCCACTCATTTATTGGGTGCTGCCCCGGTATTTGTTGAAAGGACGATATCCCGCCTTCACGCTTATTATCCTGCTGTGGGGAATTGGCGGCTATTTTCTGAATTATACTTTCAGGACTTTTATTTTCATTCCGCTGCAGGAAGTGCTGCACTTTGATCCCATTGACCGGAATCGCTGGAGTCCCAGTAGCTTCCTGGTATTAACGACCACGGCCGCCATTGTCTGTATCATTTTCCTGTTCAAGCATTGGT
>WUUC01220145.1_pt1 | contig 15544 bp, 8 predicted proteins | sample 6278441 | NCBI WGS metagenome assembly WUUC01 (sample SAMN13675441, study PRJNA597444) | soil metagenome | isolation source: soil | place: USA: Washington | collected 2017-10
GTCCGTTCTCGACTTCGTATGCAGCCAAATCCCGGATCGGTGCTTCGGCGTCGGTGACGCTTGCCACCGTACGGATCCGCGCAACGGCGCGCTTCGGCGTGAGCTCGATTCTCGTATAGCCGCGGCGTGCGCCGTTCGCGAAGCGAATATGCGGGTTCTCCTGCAGCAGGAGCTCCACGCGCTTCACGGATGGGCCCTGGGAGCTGATCGACGGGCACACGAACTCGGTTGCAACCGTTGGCGATCGCGGGTCGTTGAAATCGAGCTTGAGGTCCGCCACGGCCGACATGTGTAAGTCGCCTCCGACGACAATCGCATTGGGCACGCGCTGAGTCAGGATCGATTGCAGAAGGCGAGTACGTGCTCCCGGGTATCCGTCCCAGCCGTCGGTCCAGAAATCGGCGCCCTGGCCTGGGCGTCTGTCCGCCTGCGCCATGAGCGTCGTCTGCGCGATGATGTTCCATCGCGCTCGGGAGTGCCCGAGCCGATCGTGCAGCCATTGCTCTTGCTGGGCGCCCAGAACGGTCAGCGCGGGATCGACGCGCGCTGAACACGCGTCCTCGCGCACGACGGTGCTGCCGCCGCGCCCCGTCGGGGCGCAAACCTGATGCGAGCGGTGCTGACGCGTATCGAGCGTCAGGAATTCGGCGAGCTGCCCGTACGGCGTGCTCGCATGAAGCCGCATGTCGTGCCCGAGCGGGCGCGACCACGCAGGAAGAGGCATGTGCTCGTAATACGCCTGATACGCAGCGGCACGACGCAGCAGAAAAGTATGGCTCGGATCGAGATTCTGCGACCGATCGTTCGCATAGTCGTTCTGAACCTCGTGATCGTCCCAGATTGCGATCCACGGAAACGCGGCATGCGCTGCTTTGAGGTGCGGATCGCTCTTATAAAGGCCATACCTATTCCGATATTCCTGCAGTGTCCAGGGCTCGCCGGTGCCGTGCGCGCGCACATGGTCGCGCCCCCACGACGATTCGTACACGTAATCCCCGAGATGCACGACGAGGTCTAGATCCTCCCGCGCCATGTGACGGTAGGCGACGTAATATCCCTGCTCGTACTGTTGGCACGATGCGATCGCGAAGCGAATAGAGGCGTGATGCGCATCGGGCGCCGGAGACGTCGAGGTCCGGCCGACCGGGCTTACCGAGTCTCCGACGCGAAAGCGATACCAATATCGGCGCGCCGGCTCTAACCCGGTCACGTCGACGTGGACCGAGTGTCCCAACGCCGGGCTGGCGATCGCGTTTCCCCGTCCAGCGATCGCGCGAAACTTTTCATCCGCGGCCACCTCCCAGCGTACTTCTACATTCGAGTCGGGCATTCCACCGCCCGTGAGCGGTTGCGGAGCGAGGCGCGTCCAGAGCGTCATGCCGTTCGCATGCGGGTAGCCGGAGGCGACTCCCAGGGAAAACGGATCGTCCGCGAATCTCACCTGAGCGGCGAGCCGGGAATCCCGCAAGAGTAGACCACATGCGGCGATGCCTGCAGCGCGCTGTAGGAAGAGTCGTCTGCTCATCATGGCGTCCGACTATAACGCGCGCGCACCCCGCTCGCTGACAATGGCGGCCGACCGTTCCGGTATGATCGACGCGGCATGAAGACGCTCAATCTGCTCGGTGCAGGCCGTGTTGGACGGTCGCTCGCCGCGCTGTGGACGCAGAAACGGGCGTTTGCGTTGCAACACGTACTCGATGGGACCTTCGTGGGCGCGCGCTCGGCAGTCGCCTTCGCCGGTGCAGGTGAAGCTGTGGAACGCTTCGAGGCGCTGCAGCCAGCCGATGTATGGATGTTGACGACGCCGGATCGCGAGATCCGGACGTCCTGCGATCGACTTGCCTGCGCAGGGCTACTGCGATCGTCCAACATCGTGTTTCACTGCAGCGGCTCGATGAGCTCGGTGGATCTCGCGGCCGCTGCAGCCCTCGGCGCCGGTGTGGCGAGCGTGCATCCGCTGAAGACCTTTGCTGATCCCGGGGAGGCCGTGCGCACGTTCGAGGGGACGCACTGCGCTGCCGAGGGCAGCTCCGACGCGCTCGAAGTGCTGGCGCCTGCATTCGAGTGCATTGGCGGTCGCGTCTCGCGTATCGACGCGTCGGCGAAGACCCTGTATCACGCGGCGAGCGTCATCGTCTGCAACTACCTGACGGCTCTGATCGAGGCGGGCTTACGCTGCTACGAGAGGGCGGGCATTCCTCGAGAGACGGCGACGACGATGATCGAGCCCATCGTGCGCCAGACGGTGCATAACGTCTTTCGGCTTGGTACCGCCGGCGCCTTGACCGGGCCGATCGTGCGCGGCGACGACGGTGTGGTGCTGCACCACCTGGCGGCGCTCCGATCGTCAGACCCGCGAGTGGCTGCGTTGTACCGGGAGCTCGGAGCGATTGCTCTCGACCTCGGCCGGGAGCAGGGCGTCGAAGCCGAGGCGCTTGCGCGCGTGGCCCGCGCACTCGACGCATCGCCGTGACGGGTCGCTGTACAGCGATTGTGAAGCGCCGGAGCGTGAGGTAGACTGTATATCCGAACAGGTATCCCCCCGTGCCCCTCAAGACCGTCAGTGGCAAACATGCCGACCCGCGCAAAGGCCGCGGCGCGGGCATTAACCCGGAAGGCCGCTTCGAAACGAGCGAGCGCGAGGCTTTCGACGACGGCTGGGTCACTCCGGAGGACGACGCGCGGCCGCTCAGGACCTATGTCACGGCGGAGACCGGCAAAAGCATCATCTCGCGCAACCAATCGCCGGATATCTGCTTCTCGCAATCGCTCAATCCGTATAACGGCTGCGAGCACGGCTGTATCTACTGCTATGCACGCCCCTCTCACGCCTACCGCAATCTCTCTCCCGGCATCGACTTCGAGACTCGCCTTTTCGCAAAGGTGAATGCCGCGGAGCTGCTACGCGCCGAGCTCTCCAAGCCCGCCTACGTGTGCGACGAGATCATGGTCGGCGCGAACACCGACCCCTACCAGCCGATCGAGCGCGAATGGAAGATCACGCGTTCGGTGCTGGAGGTATGCTCGGAGTTCAACCAGCCGATCGGCATTATCACGAAGAACGCCGGTATCGAGCGCGATATCGACATTCTGGCGCCCATGGCGGAGAAGAACCTGGTGGGCGTCACGATCTCGTGTAACAACCTCGACCACGAAATCGCCCGGCGATTGGAGCCGCGCTGCTCGGCCCCGAAAAGACGGCTCGAGGCCATGAAGCGCCTGTCAGATGCCGGCATACCCGTTTGCGTGCTCGTCGCACCAGTCGTCCCGTTTCTCACCGACCACCAGATCGAACCCGTGCTGGAAGCTGCGTGGGCGCACGGTGCACGGCAGGCCGGCTATGTCCTGCTGCGCCTCCCGTGGGAGGTCAAGGACCTCTTCAAGGAATGGCTCGAGCGTAACTACCCGCTCAAGGCGAAACACGTGATGAGCCGGGTTCACGACATGCGGGGAGGTCGGGATAACGATCCGTGTTTCGGCAGCCGCATGACGGGATCCGGCCAGCTCGCTGCGCTCCTCGAGCAGCGCTTTTCCATTGCGTGCGAGCGCATCGGCTTCAACGGACGCGGCGGCCGAAATCTGGACAAGACGTTGTTCCGGGTGCCGGGCCGCGCGGAGCAGCTGCAGCTGCTGTAGGGGGCCGATGCTGATAGTAAGCTTTACAGGGAGCAGCAAAAACCGCCCCCGAGAAATCGCATAACAGCGAAAGGACGTAGGGAAACCAAGGGGTGCACGGGTCGTCCGGTTTGGCACGCACTTTGCGAACTCACTCCGCAGCCGTATCGATGAGTTCAGATGGGTACCAAAAGTCCGATTCGTTCCAGTACTCGCTCGCCGTCGTCCGCGGCATTGACAGCTTGGCGTCGCGTCTTCGAGATCGACGGTGGCTACGTCGTGCTGACAGGGGCACGCTCAGGCGCCGGTTCGGCGGCGATGTGCCGCCCCCCGCACCGTAGCCGACACCTGACCGTCGTGGCGCGTGCTCCCGGGGCGGGGAGACCGCTGGCGGGCCGCGTCCGGCCAATTGCCGAACTAGACCCGGCAAGGGTTCTCATTTACGCGGCCGAAGATAGTGTTGCCGCGGCCGAGGCGGCTGCACTCTTCGCCCGCGCGCTGCGCGGCGCGTGCCGCGCCGAATGCTGCGTGATACTCGACAGCCTGCGCGCGTTACGGCATTGCATCGACTGCATCGCACCGGGGGACGCGGTGCTGTACTGCTGCGACCACCCCATGGAAGCTGCGCGGATCCTGCACGAATACGGCGCCACCGAAGTGGCCGAGATGGCCCCGCCAGGACGACGCGCACCATTTCCAGCGCACGGCCATGCTTCCGCAGACGGAAATCGCGCTGCACTGGGTTAGACGGACGGCAAATGTGGCAGTTTCGCAAAGACGACCAGCGCAAGTGGTACTGGAGGGAAGTCGATGAAATGGGCCGGATGCTGAGACGGAGCGCCGAGTATTTCAGGGAACGCATCGACTGTGTCGCTCATGCGATGCGTAACGGCTACATCCATCCGCGACAGCGCGCCCTCGCCAGACGTTCGAATTCGACCGCCGCACCGCCGCGTACCAGCCGCAATTAGGCGAGCAGGAGTGCCGCCGGAAAGGACTTGTACGCCTCACCGAGACGGATGCTGCCGTCCCGCACGCGAACCGGCTCTCCCGTCAGCACGTTCGTAAGCGGGCCCGTAAGGGGGCCCGCGTCGACAGTCGTCTCGCCCCAGACTGCATCACCGAGCGGCAGCTTGCCTTCGGGCGCGCCGAGCTTCGTCCACAAGCGGCCAGCGATGACTATCAGGGCGCGCGATCCGAAGCGCCGCATGAACGCAATGGCGTGATCGGAGCGCGGGCCCCGGACCTGCAGCGGGATGTATTCGCCATGTGAAAAGAGTTGCGGCTCGGTGCGACGCAGCGCGAGCGCGCGCAGGATAAGCCAGGTCTTTGCACGGCCATCGGTTGCGCGCGCTGCGAGTGTTTCTACCTCTCGTGCCAGATGCGCCGAACCCTCGAGTATCGCGAGCTCGTCCAGGATACGCTGGCGTTTTCCGTAGTCGACCGGACGACGGTTGTCGGGATCGACGAGGCTCAGGTCCGCCGTTTCGTTACCCTGATAGATATCGGGGACGCCCGGTGTGGCGAGCTTGAGGAGCGTCATCGACAATGTGTTGAGCATGCCGAACCACGCAAGCGTGCGGCTGTGCGCGCAGAGGTCCTTCAGAAACAAATTGCGTTTCGATCTCGCGAGCAGTGCCTGCACGAAAGCGGTGACGGCGTTTTCGTACTCCTCCGCGGGATTGATCCAGCTGGTGTGTACCTTCGCTTCGCGCACCGCTTTCAGCATGTATGCCTGGATGCGCTCGCTATATCCGTCCAGCGCGTCATTGTCGATCCAGTGCGGTTCGAAACTTCCAAGCAGAACCTGATAGAGCAGGTATTCCTCGTTTGCGCCCGGCGCCGGTCGGTCGCCAACGATCCGCTTCTTCGCCCGATTCATCCGTTCCCAGCGTTTGAGGATGGCGCTCCATTCGGCTGGCATTTCGGACAGGACGTCGATCCGGGCCCGCACGTCTTCTGAGCGTTTGTTATCGTGTGTCGACGTGGCGAGCATGGTATGCGGCCGATGCGCGGCACGTTCCGCGATCGCTGCATGGAACGCTGAAACGTGAATCCCGAATTGGTGCGGATCACCGGCGACGTCGTTGAGCGATACGAGCCGGTTGTACCGATAGAAGGCGGTGTCTTCCACGCCTTTCGCAGTGACCGGCGAGGTGAACTGCTGCATTTTCATCGCGAACACGCGGATGCGTTCTTTGAGCTCCGCGCTCGCGTCTGCTGGGGCTTCGGCGAGCAGCATCCGGCGAACGAACTCCAGCACGGTGCGATCGGCGGCGCGGCTGCGACGCCTTGCCTGTGCCACCGCCCAGTCGATGTAGCGGCGGTCCTGCTCCGAGGGTGCATCGACAATGTAGGTGCGGTATACCGGGAAGCATGCGACCACCTCGGCCAGCGCGCTCCGCAGGCTGTTGAGCGTGTAATCGCGCGTGCGGCGGTCGGCCCGCGCGATACGCGCGAGCTCCGTCCCAAGCATCATGAGCGGGGATGCGAGCGCCGATTGCATGATCTCGAGCTTTCCCTGGTACGCCGATTCGGCATACTCCTCGGCTTCGGCGGCGAAGCTCCGATAGATCTCCTCGAACTCGTCCGCCGCTGCGGCGTCGACGAGAACGCTGTTGACGACCGTCGCGAAGCGGTATCCGGAAGTTCCGTAGACCGCCCAGCTTTCGGGCAGCTTCTCGTGTGACGCTGCGATCTTCTCGATCACCACGTAGAGCGGACGTGGGGGCCGTGAATCGCCGTTCTGCTCCACTTCGATGCCGGCAAGTTCCGCGTAACTCTCCTGAAGGCGCCGGAAGTACTGCTCGGGGTCGTAAAGGCCGTCCGGGTGATCGATGCGAAGCCCGTCGACTTTGCCGGCGGCGCAGAGGCTCAATACGAATCGGTGTGTCGCGACGAAAGCCGCTTCGTTTTCCATGCGCAGAGCAGCAAGCTCGTTTATGTCGAAGAACCGGCGGTAGTTGATTTCGTCGGCGGCGACACGCCACGACGAGAGCCGGTATGCCTGCCGTTCCAGGAGCGCGTGCAAGCGCTCGAAGCTCCCGCTGTCTCCGGGCGCGCCGGCGAAAGTATGCACGGCACGTTGGATCGTTCGCGCGATCGCAGGGTGCTCGGCAACGAGGCGCGCGAGCTGACGCTTGAGAACTGTCTTGTCGCGGTCGCGCGCCGCCCTGTGTTCGGCAGCGGCGTCCTCGCGCGGACGGAGGTGACCGAATGCAGCGCACAGCGTCGCGAGCTCTGCGATCGCGTCCGCCGGGGCGTCGCTGTCGTTCAGCGCGTTCTCGAGCACTCCGGGATATTCGCGCGGATCGATCGGGAAACGGTGATCGAAATAGCACACGCTGAATTCGCCGCTATCGGCTTTGAAGGCGAGCTTCAGCTCTCCGCTCTGAAGCACGAGCCCGTACTGATCGCCGAGTACCGGAATCAGCACCTTGTTCGTAAGCGCCGTATTTGCCGGATGCCAGTCGATGTCGAAGAATTCGGCGTACGTGGACGCGGGCCCGCTTTCCAGAACGTCAAGCCACCACGCGTTGTCTGCCCCGAGCACGCCCATGTGGTTCGGCACCATGTCGAGTATGTGCCCCATGCCGTGCTCCTTGAGCACCGTCACGAACCGTTCGAAGTCGGCCGTGGTGCCGATCTCGGGATTCAGAGCGCTGTGATCGACGGTGTCGTAGCCATGGGTGCTGCCGGGACGCGCGCGCAGATAGGGTGAGCAATAGACGTGGCTCACGCCGAGACGCGCGAGGTAGGGTACGAGCTTCGTCACGTCACCGAATCTAAAGTCACGGTTGAGCTGCACGCGATACGTGCAGCGCGGAACTCGCGCCTGCGCTTCCACTGTTCTTTTTCGCACCGGCGCGGCAGCAGGCCGGACGCGTGCCAGCGTCGCAGTGAGCGCGTCAAACCGGGCATCGCGATCTATTTCCTCGAGCGTGAGGGGCAGCTTCCGGCGCCAGTTGGGCTGCTCTTCGACGGTACCCGGCATGTTCGCCTGCTCGCGCACGCCGAGGACGTCTTCCAGCTGCACGACCATGAGGCGTGAAGGCGTGTGCGCGAGATACGCGTGCACAGCGACCGCGAGCTCCCGTGTGATCGGTGAGGCGACCGGGTTCAATGCGCCTGCCGGTACGAGGTTTTCGTGCTCGAGCGCAAGCGCGAGGCGTGCTCGGTCCTGCGCCCGATTCACCACGTACTGCTCACGCAATTCTTCGGACGGGAAGAGCCTGAGCGTCTGACGCACCTCGAGGTCGTGCCCTTCCCAGAACCCGGTGAGCGTGGCGAGATCGTGAGTGGACGCGGCAACGAGCGCATCCACAGGGTATTCGCGGGGGCGCTTGTATTCTCCGCCGGGAGTGCGCTCGAAGTACAGCAGCCTATAGGAGAGCACAAGAGCGCGCGCCAGACCCTCGCGGACTTCATCCGGCACCGTCCCGAGGTCTTCGCCGATCACCATGCATGCGTTGCGATGACTTTCCAGCGCGAGGATCGTCAGCAGGTCATCGAACGGATAGCACACGTAAGCGCCTTCGGCGGCGGACGCATCCGGGGGGATCCAGTAAAGGCGGTAAAGGCCCATCACATGGTCGATGCGCAGTGCACCCGCGTGCCGCATGTTGGCTCGCAGCGTCGCGATGAACGGGTCGTACCGAGCGGCTTTTAATTTTTCAGGCCGAAGCGGGGGCAGCCCCCAGTTCTGGCCCTTCAGATTGACTTCGTCAGGCGGGGCTCCGACGCTTGCCCCTACCGCGTAAAGATCCTGATTGGCCCAGCTTTCCGCACCCCCGCGATCGATCGAAATCGCCAGGTCCTGGTATACGCCGACGGCATAGCCCAACGAACGGGCGCGTGCGCTTGCGCGCTTCAGTTGCGATGAGGCTTGCCACTGCAGGTACTCGTAGAATTCGATGCGCTGCTCGTTGGCCTGTTCGAAGGCTGTCACATCCGGGCTGGCTGGCCGCTGGTGCGTCTCCGGCCATTGTTGCCAGCCCCAGGTCGACGGGGACTCGCGGTGGAAGTGTTCCTGCAGCGCTTCGAAGAGTGCGTGCAGGCGAAGGCGCTGACCACCTGAGGTCTGAAATTCGCGGAACGCCCGGCCGCGCTCGCTTTCGGGTGCAAGGTGATGTTCGCGGAAATGCGCGTACGCACGTTCCAGCACTGAGAACTTGAGCCTCGCAACGGCCGGATAATCTACAAGCTCGCTCGACCGCGCCTCGTGCACGGCCGCATGGAACTGCGCTGAGCCCATCATGGCGAGCACGTCCGCCGATTCGCGCGCGTCTGCAACCTCTGCGGCGTCGATATACAGAACGTTCAGAAAGATGCGCGAGGAAGGGCTGTAGGGACTTACGTGCGCGGGGTTGTGGGGGTACAGCGCATGCAGTGGATTGACGCCGACCACGCCTGCGCCGCGTTCGCCCCAGTGCTCGACGATCGTGCGCAAGTCCGTGAAATCACCCATGCCCCAGTTACGCTCGGAACGCAGGCCGTAGAGCTGCAGCGCTGGGCCCCACACTCGTGCGCCGGCTGCTACTGGAGGCGGCAGATAGCAGCGCTCGGGACCGACGATGAACGAAAGCCACGCGTCGGGCCCGACGTCTTCACCTTCGAGCCTAAAGCGGTGATAGCCGGGGGGCAGTGGATCACGCCAGTCGAAGGCCACGCCAATGCGCTGCTCGCCGCCGACCTCACGTCGTCCGAGGATCTCGAGATCGCGCGCACGAAACTCACCAGTCAGGGTCCGGCCGTTCTCGATTTCGAAAGTCCACCGAAAGATATCGTCGAGCTGTCGTTCGCTGAAGTGAAGGTTGAGCCGATACGGAACCTGCTCGACGCGAAACACGGCGACGCGGGGCAGCACTTCCAGCCATTCCCGCGCCTCATGCTTTTCCAGCGCGGTGTGGACGTCGGAGCTTTCGCCGAGCGCGCCGAGCGCCTTCAGGAGCGCGACTCGCGTGCGTTCCGTAGCGACCTGAGCGTTGCCCCAGATGTCCGTGTACTCGGTCGTTAAGCCGTACCGCCGGCACAATGCATCCAGCTCGGCACTTCCGGGGCTTCCGTTTCCTTCGGGCATCGGCTTGCCTTCAGCGCCGGCCGCTCGAAGACGCGAGATACACGGCTGAGCTCTCGGGTGGAATCCCACCGGTCTTCAGAACGGCTGCTGCGGAATCAGGCTCGCAGTGAAGAAGCTCGCCGACCGGTCTGTCGGGCGTTTTCACGGCCTCCCCAGAGAGATTGAGCACAAGCGTAAGCTCATGTCCATCCGCGAGTTGCCACGCGACGAGGAGCGCGCCGTCTCCGAGGACCGCGTGACGACCGCTACTGCCGCGCATCCCGCCGAGATGCGGCACGATACGCTCGCGCCGCAGGCGCAGCAGCTTGCGGTATAAAGCGAGCCAGTCGGCGTGTGCGGCCGCGTCGACGCTCAGCCAATCGAGTTTGCTGCGCTCGAACGTTTCGGGGTGGCCGGGATCTGGAATGCTCGCATCGTTGAAACGGCCGAATGCGGCGAATTCCTTGCGCCGACCTTCGGTGACCGCCCGCGCGAGCTCTGGACCGAAGTCGCAAAAAAACAGGAATGGGGAAGCTGCGGCAAACTCTTCGCCCATGAACAGCATCGGCGGTGATGGAGCGAGCAGCCACGCTACGGTCGCGGCCCTGAGCCGTGCGGCGCTCGCCAGTGCAGGGAGGCGTTCGCCGAAGGCGCGATTGCCGATCTGGTCGTGATTCTGAAGGAAGGTGACGAAAGCCGCCGGCGGCAGACCGTAGCTCGGCTCGCCGCGCGCAGCGCCTTCGCGAAAGGGCGAGACTTCGCCCTGATACGCGAATCCCTCCGCGAGACAACGCCCGAGATGCCGTGCGGTATGCGTCGCATAGTCGGCGTAATAGCCATCGCGCTCTCCGGTGATGAGCACGTGAAACGCGTGGTGTTCGTCGTCGTTCCACTGTGCGGTGTACCGGAGAGGCCGATCGCCGACGTAATCGAGCCGGCGTGCTTCGTTGCGGTCGTTCTCGAGGACCAGATGGATGTGCCGGCTCTCGCCCGGGCCGCGCCGCACAACATCGGCGAGCTCGTCGAGGATGTGCAATGGGGAATCGTCGACGATGGCGTGCACGGCATCGAAACGCAGCCCGTCCAGATGAAACTCCTCGAGCCAATAGAGCGCGTTGTTTATGAAGAAGTCCCGTACGGCGCGCGAGCCGGGTCCATCGAAGTTGATCGCGGCGCCCCAAGCGGTATGGTGCTGCTCGCTGAAGAACGGTGCCGCATAGGCATGCAGGTAATTACCCTCCGGCCCGAAATGGTTGTAAACCACGTCGAGAAGCACCATGAGCTCTCGGGCGTGCGCGGCGTCGATGAGACGCTTCAGATCGTCGGGTCTGCCGTAGGAAGCGTCGGGTGCGAACTGCAGCACCCCGTCGTAGCCCCAATTTCGAACGCCGGGGAAATCGGCGATCGGCATGAGCTCGAGCGCGGTCACGCCGAGTTGCGCCAGGTAGTCGAGGCGCCGTTCGACCCCTGCAAAGGTGCCGTCCGGGGAGAAGGTACCGACGTGCAGCTCGTAGAGAACGGCATCGGCCCACGTTCTCCCGCGCCAGCCTTCGTCGCGCCATTCGTATGCGCGGGGATCGATAACCTCGCTCGGTCCATGTACATCTTGCGGATTGTGCCGGGATGCCGGGTCGGGGACTTCCAGCTTGCCGTCGACCCGAAAGCGATAGTGGGTGCCGGCGCTCGCGGAAGCTGTGATCTCGCGCCAGCCTTCACTCACCTCGGGCATCGGGATCGAAAGACGATCGAGCACGAGCTCGACCGAGCGCGCGCTCGGCGCCCACAACCTAAAGCGCGTGTTCCCCCCAGCGCCGAGCTCCGCGCCGAAGGGCATTGCATGCGCCCGTTTCACTCGCCCGCTTTCTGCTGTTGCAGCAATACGAGCGACCGCGCTTGCAGCGCGTAGTTGCTTCCAGCGCTCAGAGCGCCGCCGCGGGCGAGACCTGCTTCGTGCGCGGTGTCCATCACCACGAGCCATCGCGAGTCCGGCAAAAAAGTCGGAAGCACGAAGGCGATCTCGTGGTGATGTGCGTTGAACAGAACGAGAAAGCTCACGTCCGTGACGGGCCGTGCCTGCACGTCGGTCTCGGTCAGATTGTCTCCTGATAGATAGACGCCGAGGCTGCGCGCATGAGATTCGCGCCATTCGGCATCGGTCATCTCGCCGCCGTCAGGCTTCAGCCAGATGATGTCCTTGATCCCCGCACCACGTATTGGGCGGCCCTGAAAGAAATGCCTGCGCCGCAGCACCGGATGCTCGCGCCGCAGCCTGATCATGCGTATGAAAAACTGAAGCAGCTGCCGTCTTTCAGGCGTCAAGGTCCAGTCGAACCAGGAGATCTCGTTGTCCTGGCAATACGCGTTGTTGTTGCCACGCTGCGTGCGTCCGATCTCGTCGCCGCCGAGGATCATCGGCACCCCTTGCGAGAGCATCAGCGTGGCCACCAAGTTGCGCTTCTGGCGCTCCCGAAGGGCGTTGATCTGAGGATCGTCTGTCTCCCCTTCGATGCCGCAGTTCCATGAGCGGTTATCGTGGGCTCCATCGCGATTGCCTTCGCCGTTGAGGCCGTTATGCTTTTCGTTATAGGTGACCAGGTCGTGCAGCGTGAAGCCGTCGTGGCAAGTGATGTAATTGATGCTTGCGTGAGGCCGCCGGCCACTTCTTTCGTATAGATCGCTCGATCCCGTGAGACGTTGCGCGAATTCACCGATGACACCACCATCCCCTTTCCAGTACGAGCGCATCGTGTCACGGTACTTGTCGTTCCATTCCGTCCACCCCGCCGGGAAATTGCCGACCTGATAGCCGCCTTCACCGAGATCCCAAGGCTCGGCGATCAACTTGACCTGGGAGATCACGGGATCCTGTCGGATGATGTCGAAGAACGCGCCGAGACGGTCGACTTCGTGCAACTCACGTGCCAATGTCGACGCGAGATCGAATCGGAAACCATCGACATGCATGTCGATCACCCAGTAGCGCAACGAATCCATGATGAGCTGCAGCACGCGAGGCTCGCGCATGTTGAGCGTGTTGCCGCAGCCGGTGTAGTCGACGTAGTAGCGCGGGTTTTCGGGGTTGAGACGGTAGTAGGAGGCATTGTCGATGCCGCGAAAGCACAGCGTGGGCCCCAGGTGGTTCCCTTCGACGGTATGGTTGTAGACCACGTCGAGGATGACTTCGATTCCGGCCGAATGAAAAGCCTTGACCATCGTCTTAAACTCGGAAACGGTTCCACCGGAGAGATAGCGTGCCTCCGGTGCAAAGTAGCCGATCGAGTTGTATCCCCAGTAATTGCGCAATCCTTTCTCGATGAGGTACCGATCGTCCACGAATCCGTGGACCGGCAGGAGCTCGACCGAGGTTACCCCGAGGCGCTTCAGATGCTCGATGATCGGTGGTGTAGCGAGTCCCGCGTACGTGCCGCGGAGCGCCGGCGGCACATCGGGATGACGTATGGTGCAGCCTTTGACGTGGAGCTCGTAAATGACGGTCTCGTTCCACGGTACGTTCGGCCTGCGATCTTCACCCCACGTGAAGGCGGGATCGATGACGCGGCATTTCGGCATCCCGTGAGCCGAGTCGCGGCGGTCGAAGGAAACGTCCTCCCGTTCGTGTCCCACCCGATAACCGTAATGCGCATCGCTCCAGTTGACCTGACCGATGATCGATTTCGCAAACGGGTCGAGCAGAAGCTTGTGGGCATTGAAGCGCAAGCCGCGCTCTGGTCGGTAGGGGCCGTGCACGCGATAGCCGTACAACAGCCCCGGGCGCGCTTCAGGCAGGTAGCAATGCCAGACCTGATCGGTCTGTTCCGCGAGGGCGATCCGGCGTATTTCGCGGCGCCCCTTCGCGTCGAACACGCACAACTCGACTTTCTCCGCGTCCCTCGAGAACACAGAAAAGTTGACACCTTCGCCGTCCCAGGTCGCGCCCTGCGGATAAGGCCGCCCGGGCCACACGGCGTTGATCGCGGAGTTCATGCGGTAACGGGGTAGACGGGCGTCTTCAGCGCTGTCTACAGGTCATTGCGGTGCGTTCCTTGTGACCGTCGCGGCAGATCTTCAATTCGCGGTCGGGGCTCGCTGCGTCCCCGCGGCCACCAATGGTCCAGAAGCTGCGCCGCCCACTCCCGTCCCCCCAGACCGAAGGCGAGAGCCAGCGCCAATATGACGCCCGCCAGCAGGATCAGAAAGGCATGGCGCACAATGTCCCCGCCGATCTGCATGTGTTCGAGCGCAATCAGCACGACAAAGGCGAGCACCGCGTACTGGGCGAGCCGTCCGAGGATGTCGCCATCCTGTATTCCCACGTTGCGGCAGTACGCCATCACGGCGCCGCCGATAAAGCGCGCGAAATAGGCTCCGAAGGCCAGGATCACGAGGGCGACCATGAGACGCGGCACGAACATGACGATCTGCCGGAGCAGATCGGTGATGTAGTTCAGGCCGAGTGTGTTGAACGCAAGCACGAGCGCCGCGAGCACCACCAGCCAATAGACGAGCACGCCGAAGACGTCGGTCGTGTCGCTGCGGATGCCGCCCTGACGCAGGAAGCCGTCGAGTCCGGCGCGCTCGGTGAGGACGTTGAAGTTGATCGCGCGCAGGCTTTTCACCAGTGCGAAGCGGGCTGCTTTGGCGAGCAGCCATCCGGCAAGAACAGCGAGGAGCGCAATCGCGAGCCGCGGCAGAAAAGCTCCGACCTGCAGCAGTATTCCCCGCAGCGGATCGATGATCGAGTGCATTTCCATGAGCGCCTCCGATTTCAAGTTGCTGTGCAAGCGCGAGCCCATGCGCCGCACGAATTTTCATTCTCCCTTTCAGGAGAGACAGGCGCGAACAGGCTAGCCTGCTACGAGACGCACGATTCCCGCGAGCGGCCAGCGCACCCAGTCCGGTCGGTTGTTCAGCTCGTACCGAAGCTCATAGAACGCCTTTTCGAGCTCGAACATGCCAAGCAGCGCCTGCAGATCCGCCTCGGTCGCGTAGATACCTGCTTTCCGCGCCGTTTCGTCGTATGCGGTGAGAAACGCGTTGCGCGCCTGCTGCTCCCAATCGAAGACGAGCGGTGCAAGCTTCGGTTCGTCCTCGGGCGACTCCACGGCCCTGCCGAGCGCTGCGCCCGCCGCATAGCTGAACGAGCGCAGCATGCCCGCTACATCGCGCAGCGGGGTGTGCTTGCGACGACGTTCCTCCAGCGTTCGCGCTGGCTCGCCTTCGAAGTCGGTGATGATGAAATCGTTGCGAGCGATGAGCACCTGACCGAGATGGTAATCCCCATGATGCCGCGTCTTCAGAGTCCGCCGGGCTGGCGTGGGCAGCGCTCCGATCCGTGCGATGACCTGGTCGCGGCGGTCGAGCAGATCGCGAGCCTGGCCGCCGACCGACGCGGAAAGCTGATCGACTCTGCGCTGAAGCAGCTCGAAACTCGCTGACGCCTCTTCCTGCAGGTGCCGGCGCCAGCCAGCGAAGTCCTCCGCGCGCGCCGGCTCGGCATCGAAAGCGGCGTCTCCGCTCGGCCGGGCGAATGCGGCGTGCAGCTCTGCGGTTCTCAGCCCGAGCGTTTGTACGAGCGCGAGATACGCGCCATGGATGTCGGGCGCAGAAGTGGCCGCGGCGCGCTGCGTATCGAGAAAGCGGGCGAGATACTCGAGCGTGTAGGTCCATGCATCGCCCTGGTTTTGCACGTACGCCTGGAGCACGGCGAGCGTGGTGACTGCCCCGTCATTATCGACGTGCTCAACAACCCCCGCGAGAGGAACGCAGTTCCGGAAGTGCGCGACATCGGTCAGATACCGGCCGATCTCGACTTCGGGATTCACTCCGCGGCGCACCCTGCGGTAGCCCTTCAGGAAGAGCCGCTCACCC
>WUUC01098877.1_pt1 | contig 15543 bp, 11 predicted proteins | sample 6278441 | NCBI WGS metagenome assembly WUUC01 (sample SAMN13675441, study PRJNA597444) | soil metagenome | isolation source: soil | place: USA: Washington | collected 2017-10
ATGAATATTCGAACACGAACTTTTTGATACCAGTCAGGTCTACGTTCTTCATCATCAAGTATGCTTTATGCCCACCCGCGGCGAGACTGCTACCAAATCTCGGGAAACCAGTTTGGGCATCGGTGTAAACTGCTCCTACCTTTGCGTTTCTCAGCACAACTTCGTCGGTGGATGTCAGGGGACCGATAGGGGCGTTGCCCTTGTCGGTATAGGTTGCCCGAAGTGTGTAACGGCCCTGAAGCTCGTCGGGCTTATGCTGGTTGAGCGTCGCGGTTCCCTGCCGGGGCATGTTGAGATTCGGTGTGCTCTTCTCCGCTATCGAAAGAATGTACTTCACGATTTCTTCAGATTCCTGCCGGTTAAGCTGGGGATGTGCGCTCATCACACTTTCCTTTCCCCACGCGCCGCCACCGCCCGCGATTATCTTGCCGGCAAGGTTGCTCACCGCATCTTTTTGACCTTTGTATCGTTCCGACACCTGCAGGTATGAAGGTCCTACCGACTTCCGGTCGACGGTATGACATGCCTTGCAATCGCTGGCTGCGATGAGGGCTGCACCGATCATCATGTTTGAAGGCTCCGGCGTATAGTCAAAAGTCAATTGCACATTCTTCGGGTCGATCACTTTTTCTTCCCTGTCGGTGATACTGACCGAGTACTTGAAGTTCTTTCCAGGCCAGTAAAATGAGCGGTTGGCGGTAGTTGCTATAGAAACGTTCGGAGCCTCGTTACCTGCGCGCACCAGCACGGTATCCGACCCAACGAGGCCAGCTTGGTCGGTAACCCTGAGGATTGCATAGTACGTACCTGGTTGAGTATAGGTGTACGCAGCATTGCCTTTGGTTGCGCCGACCGTTTTCCCATCGAACAGCCATTCGTATTTGATCTCATCATCATCGTCAGGATCGGAAGTTCCTTGTGCACTAAAAAGAACACGCAGCGGAACACTTCCCGATCTTTCGGTAAGCGTGTAAGGCAGCCGGCGCTCGGAAGTAAGGAACACGCTCCTGTCAATCTTTGCCATTGCGACCGAGTCGGTGACACTTGCTTTCGCGACAGGCGCGCGATTGCCGGAATTGTATTCGATCTTCACCAATCGCGAGTCATCGTTGTCGGCACCATACACTGAACCGTATTCCAGCATATACATTACGCCATCTTTACCAAAAGCGAGGTCGATCGGCCTTCTGAAGTCACCATTGCCTGTCATGAAGGGTTCGGTCTTCAAATAATTTTCATCACCATCAAAGCGTACAACCCTTACCCAGTTACGCATCCATTCGAAGATGAACAACGAGCCGTCGTAGTGAGAAGGAAACTTATACTTCGAATCGGATGATTCATTGTAGGTATAGAATTCGCCAGCCATAGCACTTCTGCCTCCCTGCCCGAGTTCCGGAAATTCCTTGGACGCTGAATACGGATAATAGATCATTGCCGGCTGCGCCGGCGGAAGGCTATTAAGTCCCGTGTTGTTGGGAGAGTTGTTCACGGGCTCGGCAGCATCGAACAACGGACCGGCTGTGTTCGTCTCGAAGTTCCATTTTGGATACGCGGCATTGTTGCCCACGAAGTATGGCCATCCGAAGAACCCCGGCTTTTTTGCCTGGTTGAATTCGTCATAGCCGCGTGGTCCCTGCGTACTGTCTTTGCCCGCATCCGGTCCGATCTCTCCCCAGTAGAGGACGGAGGTCTTCGGGTTAACCGCAATCCTGTATGGATTACGACAGCCCATAGCATAGATCTCCGGCTTCGTCTTTTCGGTACGGTCAGGAAAGAGGTTGCCTTCAGGGATGGTGTATGTTCCATCCTGTTCCGGATGAATACGCAGGATCTTTCCTTTAAAGTCATTGGTGTTCGAAGCGCCGCGTTGTGCATCGAGCGCATAGTATTCGTCACCGGGGCGTTCATCGAGCGGCGCATAGCCGTTGGCCGGGAACGGCGAAGAACTGTCACCTGTCGAGAGGTACAGGTTACCATCCTTGTCCCATGCAATCGACCCGCCGTGATGTGACCCGCTGTTGAATTGTACAGGCACCTGCAGCAATATTTTCTCCGATGACATATCGAGTGTGTTGTCATCTTTTAAAGTGAAGCGAGAGAGATTGAACGGAAAAGGCTCTGTTTCGCTGGGCGGAGAATAATAGAGGTAAATGAAATGGTTGTCATTGAATTTGGGATCAAGGGACACACCGATCAAACCCGCTCCACCCTTCGTGGCCACATCGAACCGGTGAACCAGCGTGTACTTGCCCGTCTTCGTGTCAAACATGGAAAGATTGGCGGTACGCAACTCCGTGAAGAAGATCCTGCCATCGTCAGACACGGCCAGTTCCATCGGAGTGTTGAGATCATTTACCAATACTGTTTTCACGAACCTGTTCTCTTCCGGCATGGCTACCGAATACGATTTACTGTAATCGAGCTTGCCGTCGCCCATCGCATATTTCAACCCGCCGAGAAGATGGTTGATGAATAACGGTTCATAATAACTCGAATCCTGGTGGCCTCCACCGGTATAGAATGCACGGCCTCCGTCGAACTCATGGTACCACGCGATCGGATGGTTGCTTCCATTCGTTCCACCGTCAAACGTATTTTCATCGAGGTAGGCGAGGACCTTCAATCCCGAATAGAACGAGCGATAGTTGTACCATTCATCGGTACGTTCCCATTTCTCAGGAAGATGCTGTGTGGAAATGTGTGACTTATCCGTCACGTTGACCGTCGCCTTGCGGATGTTCGAGTTGTGAGGGTGACTCGAAAAGTGGGCACCCATCAACTGGCCATACCATGGCCACTCATATTCCGTATCGGCAGCCGAGTGTATGCCTACATAGCCTCCGCCAGCCTGAATATACCTTTCGAAAGCCGCCTGTTGTTCTGCATTGAGAACATTGCGTGTTGTATTGTTGAATACAACCGCGTGATATTTTTTGAGATTGTTGTCGGTAAAGAACGATGCGTCTTTAGTGGTGTCTACTTTGAAGCTATTCTCCAGCCCAAGCTTTTGTATCGCCTCGTCCGCGAACGGTATCGCAGAGTGTTTCCAACCTTTTGTTTTTGAGAATACGAGTACACGTGGTTCGGTACTGGTGTCACACGAAACGGCAAGCATTACCAGGGCCGCCAGCCAGAGGAGTCTTTTCATTTTTTAAAGTAAATGAATTCATCGGATGAAAGCTGTATGAAATGTCTAAGCAATATTTTAATATGAATTTGTAAAAACAGAATGTGTTGCTGTAACACTTGAATTATATCATATTAAATAACTGTAAATGAGATACTTATTAACATTTATTGTCGCTATCGTAATTACGACAGCTCATGCACAGCCAATTGAACAACGGATAAAAGTGGTTGTCGCTCCCGACCATTCCGATTGGACGTATAAGCAGAATGAAAAGGTGAAGTTCACCATTACTGTACTGCAGGATGGCAACCCCGTGAAGAATGCCAAAGTGCGCTGGGAATATGGCCCCGAGAAGATGGTGCCCAGTTGGAGAGACTCCAGCGTGCTTCAAACCGGCAGCAAAGTAGTCGATGCCGGAGGGATGAAAACTCCCGGCTTTCTTAGATGCACAGCTTGGGCCAAAGTAGATGGCAAGGAATATCGCGGCTTCGGAACTGCGGGTTTCGATCCGCTGTCGATCAAACCAACCATCGAAAGTCCCGGTGACTTCGTATCCTTCTGGAATCAGGCGAAAGCCGAACTGGCCAAGATCCCTTTGGACGCAAAGATGACCCTGATGCCGGAACGATGCACTGAAACCGTGAACGTCTATCACGTCAACATTCAGAACTTTAGATTAAACACCAGGCTTTACGGTATCCTCTGTGTTCCAAAGAAAGAAGGCAAGTATCCAGCCCTGTTACAAGTACCTGGGGCAGGTGTCAGAGCATACACCGGTGATATCGCCACCGCAGAGAAAGGCATCATTACGTTACAGATTGGCATTCATGGAATACCGGTCACGCTGGATCCGCAAGTGTACACCGACCTGGCCAACGGGGCATTGCTTGGATATTCGAATTACAACATGGATAACAAAGACCGTTACTACTACAAACGTGTTTACCTGGGATGTGTGCGGGCGAACGACTTCCTGGTCAGCCTTCCTCAATACGATGGAACCAATCTCGCAGTAACCGGCGGGAGCCAGGGAGGCGCGTTGTCGATCGTTACCGCTGCGCTCGATGAGCGTGTGAAATCCCTGGCTGCGTATTATCCCGCGATCAGTGATGTTACCGGGTACCTGAACGGACATGCAGGCGGCTGGCCTCATATGTTCAACAAAGAGAATCTCCCGTACAACGATATCAAAGAGAAGAAAGAGACAGTGAAATATTACGATGTCGTAAACTTCGCGAGGCTGCTGAAGGTGCCAGGCATGTATTCATGGGGCTTTAACGACGAAACCTGTCCGCCCACTTCGTTATATGCCTCCTATAACGTCATCACTGCGCCCAAGGAACTTTACCTGGTCCAGGAAACAGGACATTGGACTTATCCGGAACAAAGAGATAAATTCAGCTCCTGGTTGCTTATGCACCTACGGGGCTGGTGACCAATATAACCCACTCTGTGGCGCGCGACTCCGTCGCGTGCCTGCCTTAGGTTTACCGAGCCAAATATTAAACAGACTTATATGAAACGCAGATCTTTCATTTACAAATCAGCCCTTGCCGGGAGCGCATTAGTTGCCGCACCGAATGTCTTCGCATACAAAGGATCACCCGGTGAAAAGGTGATCGTTGCTGTGATGGGCAGTAATGGCCGCGGTGAATATCTCGCGCAACTTTACTCAGCGTTGCCCGATGTCGAGGTAGGGTACATCTGTGAAGTCGACGACAATGTTCTTCAGAGGACCATAAGTAAAGTGAAGGACCGTACCGGCAAAGCTCCGAAAGGTTATAAGGATGTCCGTAAGTTGCTTGAAGAGAAGGATCTCGATGCTCTTGTTGTTGCCGCTCCGGATCACTGGCATGCTCCAGCATCTCTCATGGCTGTCAAAGCCGGCAAGCATGTGTATGTCGAGAAGCCGTGTTGTCATTCGCCGGCGGAAGGTGAGATACTTGTTGAGGCTGCAACCAAATACAACAAGTTCATCCAGATGGGAAACCAGCGTCGCTCGTGGCCGGGTGTTGTCGAGGCGATGAAGGAATTACATAACGGGGTGATCGGCCGTGCATACTTTGCAAAGGGCTGGTATACCAACGCCCGCAAACCCATCGGTGTCGGGAAGGCAATAGCCGCCCCTTCGAATCTCGATTACGAACTATGGCAAGGGCCGGCGCCCAGGAGGCAATACAAAGACAATATCATTCATTACAACTGGCATTGGTTCTGGAACTGGGGTACAGGCGAAGCATGCAACAATGGCACTCACGAGATAGATGTCATGCGGTGGGGCCTTGGTGCGGGTCTGCCTAACCGGGTGAGTTCCGGCGGCGGAAGATTTGCATATAAAGACGACTGGGAAACACCTGACACACAAGTTGTCACGTATGAATTCGACAACAACACGTCGATTGCATGGGAGGGCAGAAGCTGCAACTCGTTCGACGAAACGAAAGCGGGACGAGGTACTATATTCTACGGGGACAAAGGCAGCATGGTGATCTACGGCGGCGACGACTACAAGATCTATGACCTGGACAACAAGCTGGTCCGCGACGTGAAGAGTTCGCTTGGACAAATAGAAGCCAGCACCCAGGGCATGGGAGATAAACTGGATGCGACACATCTTACCAACTTCGTGGATACCATAAGGGGCAAAGCGAAACTCAACTCTCCGATATCTGAAGCATACCGCTCCACGTTGCTGCCACACCTGGGTAACATCGCCCAGAGAACCGGCAAGACTCTGAAGTGCAACTCAACCAACGGGCACTGTGACGACGCAGATGCAAAGAAGTTGTGGGCGAGGGAGTACGAGAAGGGGTGGGAGATGAAGATTTAAGATTTTTGATTTAAGAATTAAGATTTGAACGAAGGCTACTGGAAGTCTATGGAGAAATCTTAAATCATAAATCTTAATTCTTAAATTATTACCTTAGAATCAGTTTCCACCCCTAAATCTTCTATATAGATGGCACCAATGTACATTGTGATTGGAGGCGTTGTACTCCTGGTTATTATAGTTATCAGTATCTACAACAACCTTGTCGGTGCAAGAAACCAGGTCGAGAATGCCTTCGGTAGCATCGATGTGATGCTCAAGAAACGTTATGACCTTATACCCAATCTCCTCGAGACGGTGAAGGCATACATGAAACATGAAAAAGAAACTCTCACCGGCATTACAGAACTGCGCGCGAAGGCAGTTTCGGGAAATCTCTCCACCGAAGAGAAGATAGATGTAGAGAACAAACTGTCGGGTATGATGCGCAGCGTGATGGTGGCTGTCGAAAGCTATCCTGAACTCAAGGCGGACTCACAGTTTACCATGCTCCAGCGCAGCTGGAACGAAGCCGAAGAACAGATCTCGGCTGCACGGCGTGCCTACAATGCGTCAGTTACTGACTACAACAACGCTGTGGAGAAATTTCCGTCGAGCCTCTTTGCTTCTATGTTTGGACATAAGCGCAAACAGGTCTTCGTGATTCCCGAAGTTGAGCGACAGAATATCAGCGCCAAGGCGATGTTTAACAGCTAAACCGCCGTCGTATGTTAAACGCAGCGGAATTCAAGTCATTTTACGACCGTGAACTTCTACCGTCGCTTCAAACTCTTGAAGGCGACCGAAAGAAACTTATGACTGGTGGGTACAAATGGGCGGCGATCGGCCTTATACCTTTTGCAATTTCTGTATTGCTGGTCGGTGGCAACGTAGCTGAAGGCTCCTGGTTCCTTCTCTTTGCGGGGGTAGGACTCGGCGGCGGACTTTACCTCATATTGAATTACAAGAAGATCGGTGAAATACAGACGCGTTTCAAAAATGAAGTGATCGCCAAAATGATCAAGGCTATCGATCCAAGCCTTTCATACCAGGCCCATGGATTGATCTCTTCGAGTGACTATCACAAGAGCAAATTATACCTGTCGGAGATCAACAAGTACAAGGGAGATGACCTTGTGACGGGTATGGTCGGCAAAACAGCAATACGTTTTTCTGAACTGCTGACCCAAATGGAAAGAGAGACCCGCGACAGCAAGGGTAATACATCGAAGTCGGTCACCACAGTTTTCAAAGGGCTATTCTTTGTAGGTGACTTCAATAAGAAGTTCATTGGTGAAACCATTGTGTTACCCGATACGGCCGAGAATCTTTTCGGAAGTTTAGGCACGATGCTTCAGAAATGGAACATAAAAAGGGAGCAGTTGGTGAAGATGGAAGATCCCGAATTCGAGAAGGCATTTTGTGTTTACAGCAATGACCAGGTGGAAGCGAGGTACATTCTTTCCACATCTTTGATGCAAAGAATTCTACAGTTCAAGTTAAAGGCTAAAGCTACAGTCAGCATGTCGTTCATAGCCAACGAGGTGTTTATCGGTGTTCCGTTGAGCAGCAATCTCTTCGAAGCCCCCTTTTTCAGCTCCATGGTGAACTATGACAGGATCGAGAATTTTAACAAGTATTTGATACTGTTTATCGGGATTGTCGAGGATTTGAACCTCAACACCCGGATCTGGACCAAAGAGTAAGCGCCTTTGACAGCAGGGAACAGGCATCGGTCAGTGGTCATTGGAATTGGTCGTTGGATGTTGCTACCGGGTATTGTTGATTGCTTCGCACATTATTTGCCATAGCCTGTATAAAACAATGGCTATGAAAACGAAGAAAAGCTGGGCAACAATCATCGTGGCAACGTTCGCGTCGGTTATGGTGCTCGTCTCATGTGGTAAGAGTGAACAGGCAAGGTCAGATAAGAACGTGCCGGACTCAGCGATCAACGATTCTGTTCCCCCATCGGGCGAGAATGAGTATCAAAACGATTTGCAGCCACAGGGAACACCAAACCAACTTGATACATTGAAGGACACTGTCGATCGAAAACCGTAACATATAAAATGTATCAAAGAATTCTCCCAGTCTTTATACTTTCTGTTTTATTCTCGTGTGGTGGTCAGAAGACTTCCGATTCATCGTCGGATAGTTCTGCTGTTGCAGTCACCTCCGAAGCTTCTTCCGACACAACGCAGGAAGAAGGGAATTCCGATGGTGATATTTTCGTTACCGACGCGTTAAAAGATGCTATTAGTGGCGAAACCATTCAGACTGACACTGTTTCAGAATACGGAACGGCGGAGCAGGAAGAACATGACGGGATGGTCGGCCCACAGGAGACCATGGCCGAAGTCTGTGGCTTCAGTCCGGATGGGAAGTACTTTGCTTTCTTGCAGGTTGATACCGGTGACGGTTACGAAGATCACGTCGCGACCGTGTATGTGATCGACGTCGCAAAAAACGAATGGGCAGGGAGGCCGGCGACTCTCTCAGTCGACCGGGAAGATGAAGAGCGCGGGAAAAAGATAAACGACCTACGGGATAATCACCTTAAAAAATACAACATCACACGGGAGAACATGGGCAACGAATTCGGGTTTATCGGGGTGAATCCAAACAACGTAGTGCTGATCAATGAGAACCGCTATGTAGTCGACTTTAAATCCAGTAGCGGCATGATCGACCTTCGCGTGAAAGGCCAGGACAAAGACATCCTTCTTCAGAAGGACAGCAAAGTGCCCGCATCCCGTGGAGTGGTGAGGCGGTCGAGGCTGAATAAGGCCTATGTGTTGGGCGACCGTATTGCTGTGCTTGTCGAATATGACGGGGACATCCAGTCGGGCTTCGAGAATAATAGGTATTATATGCGAAAGAACATCGTTGTTACCGGTGTGATCAAATGAGGCTCATGAATGAAGGCGTTTAAGTGGATCGTTGTACTTGCGATACTTGGTGGTGCCGGATGGGTTGCCTGGAAATTCTATAGTTCCAAAGGTATCGCGGGCGAGGCGCTTCAGCTTATTCCCGATGACGCCGTTTACGCGATCATCACCGACGACCCGATCGACACCTGGAAACAGATAGCCGCTACACAGACCTGGTCTCACCTTCAGCATAATGCTTATTTCGCTTCGCTGACTTCCTCGGCAAACAGCCTCGACTCACTGATCCATGACAACCAGATGCTCTTCGACCTGATCGGTTCGAGGTCGCTGATCGTTTCAGCCCACATGACCGGTACGAAGGATTATGATTTCCTTTTTCTTGTCGATCTCCAGGGTGCCTCGGGTATCAAGTTCCTGAATGAATACGTCACAACGTTCACCACCGGTGGCTTCACTGTCAAGAAGGAGAAGTACTTCGACAACGACATTGTCATCCTTCATGATCCTTCCGACAATACCAACCTCTACCTTTCGATACCCGGGACATTCTTGGTAATGTCATACACAAAGAAAGTGCTCATCAATGCACTCGATGCCCAGGCTGGCGGTGCGACACTGACGAAAGACAAACTGGTACCCGTCGGGGATGGGAGCAACAGCATTGGCAAACTCTACCTGAATTACTACAGGCTGCCGGAGTTGATCAGGTCCTACTCGAGCGGGGAGAACGAGTACATCAATAATCTTTCGAAATCGCTGATAACCACCAATCTCGACCTCGAAATCGACGGAAACTTCCTGACAGCCGAAGGATATACCTACGTGAATGATTCGGTCGAGTCTTTTATCCGTACAATGGCCTCGGGCAAAGGACCGACAGAGTTCTTTGAGATCGCTCCACAGAGAACAGGATTCGCAATGGGAATGGGCTTCGAATCCTTTCCCGTCTTCTTTCAAAAATTCCAGGAGAACATCCGGAAGGACGTCAAGGAGTACAAGGAATACAGCGACAACATGGCGACGGTACAGAACTTTCTAAAGATCGATCTGCAAAAGCAACTGGTCGACTGGATCGGTGAAGAAGTGGCGTTCCTGCAGCTACGGTCATTTGGAAAGGGAACCGATAACGAGATGGCTGTTATCATTAAAGCGAACAATATCGAGAAGGCAAAGAAAGACCTCGCCGACATCGAACGGCAGGTGAGAAAGAGAACGCCGGTGAAGTTCAAGTCCATTGATCACCGTGGCTACGCCATCAATTATCTCGGGATGAAAGGCGTCTTCAAAGTACTGTTAGGTAAGTTCTTTGCGCGGTATGACAAGCCGTACTATACCGTGATCAACAACTTCGTGGTTTTCAGCAATCACCCCCAAACACTGGAGAGCATGATCGATGATTTCCTGGACCGGAAGACCCTCGACCGGTCTGAGGACTTTAAGAAATTCAGGAGAAGATTTGAAGATGAGAGTGCGGTGTTCCTGTATGTGAACACGCCTGTGGTGTTCAACACGATGAAGAGTATGGCGGATGCCGAGACCAAACTCGCTATGAGTAAAAATGAGATCTATATCACCTGCTTCAGGCACATCGGGTTTCAATTGGTCCCGGATAATGGAAAATTTGTGACGCTGATGGCGGAACAGTTTGTGTATGAGGAACCTATTGATATTCCGATTGGCGATGAACAATACAATACCGATGTCAACCTCGACACGGTCACTGCGGATGAAACAAGAGAAGCTGCAATCCAAGACGACGTAGCACCGGAAGACATCGACACAGACAAGGATCCAATGGAGTTACCGTACATCTATGTGAAGGATCTGAATGCAAAGTCGTTTACAGACTATTACGAGGACAACGCCGTTCACTTTAAAGTCGAGATCAAAAATGGGTTCAAGGACGGATCGTTTACCGAGTATTATCAGAATGGAAAAGAAAAAATGACCGGTAAGTTCCGGCGCGACAAACGGGATGGCCACTGGCGTTTGTACAACGAGGATGGCGATCTTTTAATGCGACGTGTTTACGATAACGGCGACGTGAAGCGCGAGCGAAACTGATGTCAAACTCCGAAAAGCTAAACACAGGGGAGCTCCGCAGAACGCTCACACCAGCAATGGTTTGGGGACTCGGCGTAGGCTATGTGATATCGGGCAATTACTTCGGCTGGAATCTCGGCCTGGAAAAAGGTGGAACGTATGGCCTTGCGATCGCCCTGGTCTTCATCATCCTGATGTACGTCACCTTTACGCTAAGTTATTCGGAACTGGCGTGTGCCATACCAAAGTCCGGGGGAGCGTTCGACTATGCACGCAAAGCATTCGGCGACGACGCAGGTTTCATCGCCGGCATGGCTCAAAATATTGAATTCATCTTTGCACCTCCCGCAATAGCCCTGGGTATCGGCGCATACGCCGGCACCTACTTTCCCGGTGTCCACGTGGTGGTGATCGCCATCGTTTCATACTTCATCTTTCTTGCGCTCAACATCTCCGGTATCAAAATAGCGGCGGTGTTCGAACTGGTCATCACCGCTGTAGCAGTCATTGCGATCCTGGTCTTCTGTGTTTTGGTGTTTCCCCATTTCAACTCTTCCAACATCCGCCTCGATGGTTTCCCAAATGGTTGGGAGGGAGCGCTCGCCGCAACTCCGTTCGCGATCTGGTTTTTCCTCGGCATCGAGGGAGTAGCGAATCTTGCTGAAGAGACTTTGCAACCACGAAGGACTTTACTCATCGGTTTCGGTTCAGCCATCACCACACTGGTTGTCCTCTGTGTGCTGACATTCCTCAGCTCGATCGGCATCGGCGGGTGGAAGTCGATCGTCTACACATCCACGGGCGCCATATCCGACTCGCCACTGCCCATGGCCATTCAACAGATACCGGGTGATCCGTCGCTGTTATATAATCTCATCACGGGCGTCGGCTTGTTCGGACTGGTGGCGTCGTTTCATGGACTTATGCTGGCTGCAGGCCGCTCAACATCAGAATTCTGCAAAGCAGGCTATGGTCCCTCGATACTTGGGCAGGTGAATGCACGGTTCAAGACGCCTGCGAATGCGCTGATCATCAATATGTTCATCGGCATTGTCGCCCTGGTCTCCGGGAAGACAGGAGAGGTGATCACCATAGCTGTCTTCGGTGCACTCACTATCTACTTTATCTCTATGCTATCACTGATCCGCCTCAGGAAAACTCACCCCGACATGGAGCGGCCGTTCAAGGTCCCGTTCTACCCGTTGTTTCCCGTTGTCGCACTCGTTATCTCTGCGCTATCTCTTATTGCGGTTGCAGTTTATAATCTTAAATTGGCCTTCTTGTACGTAGCGCTGATGGTTGTCTCGCTCGTGGTCTACAGGCTGATAAGAAAACGATAAATAGTAAACATGCCGGTATCTGAAAAAGATATCCTGAAATACGTGCAGAGCCACCCGTCGGGTAAGGTGAAGATCGCTTACGCGGACATCGACGGTATACTCCGCGGCAAATACATGGCGGTCGACAAGTTCCTGTCGGCCCTGAAGAACAATACCAGTTTTTGTGACGTCATCTTCGGCTGGGATGCCGGCGATGTGGTGTATGATAACGTCACCTATACCGGCTGGCATACGGGTTACCCCGATGCCGCGGGAAGGCTTGACCTCCAGACCTTCAGGAAGATTCCCTGGGAAAATGATGTGCCATTTTTTATCGGTGAATTGCTCGACCGCAAGGGAGCACCTTCGGCTGTTTGCCCAAGGCAACTTCTGAAGAGCATCGATGGCCAGGCGGAGAAGATGGGGTTTACCTCAATGTTTTCCCAGGAGTTCGAATGGTTCAATTTTGCGGAGACGCCTCAAAGCGCACGCGATAAGAACTACCAGCAACTGACGCCTGTCAGCCCAGGAATGTTTGGCTATTCCGTGCTTCGAACATCGTTGTTACAGCCCTTCTTCAACGACCTGTTCGATCTCATGGGAAAGTTCGGCGTTCCGCTCGAAGGACTTCATACAGAAACAGGACCGGGCGTTCTTGAAGCAGCTATTAAATACTCCGGTGTGATCGAAGCCGGCGACCGCGCAACATTGTTCAAAACGGCCGTGAAGGAGATCGCTTACAAACACGGCATCATGGCTACGTTCATGGCGAAGATCTCGGAATCGCTACCGGGCTGCGGTGGCCATGTTCATCAAAGCCTCTGGGATCGTTCGATGAAACGCAACGTCTTTCACGACGAGAAGGATAAGTTGAAAATGAGTGAAACGTTCCGTCAATATTTAGCGGGACAGCTGTATTGCCTGCCTCATATTCTTCCTTTGTTTGCCCCGACGGTGAATAGTTTCAAAAGGTTGGTGGAAGGAGCGTGGGCTCCGACAACTTTAACATGGGGAATCGATAACCGTACGGTAGCATTGCGCGTTCTTGCAGGTGGAGATAAATCGTGCCGGCTGGAAACGAGAGTGGTCGGCTCCGACGTGAATCCCTATCTCGCGATGGCCGGAGCACTGGGCGCTGGATTGTACGGGATTAAAAACAAGTTGAAGCTGAAGCAAAAGCCCACGACTGGCAACGGCTACTCCGATGTTTCAAATGGTGTGTTGCCGCGAACACTGGAGGAAGCAACCAGGCGGATGAAAGAGTCGGAAGTGGCGCGTGAGATATTCGGAGATGCGTTCGTCGATCATTTCACACAAACAAGAGACTGGGAGTGGCGCCAGCATTTGAAGGCAGTAACCGACTGGGAATACAAAAGATATTTTGAAATCATATGACAAACGTAACCACATCACCACGTTACTACGTCACCACGTCCTCACGTCACAACATCACTACGTCACCACGTTATGTTCGATAAAGTATATCAGTTTAATTTTCCTACAACAATACGATTTGGCTCCGGCTCGAGTAAAGAGATCGGTGAATACCTGACTAAAAACGGACTGTCGAATCCGCTGATCGTTACCGATCCGCTGGTAGCACAGTTGGGCTTCTTTACGATTATTGCCGATGATCTGAAGAAACAGAACAAGTCAGTCGAAGTATTCTTCGATATCCACAAGAACCCGGTAAAGTCCGATGTATACAAAGGTTCGGATGCATTCGATGGTCACAACCGGGATTGTATCATTGGCATTGGTGGCGGTGCAGCCCTGGATGTTGCGAGAGCCATCGTGCTCCGGATCAATCACCGTGAAGATCTTTTCAAGTATGATGACCTCGTCGGTGGCGATGTTTATGTGACCAACGACGTTCCGCATTTCATTACTGTTCCTACAACGGCGGGTACGGGCAGTGAAGTGGGACGCAGCGCGATCATCGCCGATGACATTACCCACCAGAAGAAGATCCTCTTCTCGCCGAAGCTCCTGGCGAAGATAGTCTTCGCAGACCCGGAATTGACCATGGGACTGCCGCCAGCTGTTACTGCCGCAACCGGTATGGATGCGCTGACCCACAACATGGAGGCATACATTGCCAAAATGCCACACCCGATCTGCGAAGGGATCGCGATGGAAGGCATGGCGCTGATCAGCCAGTCGCTGGAGAAGGCAGTCAACAAACCGGACATTGAATCGCGTAGCAAGATGCTGATCGCTTCGATGATGGGAGCTATCGCGTTCCAGAAGGGCCTCGGCGTGGTGCATTCACTGGCACACCCGCTGTCGTCGCTGCTCGATACGCACCATGGTTTGGCGAATGCCGTTAATATCCCGTACGGGATGGAGTTCAACGTGAGCGGCTTCGAAGACCGCTTCCGGAAAATTGCCCGGACATTGGAACTAAAAGAGGAGTCTGGAGAAGGAGTGGTGAGATATTTGTTTGAAATGAACGATAAGATCGCGATACCAAAACGTTTAAGGGAAATTGGAGTGAAAGAGGAACACATCGAGACATTGGCGGATCTGGCGTTCGCGGATTTTGCTCATCCCAATAATCCAAAGCCGGTTAGCAGAGAGGACTTTAAAAATTTATACAAGAGGGCGCTATAATTAACATGAAAAAGAGAGTTGGAATTACGGATTCGCGGAGTGCGAGTATGGAGAAGTACATGAACTGGTTTACGCCCGAAGATATTGGCGGCGACATAGAGATCGTGAAACTTGATGTTGGATCACATGAATTCAACGGTTGTTCGGGAATCGTGCTTACAGGAGGAACAGACGTTCACCCCAATCAATACGACGGCGACGAAGATTATCCTTTGAAACCTGAAAGTTGGGATGAAGAACGCGATGTGTACGAAGAGAAAGTGTACAAGTATGCCAAGTTCAACAAACTGCCCCTGCTCGCAATCTGTCGTGGCCTGCAATTGGTCAATGTAGTCGAAGGCGGCACGTTGATACAGGATCTTGGTGAGGGTAATGCGATCCACAAGAAAGAAGACGTTGATAAAGAACATACGGTTACTGTCGACTCGAGGACAATGCTCGGAGATGTGACCGGAGCCATGTCGGAGAACGTAAACAGCGCTCATCACCAGGCGGTTGATCTCGTTGGAAAGGAACTGATGGTCAATGCCGTGTCCAACGATGATATTATTGAAGGACTCGAGTTCAAGGAGAAGACCAATAAGGGTTTTATGCTGGCAGTTCAATGGCATCCTGAAAGGATGAGTAACAAGGAGACAAGTCCATTATCCAGGGGACTTAAAAAAGCATTTCTTTCGGCGATCCGGACGTTTTCAAAATGAAATACGAGGTGTCGCGACACCCGCATTATTA
>WUUC01026877.1_pt1 | contig 15541 bp, 8 predicted proteins | sample 6278441 | NCBI WGS metagenome assembly WUUC01 (sample SAMN13675441, study PRJNA597444) | soil metagenome | isolation source: soil | place: USA: Washington | collected 2017-10
TGGCCACTCCCCCGCTCGCCCCGGCCACCAGCGGGCCACTGCGCGCCCGGGAGGTGGCCACGGGCGTCGGCACGCGTCCGTGACTCCGGTGCGGCCCTACTAGGGTGCCGCCCCTACTCGGCCACCGGAGCGCGGCGGGAGGGCGGACCGTCCGGTGACGCCCAGCTTGGCGTAGACGGTGCTCAGGTGATTCCCCACCGTCCGCTCGGACCGGCCCAGCCGTTTCGCGATCTCCTTGTTCGACAGCCCCTCGCCCGCGAGCGCGGCGATCTCCCGTTCCCGTTCGGTGAGGCCGGACGCGTCCCGCCGCAGGGTGGGGCCTGTGGGCGACCCGCACCGGTCGGCCCAGTGCTCGGCCGCGGCGAGCGCCGCGCGCCGCGACGCCCGCCGCCCCTCCCGCTGGAACGCCTCCGCGGCCACGGCGGCGAGCTCGGCGGCGTGCAGCCCGAACCCGAGGCGGTCGAACGTGCGCGCGGCGTCCATCAGCGCGGCGCCGCCACCGTCCAGCACGGCGAGGGCATGGCGGCCGGCCGCCGCCGCGAAGTCGCCCTCCACGGACGCGGCGCACCGGGCGAGCGGCCCGGCGGCGCCAGTGTCACCCATCCGCAGGGCGTCGTGGAGCGCGACGAGCTCGTACGAGCGCTGCCCGGCGTCGGCGGCGAGCGCGGCAGCGGCGCGGGCGAGCCGTCGTGCGGTGCCCGGCCTGCCCTCGACCGCAGCCGTCCAGGCCGACGCGAGGACGACCGGGCCGCGGAAGAGCTTGGCCGACGGGCGCATCAGCTCCTCGGCCCGCGCGGTCGCCGACGCCGAAGCACGGCCGTCGCCGGCCAGCGCCGCGGCCTTTCCCATGAGGGCCGCCGCCCACACGGCGATCTCCGCCGGGGCTTCGGCGGCGGTACGCAGGTGCTCCATCGCGGCGCCGGCGTGCCCCCGGTTCAGCAGGACCTCGGCGATCAGGACGGCCCACCGGCCGCGCAGGTCGTGCGCGTGCGCCAGCCTCTCGGCACCGTCGAGGTCGCCCGCCACCAGGGCGGCGCGGACCTGTGCGGCGAGCAGCTCAGCGGTCAGCGCGGGCTGCTCCCGGGACAGCCGGTCCGCCGCGCGGAGCGCCTCGGCCGCCGCACCCGCCGCGGACGCCGCCCGGCCCGCGATCGCCCACGCCGACGTCGCCGTGGTCGACGCCCGGACCCGGACGGGCTCGTCGTCCGTCCCCGCGAGCACCGACTCCGCCAGCGCGCCGGCCTCCGCGATCCGCCCGCGGGCCAGCGCGACCGCGGCGCGCTCCGCGAGCAGGCCGTGCCGCGCCGCCTCCCCGCACAACCCCTCGGAGTGGCGCAGGATGCGCTCCGCCTCGTCGACGTCGCCGAACCCGCGGAACCGGATCGAGGCGGCCACCAGCCCCCACTCGGCGATCAGTTCCGGATCCGCCGGAGGCCCGCCCGCCAGCTCCGCGGCCTCGCGGTGCCGGCCCTGCCGGTGGAGGGCGTCGGCGTGCAGGACCGTGGCCGTCACCCCGCCGCCGCACTGCGCGGCGGCGGACGCCAGCCGGGCCGCGAGCGCATCGTCGGACGTGGCCAGCGCTCGCCGGGCCGCCGCCAGGAACCGGCCGGGGTCGCCCGCGACCCCCGCCTCGAGCTGCCACAGCGACAGGCGCACCACGTCGTCGCCGCCGCGGGCGCCCGTCGCGGCGAGCGCATCGGTGAGCGCCCGGTGGATCTCGCGCCTGCGCAGCGGCCCGAGCCGATTCCGGGCGGCCTCGGCGTAGAGGGGATGGGCGGTCCGCGCGAACTCCCGCCTGCCCTCGGTGGCGACGACGGCGAGCCCGTGCCGCACGAGCGACCCGACCGCGTCCGGCCCGGTGACCGCCGCCATGATCGCCGTGCCGACCGGCTCGGCGAGCGCGAGCACCTGCAGGGCGTCGAGCTCGGCGGGCACGAGCGCGTCGAGGCGGCGGGCGACGAGCTCCGCCAGCCGGGGCCCACCGGTGAGGTCGCCGGACCAGCACCAGGTGCCGTCGCGTTGCCGCAACGCACCGCGGTCCCGCCCGGCCAGCACCAGTTCCCGGACGAACAGCGGGTTCCCGCCGCTCGCGGACGCGATCCGCGCGGAGGTCGCGGCGTCCACCGGCCCGCCCAGCGCCGCCACCAGCAGCTCCGCGACCTCGCGGTGGGACAGGGCCTGCAGCTCGACCCGGCGCAGGCCGTGGCGGGTCCACAGCGCGCCGACCTGGTCCGGGTGCTGCTCGTCGCGGCGCACGGTCGCGACGACGAACGCGCTGCCGGTCGCGGCGAGGTGCTCCACCAGCTCGGCGGACCGGTCGTCGAGCAGGTGGGCGTCGTCGACGCCGAGGACGAGGCGTCCCGCACCGGGCGGGCACAGCGCCCGGGCGACCGCGGGTATCGCGTCGGCGGTGGCCGGAACGAGGTGGTCGAACGCGCCGAGCGCGATCGCCCGCATGGAGTGGGTGCCCAGCGTCCACGCCGTGCGGCGGCCGAGCCGCGCGGCGCGGCCGACCAGCTCCGCAGCGAGGCGGGTCTTCCCGACGCCCGCCGCGCCGGAGAGGACGACCCCGGGCACGTCCGTCCGCAGGATCGCCGTGAGCAGCTCCATCTCCTCGGAGCGACCGACCAGGCGCCAGTCCGTCACAGCGCGCACCCCAGTTCGTGTCGGCCGCGGATGCCGAGCTTGGCGTAGACGCGGTGCAGGTGGTTGTCCACTGTGCGGGTCGACAGCCGCAACCGGTCGGCGATCACCGCGGTCGGCAGGCCACCCGCCGCCAGCTCGGCGACGCCGCGTTCCCGCGGGGTCAGCGCCGGCACGTCGAGCGCCGCCAGGCCGACGATCCGCGCGCCCGGGCACTCGTCGGCGAGCCGCACCGCCTGACGGGCCGAGCGCCTGCGCGCGGACTCGGCTCCCGCCTGCCGGTGCGCCGCGGCCGCCTGTACGGCGGCTTCCGCGGCGAACAGGGTCGCGCCCAGTCCGGCGAGCGCTTCCGCCACGTGGTCGAGCGCGGCGCCGTCGCGGGACGCCGCCGCGCGGGCATGGGCGGCGAGCACCGTGACCAGCCGGCCCTGCACGACCCCCGTCAGCTCCTCCAGCCGGTCCATCGCCCGTTCCGGGGCGCCCCACCGCACGAGGTCGTACCGCGCCAGCAGCTCGAACCCGAACGCGCCCGCGCCGCGCATCTGCTCCGCCGCCCGCTCCGCCAGCTCGACGGCCGCCGCCCGATCCCCCTCCGCGAACGCCACCCACGGCCGGGCGAGCTCCAGCCGGCACCGGAGGAGCCGCCGGGACGGCCCGAGGACCCGGTCGGCCTCGTCCAGCGCGGCACGCGCCGCGACGGGGTCCGCGGCCAGTGCGCAGGTGGCGGCCAGTTCGGCGAGCAGGACGTGTGCGTCCCCCGCGCCCGGGTCCCGCCGGAACCGGGCCTCGGCGTCACGCAGCCGTCGCATCGCCGGCCCGACCCCGCCCTGCATCCGCTCGGCCTGCGCGCACGCGGCCGTGCGGAGAACGTGGTCCTCGTCGTCCGCCCGTCGGGCGAGCGTGCCGGCGCCCTCGCGCACCCGCCCGGACAGCAGCAGCGCGTAACCCTCGAACACCTCTGCGACCACGTCGAGTCCGGGTAGCTCGGACGCGGCGAGAGCCTCGCACCCCTGCGCCAGGAGCCCGATCGCGTCGTCGAACCGACCGGCGCACGCCAGGCCGACGCCGAGCCCGATGACGGCCTGGACACCGGCTCGCCCGGGCTCCCCGGCCAGCGGCCGGAGGATGGCGGCGCTCCCGGCGAGATCGAACGTGAAGAGCGCGAAGAGCCCTTCGAGGGCCGTCAGCTCCCTCCGGGCCGCCCCGTCGCCGATTTGCCGGGCCGCGTTGCGCAGCCCGGAGACGGCCTCGTCGGTGCGCCCCAGTACGTGGAAGGTGAGGAAGGCGCGCTCGAAGGCGAGCCCGGCCCGCTCGGCGGCGGGGAGCCGCGGGTCGGACAGCAGCGCCCCCTGCAGGCGCTCGACGTCGGCGGTGCGGGCCGGGTCACCGACGGCGCGCCACAGGACGTGCGCCGCACCGATCCGGTCGCCCGCGTCCGCGGCCGCCCATGCGAGGCGCTCCGCCAGTGGCAGGTCGCGCGCCGCACACGCCTGCCGGGCGGCGGCCAGGAGCGCCCCCGGCCGGGGGCTCGCACCCGCGTCGAGCCGCCATCGGGCGACGCGGAGCGCGTCACCGTCCCGGCGCGCCCCGGTCGCCTCGACCGCGTCGGCGAGCGCCCGGCGCCACCGGGTCCCCGTCGCGGCATCGCAGCGGGACCGGAGCACCTCGGCGTACAGCGGGTGGGCGAGGCGCACCCGGGTCCGCCTCCCGGACCGCTCGAGCCGGAGCAGGTTCCGCCCCACGAGCCGGTCGAGGGCGGCTCCGGGAGCCTGGCGGGCCAGCAGGTCCAGTTCGAGGGGGTCGCCGAACGCCGCGGCCTCCAGCACGTCCCGCTCGTCGGGATCGAGGGGGCCGATGCGCCGGGTGACCAGCTCGCCGAGCTCGGGCGGGACGACCCACGGACCGCTCCACGTCCACACGCCTGCACTGCGCGCCATCGCACCCGACCCCAGTCCGGCCCGGACCAGCCCGTGCAGCAGCGCGACGTCGCCCGCGGCGCGCCGGTGCAGCCGCCGGAGCGTGGTGGTGTCGCAACGCGCGCCCAGCACCGTCGTGAGCAGCTCGTCGACCCGTGCCGCCGAGAGCGCCGGGAGCTCGACCCGGGCGAGCAGCTGGTCCTTCCAGAGCGCCACCACCGCGTCCGGGGCAGGCTCGCCGCTGCGGACGGTGAGCACGACCCTGGCCGCGCGGGCCTGCACGAGGTGTTGCACCAGGGCCGCCGAGACGTCGTCGAGCAGGTGTGCGTCGTCCACGGCGACGACGACGGGCCCACCGGCCCCGGCCGTCAACGCCGACGCCGCGTCCCGCAGCACGCCGCGCTGTGCCCCGGCCAGGCTCGCCGGCAGCAGGTGCGCCAGCGCGCCGAGCGGGACCGGCCTCGTCGCGGTGGTGGCCGTGACGCGGCGGATCCTGCATCCCGTACCGGCGAGGCCGTCGAGCGCCTCGCCCAGCAGCCGGCTCCTGCCGACCCCCGCCTCCCCCGCGATGACGGCCCCGGGCGGGGAAGCGGCGACCAGCCGCAGTTCCTCCTCGCGCCCGACCAACGGCCACCGATCGGTCACCGCCATGCTCCTCCGCCCCCCGCCGCGATCACTGTCGATCGCGACCGTGGGCGACGGCGGCTACCGGCGGGCTACCGGGAGATGACCGCGCAGCTCAGCGGATCAGGGGAGGTCGAGCACGGACACCGTGTTCGACAGGCCGTTCACCACGTAGAGCTCGTCGCCCCGCGGGTCGACGGCCACCGCGCTCGGCCCGTCCCCGACCGGGATTTGCTCGCCGGCGACGGTCCGGCTCTCGGTGTCGATGACGCTCACGGTGTCGGACTCGGTGTTGCTGACGTAGACGCGGCGGCCGTCGGGGCTCACGGTGATGCCCTGGGGCTCCAGGCCTACGGGGATCGCCGCGCCGACCACCACGCGGGCCACGGCGTCGATCACCACGACCGTGTTCGACTCCTTGTTGCTGACGTAAACGAACCGCCCGTCCGGGGACACCACGATCCCGACGGGGCCCTCGCCGACCGGGATCGGGTCGCCGACGATCGTGAAACCGTCCAGCTCGATCATCGACACGGACGCGGCGTCGCGGTTGGTGACCCACAGCTGCCGGCCATCCGGGCTGACGGCCAGGCTGCGCGGGGTCGATCCGGCGGTCGGGACGGGCGGGCCGATGAGCGCTCCCGTCACCGCGTCGTTCTGCTGGATCGTGTCGCCCTTCGAGTTGGCCACGAAGATGCGACCGCCGTCCGGGCTGATCGCGAGGCCGTCCGGCCACTCCCCGGCCGGGATGGTGGCGACGACCGCTCCCGCCGCGGTGTCGATCACCGACACGTCCTTCGACTCGTCGTTGGTGACGTACGCGCGGCTGCCGTCGGGGGTGAACACCACGCCGTTCGGCTTGGCGCCCACCCTGATCGGAGCACCGATCGGCGCGGCCGTAGCGGTGTCGATCACGGTGACGGTGTTGGCGCCGAGGTTGGTGACGTAGGCGCGGGTTCCGTCCGGGGTGAAGGCCACCTCGGCGGGGCCCGCCCCGACCGGGATCGCCGCGCGCACCGCAGGCAGCCCGTGCCCGGCCGACGGTGGCGCCGTGAGCAGGCCCCAGGTCAGACCGGCCGCGCCGACGACGGCGAGGGCGCCCACCGCGAGCGGCCACCGACGGCCGGAGCGGCGCTCGTCAGCGGCAGACGGCGCGGCAGCGGGCGCGGGGACGGCCGCCGGCCGGGGCTGCTCCCGCGCGGGCGGGGCGTCCAGCCGCGGGTCCTGCTCGAGCACCGCCTGCTCCACCCGGCGCAGCCCGGGGCCCGGTTCGACCCCGACCTGCTCGATCAGGATCTGGCGGGCCCGGCGGTAGGCGCCGAGCGCGTCGCTCTGCCGCCCGGAGCGGTAGAGCGCGACGATCAGGTGCTCCCACAGCCGTTCGCGGTGCGGGTGCTCGCCCACGAGGGACTCCAGCTCCGCCACCAGCTCGGCCCCGGCGCCGAGTGCGACGTCCGCGTCGAACCGCAGCTCGATGGCGTCCATCCGCAGGAGGTCGAGCCTGCTGCGCGCCCGCGCGGCGAACGGGACGTCGGGGAAGTCCTCGTACGCCTGGCCGCGCCACAGCCGCAGCCCGTCGGCGAGCAACGACCGGGCGTCCAGCGGGGAGTCCGCGCCGAGCGCGGTACGCGCCCGGCGCACATGGTCCTCGAACCGGACCGCGTCCACCGAGTCCGAGGTGACGTCGAGCAGGTAGCCGCGCGGACGGGTGGCGACGAGGGCCGCCGCGTGCGGGTGGTCGGCGAGCCCTCGGCGCAGCCGGGCGATGTAGGACCGGACCGCCTTCTGCGCGCCTGCGGGCGGCTCGCCGTCCCACAGACCGCTGATCATCTCCTCGATGCTCACCGCGCGCCCGGGGCTGGTGAGCAGGAGCGCGAGAACCGACCGGGCGATGCCGGCGACCTCGATCGGCCGGTCCGCGACCGTCGCGACGAACGGCCCGAGCAACCCGAAGTCGGCCTCCGGTCTGTCGGTGGGTCCCGGATCGGCAGGTGCGGAACGAGCCATCGACGAACGTTCTCCTTCACGACACCTGCACACGCTGGAGGACCGCGAGCGCATGGTACGAGGTGCCCACCCGCCCGCGGGCTGAGTACCGATGACCCAGGCGCCCCGGCCACCGTCCCACCTACCGTGGGGGGATGGAGGCCGACGCGGCGTTCGACGCGCTGCCGGCCGCCTATGCCCTGGCGCTCCGGCTGCATGCCGCAGGTCACGACGCCGCGGCGGTCGCCGAGGCGGTGGACGTGCCGGTGGACGCGGTCGAGGCGCTGCTGTGGCTGGGCGAGGCCAAGCTCGCCCGGCTGGTCGATGTCGAGGGTGGTCTCGATACGGGCCGGCGCCGGGGTGCCGGCCCTACTCGACCACCGTGAGCGCCGTGATCAGCACCGGTGGACGAAGCGCTGCTCGGCCGCCGCTTGCTGCGGGCGCAGGACCTCCAGCCGGGCGGTGTGCTCCGCGTCCTGCGGCCCGGCGAACGGCCACCGCAGCGTCACCCGGACCGTCGGCTGCCCACTGACCCGCAGCGGCGGCGGATCGTCCGGCTGCGGCCCGTCGCTGCGCACCCACCGGTACTCGAGGTCGCCGCTGCCGCCGTTCGTCGTGATGATCCCCGTGATCTCGGCGGTGCCGTCGCAGGCCGGGCCGCGCGGGTCGGTCCGCACGTCGACGCCGACGACCTGGAGCGGCGGCAGCTGGCGCAGCCACAGCCCGACGGCCGCGGCGATCGCGACGACGACCAGGGTGATCACCACGTTGACGATGCGGGCGCGCCGCCTGCGTGCGGGGGCGGCAGCGCCCTCCCGCCACGCCTCCTCGGCCCACGCGGGTGCCGCGGGTGGCGGGACGCCGGGTCCGAAGCGCCGGATCCCGGCGCGCTCCCCCGCCGCCACCCCGGCGGCGCGGCCTGCCGCGCGCTCGCCCAGCTGGGTCGCGGACGGCTCGGGCGCCTGCAGCTCCGTCAGCGCGGCCGCGAGGCCGGCATCGGCGGCGAGTTCCGCGCACCGGCCGAGGGCCGCGGCGGCATCCGGATCGTGCGCAGCGCGGGCCGTCGCCACCCGCCGGGCGAGCTCGGCCCACGCGGCCACGTCCCCGTCCACGGTGCCCGGCAGGCCCCAGTCGGCCAGCCGGAACTCCTCGTCGGCGCCGATCACGACGGACGCCGGGGTGAGGCAGCCGTGCACCAGACCCGCCTCGTGCAGGGCGAGGACGGTGCGGCCGACCTGCTCGACGGCCCGGCGCGCGTCGAGGTCCGGGGTGTCCATGAGGTCGGCGAGCGTCGGCGACGGCGGCTGCGCGGTGATCAGCCAGGTGCGGCGGTGCTGGCGGACCAGGTCGACGATCGGCACGATGCCGGGCAGCTCCAGCTCGCGCAGCCGTTTCGTCACCGCGACCAGGTGCTCCAGGCCCACGTCCGCGCCGATGCGCAGCACCCCGGCCGGGCCGTCGGCCCCGGTCGCGCGGTGCCAGGTGCCCAGCGGGGACGACCGAGCCGTGGCCGGGTCGAGGCGGAGGCCGCCGACCGTGCTCGGCTCGCTCATCCGGGCTCCCCGACCGGTGTCGGTTCTCCCGGCGGCTCGCTCGGCGGGGCGACCTGCCGGGGTTGGGCGGGCACCGCCGGTTGCGCCGGCTCCACCTCGGACTCGCACGGCCGGGCCGGGAGGTTGCCGTCGACGCCGACCTTGCCCGCGGAGGCCGACGCCGCGAACCCGAACCCCTTCCCGCACGGCACCGGCGGGTGGTGGAACCGGTGCACGTAGCGGGTCCGGCCGTCGAACGAGAGGTTTTCCGTGCGGTCGCCGTGGTCGAGCCGGACGGTGACCGGTCCCGGCCCGTCCGCCTCGACGATCAGCTTCCCCGAGACCGCCCCGCTCTCCGTGTAGTCGACGACGGCGAAGTTCAGCGACGTCACGGTCGCCGGACTCGTCGTCGGCCGGCACGGCCGGCCGCCGACGACGGCGCCACCGGGGCCGGGCGGTGTCGTCGTGATCCTCACCTGGCACACCTCGCTCCCGGCGGCGAACGTGTGCGTGAACGGGACGTCGTAGGAGGTCGACCCGGACAGCGACCGCGCGGACCTCTTGCCGTCGGCGTAGGCGAAGCCGACCTCGACGCGGCCGGGGCCGGAGGTCCGCACCCGGACGGTGCCGGTCATGTCCCCGCCCTCGCCGCTGAGCTCGGCGAACTCGACCCCCGTGACCTGCACGGGAACCTCTGCCGGAACCTCCGGCGGGACCTCCGGCGGGACCTCCGGCGGCGCTACCGGCGTGCCTGCGGCGCCACCCTCGGCGTCGTTCTCCGGGCCGGGGCCCGGGGCTGCGGGCCCGGGCGCGGCGGGGCCAGGGTCGACCGGGGCTCCCGGCCCCTCCCCGGGAGGATCGCCGCCGGTGGTGCTCGCGAGCGTCACCGTGCTCGTGGGCTCCGGGCCGCCGGAGGTGGCGAGCAGGGACCCGGCGGCGACGAGCACCGTCACGAGCGCGCCGGCGAGCGCGAGCCGGCCACGCCGCACCCAGCGTGCGCCGGGGTCGAGCGGGCGGCTCATCGCCACCTCGCGGATCCCGACGCTGGCCGTCGTGGTGGCGCTCGCGTCGGTGCGGTCGAGCGGCAGCAGGAACGCGAGCGCGGCGACCCGGGCGGCGAGGTGCAGCCGGCCCTCCACCTCCCAGCCGGGGCCGTAGGCCGCGTGGGCGGCCTCGTCGAGCGCGGCCACGAACGCCTCCGCGTCGCCCGGCCGATCGGCGGGGTCCTTCGCCATGCTGCTGCCGACGAGGCCGCGGACCGGGCCCGGCACGGCGTCGAGCTCGAGCGGGGCGTTGCGGTGGGCGAGGGCGAGGGCGCGCACGTCGGCCACCCCGAACGGGGGCGCGCCGGTGAGGCACTCGACGACGGTGGCGGTGGCTGCGTAGATGTCGGTCTGCGGGGTTGCAGGCCGGCCCTCCCACTGCTCGGGTGCCATGTACTGCGGCGTGCCGCTCACGATGGCGGCCGCGCCCGAGCGCAACGCGATCCCGAAGTCGACGAGTGCGCTGGCCCCCTCGGTCCCGACCAGCACGTTCGCCGGCTTGTAGTCGCGGTGCACGACCCCGAGCCGGTGCGCCGCCGCGAGCCCGAGCAGCGATCCCTTGAGCACGACGAGCGCGGCCTCCGGGCCGGTCGGGCCGCCGCGGGCGATCAGCTCGCGCAGCGTGACGCCCTGCACCGCCTGCATGACGATGGCGGCCCCGTCCTCGTCCTCCAGGTACTCGTAGAGCCGGGCGACGTGCGGGCTCGAGATCTCCCCCAGCAGCTCGGCCTCCTGCGCGAACCGGGCGCGGAACCCGGCGTCGCGCACGAACTCGGCGGACAGGTACTTGATCGCGACGAGCGTGCCGGTGGCCTCGTGGCGGGCCAGCACGACCCGCCCGCTCGCGCCCGCACCCAGCTCCCGCACCTCGCCGTAGCCCGGCGCGGCCCAGGTCATGAGGTCACCTCCTCGGTCTCCCGTGCCCGGCGGCGCCGCCGCACCCGGACCACCACCACCGCGACCACCAGCAGGCAGACGGCGGCGGGTGGCCCCAGATCCCATGGCGGCGGGAGGTACGGCGCAACGAGCGGCGCGAGCCGGCGGCACCACAGCACCACCGAGTACGCCAGTAGCGCGGCCATGACCGCGATCGCGAGCGCCGCGTAAGCGGCCATCCCCAGCGACACCGGGTCCGGCCTGCGCCCGGCGCGCAGGTCGGCGCGCAGCCCGCCGAACAGGTAGCGCAGCGCCTCCTCCCGCAGGTGCGGGCGGCGCAGCGCGTCGGCCACCGCCTGGTAACCGTCCAGGGGCGCGAACGGGTTGAGGTTGAACAGCGTGTTGAGGTAGAGCCCGACCGCGACCTGGTAGGCCACCGCGGGCCCGGCCGCACCGGGCAGGTACGCCGCGCCGAGCGACACGCCGCCGGCGAGCGCGAGCGTGGTCAACGGCCCCGACAGCGCCACCACGATCCGCGACCAGCGGCTGCCGAACCACATGTCGCTGGTGTCGACGAACGCGAACGGCAGCCCGAACACCAGCATGAAGCCGGCCCGGCGCACCTGCCGTCCGTACGACTTGACGGCGAAGGCGTGCGCGGCCTCGTGGACGACGAGGGCCACCAGGAACGCGACGACGCCCGCGAGCACCCCGGGCAGGCCCGCGCCGCGCACGTCGAGCACGTCGTGGCGGCCCGACGCGACGACGAACCCGTACAGGCCCGCGACGATCAGCAGCCACAGCCCGGCGACGCCGCCCGCGGTGAAGAACCACCAGCCGAACGCCCGGTACGCCCGCCCGGCGAGGTCGTCGATGCCGGAGAGTGCGACCTGCGACCGCACCACCGCGGAGCCGATCCGCCGCCACCGGGACCCGTGCCCGGGTTCCGCCGTCCCGGGCAGGCCGCCGACGAGCTCGGCCTCGGCGAACGCCCGCAGCGTCCGCTCGATCCGCGGCAGGTCGAGCTCGCCGTACTCCTGCGAGTAGGCGAACAGCAAATCCCTGATGCTGGTGGCGCCGTCGAGCCTGCGCCAGAGGAACACGTCGCGGTCGTCGCAGCGCAGGTACCGCCCGGTGCGGGTGTTGCGCAGCACCCAGCTGGCAGGGCCGCGGTCGGTCGGCACCCGCTTGAGGGCCCAGCCGCTGCGACGGCGCGGGCGGGCCGTGAGCGGTTCGGTGGCCGGTGCCGCCCCCTCCACGGCACCGGCCACCGCGAGCACGGTGCCCGTGGTGGCGGCGTGCTCGGTCCGGGAGCCGACCCGCGTGGTCCTCGGCTGCTCGAACCGCAATGGCACGTCACCGATGTGCAGCTGCGCCGCGTCGGGCAGGAGCCGCTGCGCGTTCCGCGGGACGTGGCGGCCGTCGACCTCGACGCCGTTGAGGGACCCCAGGTCGGCGAGGGCGAAGCCCTGCTCCGTGCGGCGGATCTCCGCGTGTCGCCGCGACACCGACGGGTGGTCGAGCACCAGGTCGTTGCCCGGCTCCCGGCCGATCGTGGTGACCGGCTTCGCCAGCGCCACCACGACCGCCGGGTCGGTCTCCGTGCGCAGCTCGGGCGCCACGAAGTCGGTGACCCGGGCGCCCCGCCGGAGCGCGCCGCAGTGCAGGCAGTACGGGTGGTCCGGCCGCTCCTGCACGCGACACACCCGGCAGAGCGCCACGTCCTACCCCCGCCGGCGGGCCCGCAGGGCCGCCGCGACGGCCGCCCCGGCGACCGCGACGGCCGCAGCGGTCACCGCGCCGCCCTCGAGCAGCGACACCGGCTCGTCGTCGGCCGGGTCGGGGTCGGGGGTGGTGTCGAAGGTGTCCACGACGTTGCCCGCCGCGTCGCGCTCGACGACGTGCACGCTCCCGTCGGGATTGGGCGTGACGGTCGAGGTGGCGCCGTCGGCGTAGCGGATCACCTGCCCGCCACCTGGCAGGTCGATGACGGTCGCGCCGGGCGGGAGCTCGGCCTGGGCCGGCGCGGGTTCGGGTGCGACGCCCTGCGGAGCCGGAGCCGGAGCCGGAGCCGGAGCCGCCGGTCCCGCCGCGGCCCGGCGGCGCTCAGGCTCGAAGGGCTCGCGGCGGCGCTCGTCCGGGGTCTCCTCCGGGTGATCGCGGCGCGCCTCCTGCTCGACCGGCGTGTACCCGCCGTGCCCGTCCGGGCGGCCAACGAACGGCTCACCCGCCCGGCCCTGGGCGTCCCGCGGCACCACGAGGAACGTCGTGCCGTCGGCGCGAGGCGTGCCGAGCAGCGACGAGCCGTCCGGGCGGACGGTCAGCACCTCGCCGTTCGCGCGGTGGTGCCGCACGACGCCGTCGGGCGCGCGTTCGACGACGCCGCCGGGGCCGTAGTCGGCGTGCACGGAGCCGTCCGCCCCGCTCCGCACCGTCGCGCCCGGATACGTGCGGGTGATCACCCCGTCCGGGCCGATCGTGACGTCGGTCGGCACCCCACCGGGGGTGGGCGGCAGCTCGCCGAAGGCGCCCGGCCGGGCCGCCCGGCCGGGCGGCCACTCGTCGAACTCGCCTCCCGGCACGATCTGGCCCGAGGGGTCCCGGTGGATCACGCGGACGGAGCCGTCCGGGTTCGGCCGGCGGCTCACCGCCGTCCCGTCGGCGGACCGGTGCACGGTGGTGCCGTCCGGGTACGTCGTGGTGACGTTGCCGCGCGCGTCCGCCCTGATGGACGTGCCGTCCGCGTAGGTGGTCGTGGCGCCGTCCCGGTCGGACACGATCTCGACCGGGTCGCCTGCGGGCGGCGGGGGCAGCTCGGTGCGGACGCCGGTCGTCGGCGGGGCGCCCAGGTCCTGGAAGACGCCGTCGACGACCCGGCTGTGATGGGTGCGCCCCAGGGTGCCGTCGGGGCCGTACGCCTCGTAGCGGCTCGTCCCGTCCGGCTCCCACCGCCGCACGAAGCGGAAGCCGTCGCGGCGGCCGGTCGTCGTGCCGTCCGGGTACTGGACCTGATCGACCGCACCGTCGGCACCGCGGAAGACTGCCGTGCCGTCGGAGCGGACCTGCTGCGACGAACCGTCGGCGTTGCGGAAGACGATCGAACCGTCCGGATACCTGGTGTCGGTCCGCCCGTCGGGGTGGGTCGTGACCACGATCTCGGCTCCGTCCGGGTCCTCGTAGTAGCGCAGGACCAGCTCGCCGTTGGGTTCCTCCCGCAGCGCGGGGCCCTCGGGCGGGGGCGGGAAGTCGTCGGCCTCTTCCGGCCGCAGGGGCGCGGTCGGCGCGGGCTCGGAGTGGCTCGTCGCGGCGTCCGCCGCGGCGCCGACAGCGGCGTCCGCCTCGCCCTCGATCTCGGTCCCGGTCTCGGCGTCCGTCTCGCCGTCGGTCTCGGCGTCGGTCTCGCCGTCGGTCTCGGCCGGCGTCTCGGCACCACCGGTCTCCGTCACCGGCTCCTCGCCGGTCGGGGGCTCGGTGGCGGGCACGGCCTCCGCCTCGTCGGTGGGCGGCTCCCGATCGGCCTCGGAGTCCTCGACCGGCTCCGGCTGCCCGTCGTCGACGTCGTTCTCCACGGGCTCGTCGGCGGGCGGGTCCTCCGGCTCCGGTGCGTCCAGGTCGACGTCATCCGCCAACGCGCCGAGCGTGCCACCGAAGCCCATTCCGGAGCGGGAGAGCCGCTCCCGCAGGCGCACCGGGCCGCCCGCGGTGGTGCCGGGACGGCGCAGGGCCCGCAGGGTGGCGACCTCGTCGACGGTGAGCCGGTGCGTGCGGCCGAATGCGTCGGGATCGGCGTCCAGCTCGGCGGCCAGGGCCGGTTCCGTGGCCAGCCGCGCGACGACGTCGCGCAGGGCGCTCGTGCTCATTGGCGATCTCCTCCCGGAGTGCGGGTGTTCCAGGCCGCCGACGGTGCTCGGGCGGCCTTGACCCGCGCTGGACCGGCGCTGGACTGCGCTCCCGAGGGAGATCACCACGCTCGGGCTGCGCCGTCATGAGTAGCGACTACTCAAGGAGCACGTCCCGTGACGCTCGGTCGGACGTTCAGCCGTCGTCCAGCGGATCTCCACCGCTACCGCGGACCGTCATCGGCATCCGCGCCACCCACCCACCGTGGAGGACCCGATGAACACCCCCGACGTCCGCAGGAGCCAGGAGCGCGCGCTGTGCCGCATCGCCCGGCTCGCCGTCGCCGTGGCGCTGGCACTGTTCGTGCTGGCCCTGGCCGCGTCCCCGGCGCACGCGGCCGACCCGCAGCCGAGCGAACCCGACACGGAGATCGCGGTCACCGACGTGCCGGCCGCACCGGACCAGGACGAGCCCGAAACCGAGGGCGAGCCCGCGGACCCGCCGCCGAGCGATCCCGACCCCGACCCCGAGGGCGAGGGCGACCCGCGGGCGAGCGAACCGGACACCGACGCCCCGGCCCCGGACGTCGCGGTCGGCGGCATCGCCGCATCGGTGGGTGAGTGCACCGGGGGCATCGCCCGGGTCGAGATCCGAGCCACCATCACGGGCGCCCCCGGCACCCCGGTGACCTACCGCTGGCTCCGCAGCGACGGCGCGACCGACGCCGACCCGCAGACGGTCACGCTGCCCGCCTCCGGCACCACCACCGTCACCACCACGTGGGACCGCGGCGAGGGCACCGCCTGGCAGGCCCTGCAGGTCACCGGCCCCGTGGCGATCACCTCGCAGCGGGCCGAGTTCACCGTCAGGTGCGAGCAGGAGCAGCCCGTGCGGATCACGGACGTCGTCGCCTCGGCGGGCGAGTGCGTCGACGGCACCGGCCGCGTCGAGTTCCGCGCCACCATCACCGGTGCCCCGGGCACCTCGGTGACGTACCGCTGGCTCCGCAGTGACGGCGCCACCGACACCAACCCCCAGACGGTCACGCTGCCCGCCTCCGGCACCACCACCGTCACCACGA
>WUUC01147547.1_pt1 | contig 15539 bp, 9 predicted proteins | sample 6278441 | NCBI WGS metagenome assembly WUUC01 (sample SAMN13675441, study PRJNA597444) | soil metagenome | isolation source: soil | place: USA: Washington | collected 2017-10
GCGCCGGTGCGGGCGTGCAAGCCGTTTCGTGCGCTTGGCGGCGCGCCGATGTTAGGCTCGGGCGGAACGTGGCGTTGATCGATCGCTAGAAGCAGGTGAGTCGGTGGAGCGCGATCCGAGTGAGCACCCGAGCAAGCTTGCGCCGGACAGCGATCCGGTCGAGCCAAGCGATTCATCCGAGCGGCCGAGCCAAGTCGGTCAGCTCGGCCCGCTGCTCGGGTCTGCGTTTCAGCTCCCGAACTTTCGCGAGTCGCGCTTCACGATCCCGCCGCCCCCACGCGGCGGCGCCGCAGGCATCGAGAACGCGCCCGAGGTCTCGCACCAACCGGAGCCGGGCTCGGTCCGCCTGCGCTGCGTCGACTTCGACGACCAACAAGTGGACGTGCGGACGTTCGATGACGTCGACAAGCTGCTCGCTTCGCGGCGGCCGAGCTGGTCGCTCGTGCGCTGGATCGACGTGGAGGGTTTGCATCCATACGTCGTCAACCGCCTGCGCGAGGCGCTCGGCTTGCACACGCTCGCCGCCGAGGACGTCTGGCACGTGCCGCAGCGGCCCAAGGCCGAGTTCTACGGGCAGCAGGTCTTCGTGGTCGTGCAGCGCTTCCGCGTCGCCGAGGATCGCTTGCAATCGGAGCAGGTCAGCGCGTTCGCGACGCGCGACATGCTGCTGACGTTTCAAGAGGAGCAAAACGACATCTGGGGCAGCTTGCGCGGTCGCATCGGCCAACCCGGCTCGCGCATCAACGCTTCGGATGCGACGTACCTGCTCTATGCGGTGCTCGACACGGTCGTCGATCACGACTTCCCGATCTTGGAGAAGTACGGCGAGCGCCTCGAGCTGCTCGAAGACGCCGTGCTCACCGCGGCGGATCCGCAGCTCTTGCGCGAGATCCACGCGGTCAAGCGCGACCTTCTGGTCATGCGGCGCGTGCTGTGGCCGATGCGCGAGGCGATCGGCGAGCTGACTAAGCCCGACAAGACCATGATCTCCGAAGCTGCGCGCACGTACCTGCGCGACGTGCACGATCACTGCGTGCAAGTGATGGATATCCTCGAGACGTTCCGCGAGCTGGCCTCGAACCTCACGGACCTTCATCTATCGATGACGTCGAACAAGATGAACGAGGTGATGAAGGTGCTGACCATCATCTCGACCATCTTCATCCCGATTACGTTCCTCGCTGGCGTGTACGGCATGAACTTCGACGAGCTGCCGGAGCTTCACTGGCGGCACGGCTACGCGGTGTTTTGGGGCATCTGCGGCGCGCTCACCGCATCGCTCGTGTGGTTCTTCCACAAGCGCGGGTGGCTGCGAGGCTAGACTTAGGGTTCGCGGGCGACAGCCGTGCGCGGCAGCTGCACGCGCCACAAGAGCGCGCCACCCGCGAAGAAGAGCACCGCGATCGACAGGATCGAGATGCGCGTGCTGCCGGTCGCGAGCGCGACCGCACCCATGAGCACCGGCCCGATGATCGCCGCCATCTTTCCCAGCATGTTGAAGAAGCCGAAGAGCTCCCCCGAGCGCTCGGGCGGAACCATCTTGCTCCATAGCGAACGGCTGAGCGCCTGCACGCCGCCTTGCACGAGGCCGATCGCGATCGCCAGCGCGTAGAACTCCGTTTGGGTCTGCATTTGCGCGCCCCACACCGTCACGCCGACGTACACGCCCAAGCAGCACAGGATCGCGTTCTTCTCACCGATTCGTCCCGCGAGCGCGCCGACGGCGATGGTCGCGGGGAAGCCGACGAACTGCGTGATCAAGAGCGCGACGATCAAGCTCGACGACGGCAAGCCGATCGAGAGTCCATAGTCGACGGCCATGCGGATCACGGTGTCGACGCCGTCGATGTACAGCCAATACGCGATGAGAAACGTCCAGACGGCCGGCACCTGCCGGACCGACGCGAGCGTGCGCATGACCTCGTCGAACGCGGCGCGCACGCTCTGCCGTCCGTCGCCCGCTGAACGGGCAGCAGGCGGCTCATGCACGTGCCGCAAGAGCGGCAGCATGAACGCGAGCCACCACAGGCCCACCATCACGAACGAAACGCGCACGGCGACACCTGCGTCCGGTAGGCCGAACCACTGCGGCTTCTGCGTCATCGCCACGTTCAGCGCGAACAATGTGCCGCCGCCGAGATAGCCGTAGGCATAGCCGCGCGCCGAGATGCGGTGCGCGGCCTCGCCGCTCGCGACCGCGGTCAGCAAGCTGTCGTAGAACACGACGCTGCAGCCAAAGCCGATCGTCGCGAACGCAAAGGCGAGCGCCGCGGCCTGCCACTGGCCGCGCCCGATGAACGCGAGCGCGATCGTGCTGAGTGCGCCGAGCAGTGCGAACAGCGCGAGCATGCGCTTGCGCGTCGCGCGCTGGTCGCCGAGCGCCCCGAGCAGCGGTGCGCCGAGCGCGATCACCGCGCTCGCGAGCGAGCTCGTCAGCCCCAGCCGAAACGTGCTCTCGGTCGCACTCTCGCCGGCGCACCAGAACTGCTTGAAGAACACCGGAAAGAAGCCGGCCATCACGGTCGTGGAGAACGCCGAGTTCCCGACGTCGTAGAGCGCCCAAGCTCGGATCGCGCGCGGCTCGCCTTGCATGGGCGGCATCGGACACGTTGCCGAGCGGGCGATCAAGCGCGCTTTGCTTGCGAGCTATGCCTTGCTGCTCAAGGCGCTGCGATCCAAGCTCGCGCGCCATGCCCACCGTCTTGACCGCGGCTCAGCGCCGAAGCCTCCGCGCGCTCGCGCACCACCTCGAACCCGTGGTGCAGGTTGGGCACTCCGGCATCACCGAAGGCGTCGTCGCTGCGACCCGCGAAGCGCTGCTCGCCCACGAGCTGATCAAGGTTCGCTTGCATGAACCTGAGGACAAGCACGCGATGGCCGATGCGCTAGCGACCGGCGCGCTCGCGACGCTGTGCGGCCTGGTCGGCCACACCGCGATCTTGTATCGCCCGCATCCGAAGCAACCCAAGGTGCTGGTCGGTAAAGATCGCGTCGCCAAAGATCGCGTGCGCGAAAAGAAGGTGCTCGCGCGCACCAAGCGCACGGCCAAAGCCGCAAAAAAGAAGCGCCCGCGTTAGAGGCTCGCTCAGAGCGGCACGCCGCGCACGAGCAAGCCGGCTTCCTCGAGCATGCCGCTGCTGATCCGGAAGTCCTCGATCCAGCGATCGGGGATCGCGAGGTCGGCCGGATAGACGATTTCGCGCACACCGGCCTGGATCAGCGATCGCGCGCAGCGCGTGCAGGGCGGCCAGGTCACGTACGCGACGCAGCCCTTGAGCGCGACGCCGATCCGCGCGGCATGCATGATCGCGTTCTCTTCGGCGTGGCAGACCAAGGGATACTTGGTGTCTCGATTCTCGAGCCGTGCCGGGTTGTCTTCGATCCCGCGCGGGAACCCGTTGAACCCCGTGCTTCGAATTTCACGATCGGGGCCTACGACGACGCACCCGACTTTCGTCGATGGATCCTTGCTCCACGTCGCGATGTGCTGTGCGAGCTGTAAGAAGCGGCTGTCCCAGTTGGCCATGCTGCGACGCATAACGTGTGCAAAGGCGCGCGGGCCAGCCGTTCTCGCGGTTTTCGTTCTTTCCAGATGCCTTTTTCGGAGCGTGGCGCGCGCTTTATGAATGCGTGCGCGCAAACGCTCGCATCGCGCGTATCCCGCGAGGTTTTTCCGGCGGATTGGATCGCGGCTCGCCACTGCTCGGATGAGAAGAGCCTTTCTCTTCTTGGTCGAACACTAGGTTCAAAGATGCGTTTACGTGGCTCGATCCGCTATGGTTCACGCGTGGGTTCTAGGTTGGGAGTCTCCGACCGAACGAATGATGTTGCGCCCGTTCGGCGCTGCGTCGTCGGTCTCTTGTTGGCTTTCATCGCGTTCGCCGCAGCCGCGTGTGCCGTCGAGCGGCGCCCCGAGATCGGCGACGATCGACGCGAGACGCTGAAGAACCTGCGCGCGACGAGCATGAACGGCTCGGACATCACGCCCGACGATCAGTTCGGCCGTGATCCGACCGACTCCGACTTCGGCATGGACGATGAGGAAGGCGGCATGGAGTGCGGCGGCTCGATCTGCCCGTTCGTGAGCGCGCCGACCGCGCAGTGCTGCACGGTGGGTGACGATGTCTTGGGCGGCCGCGCGCGCACCGAAGATCGCTGCGGCTTGAGCTTCGCTGCGGACTCGAGCTCGATGTTCGGCGCCGGCTGCTGGCAACGCGATCAAGCGGGCATCAACGACGACCGTTGCCAAGACCTCAAGGATGCGAGCGGTCAAACGCTCGAGCTCGGCTGCTGCACCGAGCAAGGCTTGTGCGGCACGCAGAACGCAACGTCCGGCGTGGGCTGTCATTACCAAGACGGCGTTGCTCCTGCGACTTGCGCGCTCATCTCCAAGGACGTCGAGTGCGAACCGCTCGGCGTGTTCGGCGTGCGCATCACTGTCGACGTGGCGTGGGGCGGTCGCTCGGGCGGTCTCGTCGGTCTCACCGACGACGGTCGCGACAACATCGTGGTCGATCTGCGTGTCGAGGTGCAGAGCATCGATGGCGAGCTGAAGTTCACGGGCCTCGTGCGGCCGTGCTCGGTCGTGCTGCCGCCGTTCTACAGCTCCACGTTGTGCGAGTCGTACAAGCCGATCTTCCCCGATCGCATCTGGGAGAGCGCCGAGTTGCCGGTGATCGAGCTCAAGGGCGCGTACATGTGCTTGAACCCGGGTTGCATCATGGCGATCGAGCCGCAGACAGCGCTGCTCGGCATCTCGCTCGACAACCCCGAAGCGCCGTGGCCGAGCGCCGGCGAGACCGGCGCGCTGCCGTGCCCCGAAGGCAGCGCCGAAGATTGCTTCATCGATCACGATGACGACGACCTGCCAGGGCTCTCCATCGAGCTGCAGACGACGGGCGAAGTGCCCGACGAGATCGCGCCGGACGCGGCTGAGTGCATGCAGACGGGCTACCAGTATTTGGGTGCGCCGCTGTCAGCCGACTTGGCCACGCTCGCGAAGGTCGTGCGTCGCTCCGATCGCATTCACCTCGGCACGCGCACCAAGCTCGGCGGCTCGGGCCGCTTGTCCGAAGACTGCATGAGCAGCGTCGGCACCGGCATCGCGGAGTTCGTGCAGTCCCGCGCTTGGGGCTGCATGGTGCAAGAAGGCACGTACGGCGCGTTCGGTGTGCCTGCAGGCCCCAATGAATACTGCACCGGCGGCGAAGCCGGCTTCATGGACGAGAACCTACCGATCTACGCGGTGCTCGGCAGCGGCCAAGTGCCGCCGACCGCGCTCAAGCTCGCCAATGCGTCAGCGAGCGCGGGCCCGCACATCAGCATGGTGAGGCTCGGAGCGATCGGCGACGCCATCTCGTGTGAAGACGTCCGCGCAGCCGACTATCCCAAGTGAACGCGTAAGGCGTCGCGCACGCGCAATCTGACGGTGCGCATCGCTATGTCGCGCGCGCTGCATGGGTCCCTGCGCAGGGAAGTAACTCCGAGTTTGATCTGGACTTGGAGGACCTGCCGCCTATCCTTGTCCAAGGTTTGCACAGCTCGAAGGCGGGTGTCGGGTCATGGTCAAAGCGTCGCGCATTCACTGCGTTCTTCTTTTAACGATCGTTGCATTGGGCTGCTCGGATACGCCGAACCCAGGCGCTGGCGGAAACGGTGGCGACGCGGGCGGCCAGGGCGGCGCATCTGGCAACGGTGATGGCGACGGCGATGGCGACGGCGATGGCGACGGCGATCCGGTCGGCGGCGCCGGTGGCCAGGGTGATGGAGACGGCGACGGTGATGGAGATGGAGACGGCGACGGCGACGGTGATGGAGACGGTGATGGCGACGGAGACGGGGATGGTGACGTCGCCAACGGCGAAGCGTGCGCCGCGGCCGGCGAGTGCGAGAGCGGCAACTGCGTAGACGAGATCTGTTGCGAGACCGCCTGCGACGACGGAAACGAGTGCCAGACCGCGCAGTGCGCCGACGGCGAGACCTGCACTTACGACGACATCGAGGACTGCACGTTCAGCAACGGCGGCGACTGCGAGGACGAGGACGACTGCACGAGCGGTTTCTGCGTCAACGGCATCTGCTGCGCCGAAGCATGCGACACGCCGCCGGAATGCCGAGTGATCGGAGACAACACGTTTTGCGTGGATAGCGGCACGACCTGCCAGTATCAAAAGGCCGTCGACGAGAGCACGTGCGAAGACAGCAACATGTGCACGTCGAACGAGAGCTGCTTCGATGGCGAGTGCATCGGCGGTGACCTGATCGACTGCAACGACAACGTCGACTGCACCAACGACACCTGCGATCCGGCGACGGGCGCCTGCGCGCACCCCGCGATCGTACCCGAGGTCGACTGCACCGATACAAACCCATGCACCGACGACATCTGCGTCGAGAACGGCGCGGCATCGGGCGGCGGTTGCAGCAGCGTCGACAATGCCGAGCTCTGCGACGACGGCGACGCTTGCACCATCGGCGACCAGTGCGGCCTGGGTCTGTGCCAGCCCGGCGACACGACGATGGACTGCACGGACTTGGACGATGGCTGCGTCGTCGGCGTCTGCGACGACGGCGCGTGCGTGCCGGACACTTCGGAGAACGCGGGCGACGCGTGCACCGACGGCATTACGGCCTGCGACTTGGGCGGCATGTGCGACGCCGAGGACGGCTGCGTCGTGGTCGGCGCGGGCGATGCTTGCGGCGCGCAGGCCTTGGGCTGTGCGCCGTGCAGCGGTGGCGGCTGCGAGGACGGTCGCGACTGCGACTGCCCCGTCGACTACGTGCAAGCGAATGGCGTGTGCGTCGTCGACAGCAACGAATGCGAGAACGACAACCCATGCGGCGCCAACGCGGTCTGCGAAGACCTGTTGCCCGGCCTCGGCAACGCGACCTGCGAGTGCGAGCCAGGCTACGAGGGCAACCCGAATACCGGCTGCACCGACATCAACGAGTGCGCTCGCGTGCCCAACCCCTGCGGCACCGTGGCATGCACCGACACCGACGGCAGCTACGAGTGCAACTGCCCTGATCCGCAACAGTTCGTCGACGGCGAGTGCACCTGCGATTTGGATGGCACGTTCATCCAGGTCAGCAGCTTGACGCTGAGCTGGCCGCGTCAGGTCATCTTCGGCATCGAGGTGCTCGAAGCCGCGAACTACACGCCGGGCGGTGCCAACAACGTGGTCACCTACTCGTGGGCACTGCGCCAGCAGAGCTACGACGACGGCGCGCTGCAGGTGAAGACCGTGCTGTGCGGCGCGACCACCCCGGACGCGTGCGACACGTTCCACGACTTGGCGCTCGCTCAGTACCAGCCCAACGGTGGCTGGGGCACCGCGAAGCAGCCGCCAATCGAGTTTGAGGTCGAAGACCTCGAGAACACGCCGGGCACGGCGTACGAAGAAAACCTCCAGATCGTCATGAACGGCATCCAGCTGCATGGCCTTCCGGGCGTTCCCGAGGAAGAGATCCCCTGGCCCTGCAGCCGTGCGTGCGTCGAGTACACGGACCCTGCGGACTGCACGTGCATGGACGAAGCCCCAGCGGACACGTGGAGCGCACCGCCGACCTGGTACGACTCGGATACCGACGGCCAACCCGGTGCGCGCACGCTTGCGGTTCGTCCGGGAGGCCGCGACAACACCGGCGACGCGAGCAGCCCGCCAGTCAGCTACGAGGCGACCAACGTGTGCCCGCGCAACTCGGGCGGCGCGCGCTGGCCGTACGGAGACTGGCCGATCTTCGCGCGACCGTCGGTGGTCTCGTTCGATGTCGCGTCGCGATCGATCAGCCAGCTCACCGGGTCGATCAACGCGCAGTGCCAGCTGGCCGGCACGATCGTCGGGCCGGAAGGCGACACCAATGGAGCGCCATGGACCGGCACTTTGGCAGCGCAGTCGCGCGTGGTGGACTGCGTCCTCGCCACCGGGGCGGAATGCTCGCCCGCAGACGTCGACTTCTTCGACGGCGCCGTGCCGATTCAGCAGGTCCGCGAGTCCTCGTTCCGCGTGACGCGCTCGTCCAACGTGACGCTCAGCGGCGATGAGACGCCCGCGGAGCTCAACCAGGCGTGCCAAGAAGCGCGCGAGGAAGCCTGCCCTGCAGGCATCGACTGCACGATCCACCCCGTCGTTCCGTGATCGCGCTCAGCGCAGCAGCCAGACGAACAAAACGAGCATCGTGAGGCCGACGCCGCCTAGGCCAGTGAAGTGCAACCAATCGAGGTCGCGCGCACTGCCGAGGTAGGCGACGGCCCACGAGAAGAGAAACGGGAAGATGAACGCCTTGCCTGCGCGTAGCGCAGGCTCGAGCGACTCCTTGTCAGTGGACGCCGTAGGTCGCTCGCTTTCGGGCGGCGGCGGCTCTTGCGGCGGGGTGCTCGGCATCGTCTTGCCTTCCGAAAGTCGTTGATCGCGCTGAGCGGGTGCGCCGAGTGTCGCGCACGTCCGCGTACATGGCACGCGCTCTGCGCGCTGCCCTATGATGGATTTCGGGCATGTCGAGCGCGACTGGGAGGGGTTGAGTGCAGGGGAGCTCGTTCTCGCTGCGGCCGGGGCGCGCGAGCGCCGATCCTGCTGCGCCTCCGCCTCTGCTCGCGGGGCGTTACCGCGTCGAAACCGAGATCGCGCGCGGCGCGATGGGTGCCGTCTCGAGCGCGGTCGACGTCTCGACCGGTAAGCGCGTCGCGCTCAAGCAGCTCATCTCGACCGATCCGAAGCTCGTGCGGATGTTCGAGCGGGAGTTCCACACGCTCGTGGGCTTGCGCCACCCGCGCATCATCGAGGTCTACGACTACGGCGTCGCCAGCAGCGGGCCGTTCTACACGATGGAGCTGCTCGACGGGCACGACTTCCGCGAGCTCGCGCCGATCGACTACAAGCGCGCCTGCCACTACTTGCGCGACATCGCTTCGTCGCTCGGGCTCTTGCATGCTCGGCGCTTGCTCCACCGCGATCTCTCGCCACGCAATGCCCGCGTTACGAGCGATGACCGCTGCAAGCTGATCGACTTCGGCGGGCTTAGCGGCTTTGGCATTCCGCATCTCGTGGTCGGCACGCCGCCGTGCGTTCCCCCCGAGGCGCTGCACCACGCGCCGCTCGATCAGCGCGCTGACCTGTACGCGCTCGGCGCGCTCGGCTACTGGCTATTGACCGGACGCCACGCGTATCCGGCGCGCGAGATGACGGTGTTGCCAGAGGCGTGGCGCACGCTGCCGTCGGTGCCTTCGCTGGTCGTCGCCGCGCTCGGCCGCGAAGGGCTCTCGCCCGTGCCGCCGGCGCTCGACGAGCTGGTGATGGGCCTGCTCACGCTCAATCCGCTCGGCCGGCCGGCCTCGGCGGCCGACGTGATCGATCGCTTGACCGTGATCGGTGAGCTGCCGCGCGAGTCGGACGACGGCTCCTCGCGCAGCTACCTGCTCGGCGTCGAGACGGTCGGCCGCAAGCGCGAGCGCGAACGCTTGAAGCGAAGGCTGAGCTCGGCGCTCGAACGAAGCGGCTCGTGCGTCATCATCGAAGCCGCATCTGGGATGGGCGGCACGCGCTTGCTCGGCGAGCTTTCGGTCGCAGCTCAGCTCGCCGGCGCGATGCCGATCGTCGTCGATGGCCGCATGCACCGCGGGCCCTACGGCCTCGTGCACGGCTTGGTCGAAAAAGCGCTCGAGGCTGCGCCGAAGGACGCGCTCGCCGCGGCGGTCGGGCACGAAGCGCTGCTCGCGCGCATCTCACCGGTGCTCGCCACAGCGCTCAACGCACGGCCTGACGAGACCGACTTCACCGGCACGCCGGGCGAGCTGCGCAAGCGCACGCAGAACGCGCTCAGCGCGTACGTGCTCGCGCTCGCCCGCCGCCGTCCGCTGCTGCTTGCGATCGACAACTTGCAGCGCGTCGACGAGCCTTCGGCGGCGCTGCTCGCGACGCTGGCATCACGCGCTGCGGGCGAAGCGCTCTTGATCGCCTGCTGCATCAAGCCGAATGAAGAGCTGTCCGCGACGATCGCGGTGCGCGCGCTGCGCCAAGCCGGCGCGAGCATGGTGCTGCGCGGGCTCGGGCGCGACGACGTGCACGCGCTCGTGCGCGCGATGTTCGGTGACGTCCCGAACGTCGCGCGCTTGTCGGAATGGATGCACCGGCTCTCGGCGGGAAACCCGCAGGCGTGCATGGATCTCGCCGCGCACCTCGTGCGCCACAAGGTCATCCGTTACATTCAAGGCTCGTGGGCGTTGCCGCAGGCGATCTCCGCCGACGAGCTGCGCGGTGGTCTCGGCGAGCTCGTCGCTCGGCGCTTGTCCGAGCTGCCCGACGATGCGCGACGGCTGGCGGAGGCGCTCAGCGTCCATCGCGGTTATCTACCGCTCGAGCGCTGCCACGCGCTCGCCGAGATCGAGGGGGTTACCGATGCCTTCGAAGCACTCGAAGTGCTCGTGGGCGAGTCGATCTTGGTGTCTACGGCGGACGGCTATCAGCTCGCGCACGATTCGATCCAGCGCGCGCTCGTCGAGAGCATCCCGAAGGAACGCAGGCGAGCGCTGCACGTTCGCATGGGTGCGCTGATCGCCAAGCAGAGCGCGCAGGTTGCGGGCGACGGGCTGAACACGCTTGAGAACCTCGAGGCGCGGCTCGACGCCGGCTGGCATCTCTTGCACGGCGGCGAAGAAGAGCGCGGCGCCGACTTGCTCGCGGCCGCGGGCCTCGAGCTCACGCACGCAAGCGATGGCCTCACGGCTGCAGTCCCCGCGTTGCGCGCGGCGCTCGCCGTGTATCGCGCGCACGGCCGCTCGGCGTACGAGCTCGTCACGTTGCTCGGTCCGCTCGCGATGGCCGGCTACTACACGGACCGCAAGCTCGCCGACGAGCTGGGCGAAGACGCCTGCGCGGTCATGGAAGAGGTGATTGGCCTGCGCACGGCCGCACGGCTGCGGCGCTTCTTGGGGCCGCGCCTCGCGCTCTTCGCGAGCTTGGGGCTCGGCGCGGTGCGCTTCCTGCTGCGCGGGCGCGGCGGCATGAACGGCTACGTGCGCACGATCGAGATGTTCTCTGCAGCGGTGATGTGCCTCGTCGGAACGGCGACCGTGTGCCTCGATGCTACGCGCGCACAACGCTTGGCAGCGCGGCTCGAGCCGCTCTCTTGGCTCGGCAAGGACACCGGCGCCGCGCACGTCCATCGCATGGCGACGTTGATGGCGCTCGTGCCGGAGGAGCGCGTGGTCGAGGTCATCGAAGGCCTCAAGCAGCTCGTCGCGCGCGTCGAAGATCCGCGCCGCATCCCGCTGATGGAAGGCAACCTGCGCAAGCAGTTCCACGCGGGCTTGCTCTACGGCCTCGGCTCGATGCAGGTCTTTTGCGACGGCCCGGGCGGCTTGCGCACTGCCGATCAGCTCGATCAGGTCGGCCTCAAGCTCTACGAGATGGTCGCCGACCAACTGCGCTCGAGCTACCACGCGATGCGCGGCGAAGTGGAGCGCGCCGAGACGTACCGCGCGCGCGTCGAGGTGCACGGCGTGCAGAGCGGCAGCGCATGGCAGGTCGAGGTCTGGGTGCCGAGCAGCCGCATCACCGTGTACGTGCTGACGGCCGACACGATCGGGCTCAAGCGCACGATGGAGGAGATCGATCGCCTGGCGCAGGAGATCCCGAGCTTGCGCCGCAACGCGGTGCTCGCGCGCGGCGAGTACCACCACTTGAAGGGTGAGCACGCGGAGGGCTTCGCGCTGGTCGAGCCGGAGCTGCAGGCGACGCGCGACCGCGAGTTCATCGGGCGCACCTTCGCGATCGCGAACAAGGCGCGCGCGCTCAACCGCTTGGGCCGCCACGCGGAAGCCAAGGCCCTGGTCGAGCCGGCGATCGCGCGCCTCTCGGCCGCGGACATGCTGGTCGTGACGCTGTACGCATCGACCTTCCGCGAGCTGGCGCACGCGCTCGCGGGGCTGGGCGATCACGAGGCCGCGTTCGACGTCTTGGACGCGATGCTCGCGCGCCACGCGCAAAGCGATCACCCGCTCTTGCTCGGCAGCGTTCACGCCTCAGCGACGGCGGTCGCGCTGCTGGTCGGCGATGTCGCGCGTGCGCTCGAGCACGTTACGCACATGGAGCATTGGTTTCGGCCCACGGCCAACCCGGCGCTGATCGCGCAGTGCGAGCGGCTGCGGCGCGAGGTCAAGCGCCTGGTCGAGGGGCAGTTGCCGGGCGGACCGCCTGTGCTGGTCAGCCCCGACACCTCCGCCGACGAGAGCATCGCCTCGGCGCGCTCGATGCTGAGCCAGTGCCAAGGCTCCGATCAACGCGCGCAGTTCGCGCTCGACCTGCTCTTGAACCACGTGCACGCGCGCTCGGGGTTTCTGTTCGCCGTGCAAGATGGAGAGCTCTCGCTGGTCGCACCGCAGCACGGCGATGAGCCCGCAACGGAGCTGATCGAGCGCGTGAAGGGCGATCTCGGCCGCGACGACGAGCAAGCGACGGTTGTCGTCGATTCGAACAAGCGCGCATCGCTGCCGCCGCCCGTGCCGATCGCATCGAACACCGAGACCTACCGCACGTTCCCGCTCACGCTGCCGGGCAAGGACGAGCTGCGCGTCGTCGGCGTGTTGGCGGTGTCGGTCGGTGAGCGAGCACTACAACCGCCGCAGCAAGCGTTTCTTCAAGCCATCGCGCGTTCGCTGTTCGAAGCAGGCGACGCGGGTAGCAAGACAGAAACGCAAGTGCGGCGGATGTAGCGCGGGGGCTCGAGCTACATGCCGGCGTCAGGACCTGCGCCGCCCATGCCGCCCATGCCGCCCATGCCACCCATGCCACCCATGCCGCCGGTGGTCATCACCGGCGTGCCGTCGCAGTTGGCGGGAGGTTGCATCGCAGCGAACGGAGCGTAGGGCACGCAACCGGACATCGTGATGATGTCCACGATGCCGCAGTTGTTGCTCTCTTCCGACAAGCAGCAGCCCGGCACGTTCTGGCCGAGCACCGTGACGTCGGGACACTCCGAGTCGTCCTCGAGCGGCACGCTGCACTCGGTGCTCAGCAACGTCGAAGCGTTCCGCGTGCCGCAGACGTTCTCAGTCGTGCAGCAGGTCTTCGTGCAGAGCATCGCGAGCTGCGCGTCGATCGCCGCACACGCCATCCCGTTGCACTCCGTCGGACCCGGCTCGGGCGGGCAGATCTCAGCGCCGCCGCCGCCACCCATGCCGCCCATGCCTCCGCCGCCCGTTCCACCACTCGCCATCATTCCACTCGTACCGCCGCCACCACCCGTGCCGCCGGACGCGTTCATCCCACCAGCGCCACCCGTGGCGCCACCCGTGCCTCCGCTAGGTTGTTCATCCTCGCTGGCGCAGCCCAGAGCCACCACGACAGCAACCCACACCACATGACGTACCATCCACATGGGCACGGGACACTACACGAAGAGCTGCGCGGATAAATGGGTCTGGGTTTGCACGGCTCGACTGGGAGCGATCTCATCGCGCCAATTCCCGTCCCATCGCGGGGTACCAGCGCGTCGTGTAGAATTTCCGCATTACGCGTCCGCCCCATGCTCGCGCGCTCGGCAGTGTTCGCCCTGGCAGCCTGATCGCCGGCCGCTACAAGGTCGAGCACGTCCTTGGAAAAGGCGGGATGGGCAGCGTCTATGCAGTGCGCGATGACCGCGCCGGCCGAACCGTCGCGCTCAAGTACTTGAAGCGAGACGCAGCGCGCGAGAAGGGCGCGGCCGCAGCGTTGTTTCAGCGCGAGTACCACACGCTCGCGCAGCTGCGGCACCCGCGCGTCATCCAGGTCTATGACTACGGCCTGGACGGCGATCGGCCGTACTACACGATGGAGCTGCTCGACGGCAGCGACCTGCGCGAGCTGGCGCCCGTGCCGTGGGTGCGGGCTTGCCAGTGGTTGCGCGACGTCGCGTCTTCGCTCGCGCTGCTGCACTCACGGCGGCTTTTGCATCGCGATCTCTCGCCGCGCAACGTGCGTTGCACGCGCGATGGTCAGGCGAAATTGATCGACTTCGGCGCGATGACCGCGATGGGTCCCGCACGCGACGTCGCCGGCACGCCGCCGTACATGGCGCCCGAAGCGGTGCACAGCCAAACGCTCGACGCGCGCACCGACCTCTACGCGCTCGGCACGCTCGCGTACTGGACGCTCACCGGCTACGACGCGTACCCCGCGCGCGATACGCGCGAGCTGCGCGCGCTGTGGCAGAAGCCCGTCGTGCAGCCCTCCGCGCTCGTGCGCGACATCCCCGACGCGCTCGAAGCGCTCGTGATGTCGCTGCTCAGCCTCGACCCGCAAGCGCGGCCCTCGCATGTCGCCGAGGTGCTCGAGCGGCTCACTGCGATAGCTGGGCTCGAGCCGATCGAGCCGATGGATGTCGCGCGAGCGTACGTCGCGACGCCCACGTTGGTCGGGCACAGCGAGACGCTCGCGAGCTTTCACAAGCGCTTGGTGCGCGCAGCGCGCGGCCGAGGTAGCGCGGTCTTCATCGAGGGCGCGCCGGGCATGGGTCGCACGCGCTTACTCGAAGCGCTCTCGCTCGAAGCCAAGCTGAGCGGCGTCTTGGTGTTGCACGCGGACGGAGGGCGCGCTCGTCACGATGAGCTGGCTGTCGCGCGCAGCTTGCTCGACGGCATCGTGCTGGCCGCGCCCGATCTCGCGCTGGCAGCCTTCGAGCCGCACGCAGCGGTGCTGGCGCATCTCTTGCCGAGCCTTGCCGCGAAGCTGCCGGCCGCGGCGCCGCTGCCGCCGCTCGCGGGCATCGAGCGCATCGCGCGGCTCGAGCACGCGTTGCATGCGTTCATCGGCACGATCGCCGAGCGCCACACGCTGATGCTGGCGGTCGACGATATCGACGAGGCCGACGAGGCCTCGCGCGTCAGCATCGCCTGGCTCGGCCGCGAGGCCCAGGAGCGAAAGCTCGTGGTGTGCGTCACCGCCAAGAGCGCGCAGTGGAGCGGCCCGCTCGCGACGCTCGCGGAGAGCGCTGCGCGCATAGGCCTGCAGCCCTTCGATGCCGAGCAAACCGAGCGCCTCATGCGCTCCGTCTTCGGAGACGCATCGCACCTGCGAGCCGTCGCGACTTGGGCGCATGAGCTCTCGCAAGGCGCGCCGGCGATCATCCTCGAGCTCGTGCAGTACCTCGTCGACCATCGCATCGCGCGCTACGAGCGCGGCAGCTGGACGCTGCCCGGATCGCTGCGCGATCAGCCATTGCCGAAGAGCGTCGAGCAAGCGTTCGAGCAGCTGGTCTCGGAGCTGAGCGACGAAGCGCGGTCGCTGGCAGTCGCGCTTTCGCTGGTGACGGCGCACGGCCCGCTCGACCTCGACGAGCTCGCTCAGCTGAGCGGAAAACCCCGGCCGGAGCAGGTGTATGGCGCGCTGCTCGAGCTCGAGGCCGGCTCGGTGGTGGTGTGCACGGAAGGCTTGTACGCGCTGCGTCGTCGCGGCCTCGAGCGCGCACTGCTCAAGCAAGAGGCCGCGGATGCTCTGCGCGCACGACACCGCAAGCTCGCGGAGATCTACGCGGCGCGCGCCGCGCGCGTGACACCCGCGTTGACG
>WUUC01195929.1_pt1 | contig 15539 bp, 15 predicted proteins | sample 6278441 | NCBI WGS metagenome assembly WUUC01 (sample SAMN13675441, study PRJNA597444) | soil metagenome | isolation source: soil | place: USA: Washington | collected 2017-10
TATCGGCATATCCACGAAGGCGTCCGGCCAGATCTTTCAATTGAATCGCCGTGTCGCGGACGAGGGGTTCGCAATCCTGCATGCCGGGATCGGTTTGCCCCAATTCGGCCAGCAGCCGGCCGATCCGTGCCAATTGGACCAGCGTTCCTCGCTCATCGCCCCGCAGCTCGGCATACGAGTCTTCGGCCAGCTCACGCAGCCGGTGCGCATGCAGTAACCGCTGCCGCTCTATTTGCAGCCGGTCCTCTTCATCCGCCGACAGCCCGGCCCGCTCAATCTCCTGGACCTGGAACCGCAAGAGCTCTTCCAGGCGCATGCGGTCCGTACCGGCCTGACGCTGGGCGTCAATCTGGGCGCCCAGATCTCTCCATTCCCGGTACGCTGCCTGGTACTGACCGAGCAAAGGCTCCGTCGATCCGAACGCGTCCACCGCGTTGAGTTGTCTGGCATGAGCCAATAGCGACTGCTGCTCATGTTGTCCGTGGATGTCGACAAGAGTGCCTCCCAAGTCTTCGAGGACCCGGAGAGGACAGAGGCTACCGTTCACATAGACGCGGTGGCGCCCGGAGCGCGACAGGATGCGCTTGAGAATGACGTCGGTGTCATCGCGACCGATGATATCCTTGGCGCGAAGCTGTTCGAGAATGGGATGGGCGGACCGCAGATGAAACGAGGCCTCAAGATGCGCCTCGTCCTCGCCGGAGCGGATATGCTCGGTCGACGCGCGTCCGCCTACGAGCAACGCAATCGCATCGATCACCAGGGACTTGCCGGCCCCGGTTTCGCCGGTCAGGACGGTAAAGCCGGGCTGAAATTGTATCTGAAGGTGTTCGATGAGGGCGAAATTGACAATGCGCAACTCGGCAAGCATCGTGAGGAGGGATGTATCCCCTAATCGAGACTTAGAAGGTGCAGGAAGTCATTTAAGGCCGGCCAAAAGGGCGGCAGAGCTTTTTTCACCAACCTGTTAAGCGGAGCCGGCGTGCTGCGCCAGAAGCTGGTCAATCATTTCCTTGAACTGCCGCTTGGGCCTGGCGCCGACCAGTTTTTCCACGACTTGGCCGTTTTTGAAGAAAAGAATGGTCGGAATGCTCATGACCTGGTAACGTCCGGCCACTTCAGGATTTTCATCGGTGTTGAGCTTTCGCACTTTCACCTTGCCGGCATACTCGTTCGCCAGTTCGTCGACGATCGGGGCCACCATCTGACAGGGGCCGCACCAGACGGCCCAAAAATCAACCATGACCAACTCAGGGGATTTCATCACTTCCGAATCCCACGTTGCATCTTCAACCTTCAACGCATTGCCTGCCACGTCGCGTCCTCCATTAGAATCACATTCGCTTCATTTCACGAATTCAAGTCATCGTATACCAGCCTTCTTTAAGTAGTCAAACCCGGGCGCTCACATTGCGGTTACCAGCGCCAGTCCGGCGGGACGCCGAACCACCACCCATCCGGCTTGATTTTCCGCCAGGCCGTTTGCTGCGGCCACACGACGCCAACGACCGACGGATCGAGGCGCGTCGCCAATTCAGCGGTGACGTCCGACTGCTGACGGGTCGCAGCTTGAATCATCTCCTTGGCCATCCGGGCGAGAACGTTCGGAGGGTCGAGCAGCTCTTCGGGCCCGCCGGAGGTCAAGTTCAGGTACAGGTGCTCCATCGTCAGCCACTGGTCTGCCTTGGCCAGGGCATCGATGTACGCATCGAGCGCCTGATAGACGTACGTGAGATAGAGATAGCTTCGAGCTGACGGATGTTCCTGTACTTCCTGCCGGCAGGCCTCGACGGCCCGCCGATAATCCCCTGCCGCGAGAAAGATTCTTGCGCGTTCCAAATGCGTTGCGGGCATCGGAGCGCCGGAAGACAGTCCCCCGCACCCCGGCGACACCAGCACCAGGCTTACGAGCATGAGACAACAGGCACCGCTGCGGATCCATCGGTTCATCGCGGCACGGCTCCCGACCGAGGCTGCGGCGGAATGGAGTCAGCTCGGCCATACTGCCCACCGGGCGAAGCCCACGGCAATCCCTTCTCACCCCAGACCAGCGGGCTCAGGATTGTTCGGACGACGTTCGTGCCGTAGTTTTCAGTCCACCCGATGCCGGTAAGACTCAGCATGAAATTATATTGTGCTCGGTCGGGAAATTGAAGATAGAACAATCCCAGCGACCAGCACTTGCACGGGTTCTGATACAGGGCAACCACATCATACTCCGGGCTCCTGCGGTTCTTCACGTCGTAATAGCCCTTGGCACCGATCGACCATCCCCACGGCGTCCGAAAGGCGCCGCCCGCTGTCACAAACTGGATTTCCTCCGTCGGCGCGTACACCTCATTGAACGACACTGGATTCCAAATGTCGCCCCGCCTCACGCGATTCCCCTCTCGGGAATAGCGCTGTCCGACCTCGACGTACCACTGGTTTGATCGCTGCAGACGAAAGTCGGTGTTGAACTGGCTGACCGTTGTCCGATAAGGATCGAAAAAGGCGTCGACAATCACGTATCGATTGATCACCGGCTTGTACAACGGTAGCCCGGCGATGGGCCGGCCGAACGCCGGATTGGCCAGCTGCGATCCGATGAATTGGGGATCATTATTCCCAATGACGGCGCGCAGCCAGAGGTCGGAAAACTTCCTGCCTTCGATCGGGACGGTCGCCGGCTGCAACGGCTGCGTCACACTGCCGATAGGCGGCATGACGCCCGGCGTAAAATCCCGTGCGCGTGTTTGGACCGCCCCGACATGATAGCTTTGGGCCAAGGTCAGGTCGAGCCAGTTGAAGCTGCTGTCGCCGTCCTGTTCCAGAAGCCGGCTGCGCAGCATATACGTGAGAAGATTTTTTTTGGGAAGGTCGTCCACTTGATCGATTTGCGTGACGTTCGATTGATCTGTGGTGGGGACGTATTCATACATCACGCTCGGCTCGATCGTGTGGAGCATCGCGTCTCCGTCGGCCATCCGAAACCGACGGGTCAATTTCGAGGTGGCGTCGATCGCCGCCCAAAAAGTCTCGCGATGCTGACTCGCGGTGTCCTGCACGCCCCGCGAATAATACACCTCTCGGAACTTCGCCTGAGGCGTAAATCCGACCACATGGCCGAAGTCGATGACGTCTGTGGACAAACTCGGCACGGCATCGATGCGATTTTGCGTAAAACCCTCTTCCCGATAGAAATTCACCGCGCTTGCGTCCGCGCCGAACAGGAGCGGTGAATGAAAGAGCGAGACGTTCGGCTGGCTGTAGCCTACTTCCGGAAGCCGCTGAAAGGTATCGCTGCCGCCGGCCAGCAGAGGCTGGAGATATTGACCGAGCACGTACGCATTGCCATAGCCTAGACGCTGACTGGCGAGGAGATTGGATTCATTGCTGGGAAGGGCGCGCTGAACGCCCGAGTTGCTCAACTGTTGCAGATAGTTGGGATCCGTGACCAAATTCACATCGGCACGCAAGAGAAGATCAGGGGTGACTTGTTGGGTATGCATGCCGGTAATGAAGGCCCGCGCCCGCTTCGCGTCCGCCCCCGGGGCATCCGTGACACCCGAGACATTCGGCAGTTCCGTCTGCTGCAAGTAGCTGACGAACCATGCGCCCCGTGATCTTCGGTCTATGACGTAGCGGTATTCCAGATCGCTGCCATACCCCAAATTGCTGTAATAGGAAGGTGAGATCGTGAGATCCTGGCTCGGATTGATCGCCCAATAATATCCCTGCTGGTAATGAAGGCCGAACCTGTTGTCGTAGCCCGGTGTGGGTATCAAGAACCCGGTTTGCCTGGTTGTCAGGGGATAGGTCATCGTGGGAATCGGTATCACCGGCACATCGACGACGCACAGCCAACCGTCTTTGAATGCGAGACTCTGTCCGGCGTTGAGATCCAAGTCTTTGAACTGAAACCGCCAGGCCGGCGATTCACCCGGAGGAGCGTCGCAGTTCGTAAAACGTCCTTCTTTGAACCGATAGTGGTCTGCCGAAAAGCGCTGAATGAGGCGTCCGTCCACCGTGGTATTCGAGGCCTTGATATACACTTCGCCATGCGTGATGACCCCGGCTTCCGTATTCACATTCAACTCGAGCCGCTCGGCAACTATGTCGGCTTTGGGATCAGTCAGGCGGACATGGCCGGTGGCGATCATGATGCCGGGCAAGGCTTGCACCGTCACATGATCGGCCGTGAGATGGACCGAACCTTGGTCGACAACGACCGACCCGTCGGCCTCGTAAATCTCCTGGTCTTGAAGATAGTCGATACGGTCGGCTTTCACTTCGAGAGGCGGGGAGCCCGATGCGGCCGGGGAAGCCGCATCGGCGGCCGCCGCGGGATGATTCTGCAATGGGACCATACTCAATAGGAGGACTGGGATCAGGCGGCCGAGCATTCGCGTCAATGCTCCCGCCATGTCAACCTCGAAGCGGAGACAACCCGCAGCCACGTCTCAACGCCTTCACGTCTCCGACGAGCATCAACGAACCGGTCACGCAAATGAGATCCTCTGATCGGGCCAACCGCTTCGCGAGTGCGAGCGCATCGCTCAAGACGGCTTCACTATGCACGCGGGGCCGCCATCCGCTGACGGCCGCTTGTAATTGCACGACCGTTGCCGAACGAGGAAGATCGGCCTGCGTCAGTACAAGATCATCCGCCAAACCTTTGAATCGCTCAATGAATCCACGATGATCCTTGTCGCGCATCATTCCCAGAACAAGGATGATGCGACTGCGAGAGTTCGACCGGCGAAACGCGCGGAGATACGCGGCCACGGCATCGGCCGCCGCAGGATTATGCGCTCCATCGAGAACGGTCAGCGGCTCCCGGTCCACGACTTCGAGACGACCCTCCCACTGCACGTTCCGCAGACCTTCGCGGACAGCCGACTCCCCGACATGGATGCCATGCCCGGCGGCCGAGTGAATCAAGGACAATGCGGAGGCGCAATTCTCCAATTGATGCGTTCCCTGCAAGGGGCAACTCAGATCGTCGTACCGGATCGTGCCAAAAGAGAACATGAACCGCTCAGGCGTCTCGCCGACAACCTCGAAGTCATAACCAAACCGGTACAGGGGCGCCGCGCGTTCGGCCGCGACCCTCTCGATGGTCTGCCGGGCTTCGTCCGGCATTCGGCCGGCGACGACCGGTATATGCGGCTTGACGATGCCCGCCTTCTCGTACGCCACGGACGCGACCGTGGTGCCCAGATATTCCTGATGGTCTAATGCGATCGTGGTCACGGCGCAGGCCAACGGCGTCACGACGTTCGTGGCGTCGAACCGGCCGCCGAGTCCGACTTCCAGGACCGCCACATCGACCCGCGCCTCGGCAAAATACTGCAAGCCGATCGCGGTCGTGCACTCGAAAAAGGTCGGCGCCACATCCGGCTCCGACAGACCTTTCACGAGCGCAGCCAAGCGGGCGATGTCCGACTCCGGAATCATTCGCCCGTCCACACGAATGCGTTCACGAAATTCGACAAGGTGCGGCGACGTGTACAAACCTACACGATAGCCCGCCGCTTGCAAGATGGCGGCCGTAATCGCGGCTGTGGAGCCCTTTCCGTTGGTTCCGGCGATGTGCAATACGCGATAGCGGGTGTCCGGGCGTTCGAGCCGGCTCACCAACGCCGTCATCCTGTCCAAACCGAGTTTGATCCCGTGCTTCTGAAGGTTATAGAGGTAGGCAACGGCAGCGGCGTACGTCATGGCCTGATCAGGAAGATCAAGGAAGCTATGGGAACCGTCTTGCCCAAGTCGTAGGTTGATGCGCTCAGCGACGCGAGAACGATGCAGGCGGGCCTGTTCACTCTTCTAGAAATGGGCGACGAGAGTGCTCAACGTCTCTTTGAGCTGCTTGCGCTCGACGATCATGTCGATCATCCCGTGCTCCAAAAGAAACTCCGCACGCTGGAATTGATCCGGCAGCTGCTGTTTGATCGTTTGCTCGATCACACGGGGACCGGCGAACCCGATCAGCGCCTTCGGCTCCGCAATGATGACGTCCCCCAGCATGGCGATGCTGGCCGTCACGCCTCCGAACGTCGGGTCGGCCAGGAGACAGATGAGCGGAAGCTTGGCTTCCCCGAGTTTGGCTACCGCCGCCGATGTCTTGGCCATCTGCATCAGGGACAGGATCCCCTCCTGCATGCGGGCACCGCCGGAAGCCGTCACCAGCACAACGGGAAGGCGGCCTTGTATGGCACGATCGACGGCGCGGCAAATTTTTTCGCCGACCACGGAGCCCATGCTGCCGCCCATGAATCCGAAATCGAAAACACAGAGCGCCACGCGTCGGCCGTTCATCTGACCCTCGCCGATCATAATGGCATCCTTCCTGCCTGTCTTCTCCTGTTGGGCCTTCACCCGGTCCTTGTACGACTTCGTGTCATGAAAGTTGAGGGGATCCTGCGGTCCGAGCTCGGCATCCCACTCTTTGAAGGTGCCCAAATCCACCAGGAGCGTGATGCGTTCCATCACAGAAATCGGAAAATGATAGTCACACTTCGGGCACACTTTGCTGTTTCGTTCAACCTCTTTGCGGTACACGATCTCACGGCAATGGTTGCACTTGAGCCACATACCCTCGGCCACCTTTGACCGCTTCGGGGCTTCCGGCTCCGCACCCTTTTGCTTCTTGAACCAGGCCATGGCACAACTCCATTCACCACTCAATCCGGACTCGGCCGATCCGTAGGCGGAGCTCGGCCATTTGCACGAGAACCGGTCGGATTGTGTGTCGGAGAATAACACAGCGTGACGCGCTGCGCACGTAGTTTCCCGCTCGGAAACACAGCACGTCTCGTCAGGACAGCGGCTCGCCGGTGAGCAGGCGGTAGACGATCGAGAGACCCAACACAATGCTGCCCACACTGGCCAGTCCCTGAACCGCGAGAAATACCGGCCGGCCTAACCGCAGCGACCAGACGATCGGTAAGCTCAGCACCAAGCCGATCAGCAACATGCCCAGGATCGAACCGACGCCGAAGACGGCAATAAACACTAACCCCTCGAAGACTCCCTGGGCGGATGCGACGACCAGCAGCAACACGGCGGCAGAACCAGCCAGTCCGTGCGCCATGCCGATGCAGAGCGGCCGCACCGATTCGCGCCACCAATGCGCATGGCCATGATCCAGCGAATGAGCATGGCTGTGAAGATGCACATGCTTCCGGCCATCATGATCGTGTTGATGCAGGTGCCAGCGCTCCTTGAGCAGCTTCAGGCCAAGGAGGCCACCGAGCGCGACGAGCATGAGGCCCACGGCACCTTCGGCCGCTGCCGCAACCGGATCCGGAATCCGTACACGCAGAATGAGGACGACGGCCCCGACCAGCAGCAGGACCGCCGTGTGGCCACATCCCCAACTAAGACCAACGAGACCCGACGCGCGCCACGACGGCCGTTCGGCCAATACCGTTGAGACCGCGGCGAGGTGGTCGGCATCCAAGGCATGACGGACCCCCAGGATAAAGCCGAATCCCAAAATTGTCGTGAGTTCGTTGCCCAGCATAGAACCGCTTAGGGAGGATGCACCGAAGTCGTCCTGTCCCGGATATCAAGGCAATGCGCAAGAACGGCAGGGGCTTCCGTCGCCATTCCGGTCAGCCGCCGCGGGCGTGCATTTCCAAATGCGGATCTTCACGGAGCCGGTCGATGCCGATGAGTCCGCCTTCCCGCAGGCCCGCGTGTTCCAACGCCTTGCGTTCTTCTGCGCCCCGATCACGGCGCGATTGCCAGCCGGCTCGAATCAACGCCCGCATGTCATGAGACGACAGGCCCTCGCGCAGCGGTTTTCGCAAATCAGTGCCCGTCGTCGCATACAAACAGCGATACCACATGCCGTCGGCGGTCACGCGGCTCCGGTCGCAGGTTGAACAAAATGGCGTCGTCGTGGAGGGAATAATGCCGAACGTCCCGCCATCCGGCAACAGGAATCGCTGAGCAGGAGCCGATCCTCGTTCCGGCAACGGTTCGATCTTCCCATAGTATTTGCCCAGCACCGCTAACATCATTTCGCGGGAAAACACTTTTTCAGGAGCCCATTTGTTGGCGCCGCCGACATCCATGTATTCGATAAACCGCACTTCAGCCTGGAAATGTCTGCCGAATTCGATCAATCCGACCAGCTCGTCGTCGTTAAAGCCGCGAATCGCAACCGTGTCGAGCTTGAGGCCCGTGAAACCGGCGCGGCCGGCGGACTCGATCCCTTCCAGAACGCGCGCGAATTCGTCGCGCCGTGTCAGTTGTCTGAACCGTTCCGGTCTCAACGTGTCCAAACTCACCGTCACCCGGTTCAAGCCGGCTTGATAGAGTGCCTCCGCATTGTCCGCCAGAAGGATTCCGTTGGTGGTCAGCGCGATTTCCTTGATGTGACGGTTCTGCAGGAGCAGGCGAATCAGCCTGGGCAGGTCGCGACGCAGCAGCGGCTCTCCGCCTGTCAATCTCACCTTGTCGACGCCAAGTTCGGTGAAATATCCGGACAACTCGGCCATTTCCTCGAATGTGAGCACGTCTTCACGAGGGAGCCACACATACTCTTCTTCAGGCATGCAGTAGGCGCACCGCAAGTTGCAGCGATCGGTCACCGACAGCCGCAAACTTCTCAGCGGCCGGCCAAATGCATCGACAACGGATTCACCGGCGGCGCTATGAGTATCAGCAGTATTTGTCATCACATTTTGTGGGGTTGGTCACAACTGTGTCAGGCAAGGCCGCAATGTGCGACGAGGCGAAGCGTACGGCTCTCGGTACGTCGAGCCTCGAAGCGACATGAGACAGCAGCGTGACACGATTTTCAACAACCTCGCTAAGGATGTTCTTCAACCCAGACCTCGCCGCCCGGCGTATGCTCCAGCTTCCAGATCGGCGTGATTTGCTTCAATTCGTCGATGGCCCATTTGCATGCGCGAAATGCCTCCGCCCGGTGCTCTGCGCCCGCGATGATCAAGACGATATTCTCGCCGATTGCGAGTTCGCCGAAACGGTGGACGATCAATACTTCGAGCACATCGAAATCCTTCAAGGCTCTTGCCCGGATCTCCCTCAGCGTCTTTTGCGCCATGCCTTCATAATGTTCGAACGTGATTCCATCCACGTCCCGTCCCTTCGATCGGTCACGCGCCGTTCCAAGGAATACGGCAATGCCGCCGATGCGCTTAGACCGCGATCGAACCCGGGCCAATTCTGCATCGATGGAGAAGTCCTCCCGCTGCACGCGCACGAACTGGCTCTCGTCTATCGTGGATTCCACCGACGATCCGCCGGCAAATGGAGGCAGCAACGCGATCTCATCTCCGTCATGAATCTTGGTATCCTCCTGCGCGATTTCCTGGTTTACCGACACCAAAACTTTTTTCTTGTCCATCAATTCGCCGATCGTGGGATACCGCTTGCGAACAAGTTCGATGAGGTGTCTGACTGTGTGTCCATTGGCCACTGCCAGCGTGAGGCTGGATTGGTTTCCCGCAAGCGACTTGGTCATGCCGAACAATTTGACCGTGATCATAGATTCCGACTCCGTACTGGCGCTGAAACGGCGGGCATCGCTTTCACATCCGGTTTGATCGCGTGTCCGACTGCCTACCTCGTATACGTGCCGGACTTGCCGCCCGACTTTGAAACCAACCAGACGTCGCTGAAGCTGATTCCCCGATCGACTGCTTTGCACATATCATAAATTGTGAGGGCAGCAACGCAGACGGCTGTCATCGCTTCCATCTCGACCCCGGTCTGCCCGTTCGTCTTGGCCGTTGCCGTGACCGTAATTGAGCATCGGCCTTCCCGATCAGGCTGCGGCTCCTCCTTAAACGAGATATCCACGGAAGACAGAAATATGGGATGGCACATGGGAATTACGTCAGGAGTTTTCTTGGCTCCCATCACGCCGGCTACCTGCGCGACGGCCAGGACGTCGCCCTTCGCGATCTTGCCGCGTCGAATTGTGTCGAGAGTTTCAGGTTGAAGGTAGACCTTGGCCTGGGCAGTCGCCAGCCGCTCGGTTTCGGGCTTGGCGCTGACATCGACCATCCGAGCACGGCCCGACTGGTTGAAGTGTGTGAACTCGGCCATTTTCTTCAGAAATCAGCCGTTTAGATTGCGTCCGACCGGTCATTATATGAGCCACCACGGAGGCTGGTCAATCCCTTCGTCGCCCCACGCCGTCGATTCTATGGTTTGCAGACGCAATTGCTCTCCTGCGCTGAACGCCGGCTTACGGATCATGATACGCCTGCTCCTCCCTTCGAACGACAGGTTGACAGCTTGTTCAGCCATCCCGGACAATGGCTCACATGGCCGATAAAATCGTCATCGAACGGTTGGAATTTCAAGGCCGTTGCGGTGTCACAGCCCAGGAACGGCGGCAACCGCAACCCCTGGCCATCGACTTGGAGTTGGACTGCGAGACGACGTCGGCCGCCGCATCCGACCGGCTCCATGACACCGTCAATTACGCTTCCGTCGCTGAGGAGATTGTCGCTCTCGGAGCACGCGAATCCTGCGCGCTGCTGGAGAGTCTCGCCGAAAAACTGCTGACGATGCTGTTCACCGAGTTTCCGGTTAGCCGGGCGCGCCTGTGGTTGCGAAAGCTGGCTCCTCCCATGAGCTCAACCGTCGGATCTGTGGGCATTAAAGTGGATCGGGTCCGTGCGGCACACCAGGCCCAGCTCGTCACTCCGGTTCCCTCCCCGTTTGTCACGCGCCAACTCCAGCGCCTCCCCAAAGGAAGAGCGCTGGACGTGGCCTGCGGGCGTGGGCGCCACGCGCTGTTTCTCGCAAGTCACGGCTTTGAAGTCGACGCAATCGACCGCGATCGCGACGCCCTTGCTGCACTCTCAGCCGCGGCGCAGCAGCGGCATCTTGCCCAGATCGCGGTCAAGCAGGTCGATCTGGAACGGCTCACCGACGAGCGGGCGGAATTCCCCGCGAATACCTATGACGCAATCATCGTCTGTTTCTATTTACACCGGCCGTTGTTCCCCTGGTTGATTGATGCGCTCAAACCGCACGGCGTCCTGCTTTACGAGACCTTTACGATCGACAATTATGTCCGCTATCGCCATCCGCGCCGCTGGGAATTCTGCCTGGCGCAGAACGAATTGCTTCGTCTGGCTTCGTCACTGCGCGTGCTCTTCTACGACGAAGGCGAACACGAAGGAGGCGACGGTACGGGATCCGTCTTCACGGCCCAGCTGGTAGCTCAAAAACCGGGTCCGGCCGTGCAAACGCATGAGTCGCCGTGAGTCGAATTGATCTTCATCTTCACACGACACATTCGGATGGAAGCTTGCGACCTTCCGACGTCCTCGCGCTTGCCAAGCAGGCCAGCGTGACGGCGCTTGCGATTACCGACCACGACATCACCACCGGGATCAACGAGGCAATCGCCGCCGGGCGGGAACTCGGGATCGAAGTGATTCCAGGAGTGGAAGTCAGCTCCTTTGACGGTCGGAGCGAATTCCATATCCTCGGCTATTACGTCCAATGCGAAGACCCTGTATTTATGAGCCGGCTTGCGACGCTTCGCGACAGCCGGCACAGGCGGAACCCGCTGATCATCGAACGTCTCCGGGGAGCCGGGCTCGATGTCACGTATGACGAAGTGCGCGCCCTGGCCGGCACCGAATCAGTGGGACGCCCGCATATTGCGCGTCTCATGATGCAAAAGAAGTACGTTTCATCCGCAAAAGAAGCCTTCGACCGATATCTCGGAGAGGGCAAGCCCGCCTATGTCGCCCGCGAGCTGCCGACCCCTGTCGAAGCCATCCAATGGATCCGCGAGGCCAAAGGGGTGGCCGTCCTGGCGCATCCCACCTGGGTCAAGGACACCGGGGATGCCCTCCGTTCCTGCGTCACGGCGCTGAAGAACGCCGGTCTCGGCGGCGTCGAAGTGCATTACAGCACCCATAGCAAATCTCAAACGGCCCAGTACCTTGAATTGGCGCGGCGCCTTAACTTACTCGTCACCGGCGGCAGTGATTTTCATGGCATCACGAAGCCGGATATAGGGGTAGGTTGTGGACGCGGAGACTTGAAAGTGAATCCGTCCCTGCTCGAGCCTCTGAAAGCCGCCGCGAACGGCTGAACGCGACGCGGCAGCTGATGAGTCGGCCGCATACTCATCCATCCTCGCAATTTTCCTCCAATTCGTTGACTCTCCAGCACTGTCCGTTAGACTGAGGACCATTCACTCGAGCCATCGGAACATGTCGAAAAGCTTGCACTGGATCATTCCTCACGCCAGCGGCATCCTTGCGGCCCTTCTCCTGGGTCCGCTGCTGGGCAGCATGGCCTGGGTCGAATTCTTCAGCATTCCCTTGACGGATGTGACCGGATCGAACGCGGTGCGGCTGGTGACGAACGGGATCGCCCTCGGGCTCGTCATTGCCTTGGCCATCGCCGCCTATCAGCAGCTGCCCGACAATGGCCGAGGATCGAGTTTTGTTCGAGCGCTTGTTTTTCCGTCAGCGGCGGTAGTCGTCGCCATCTTCGGAGGAAAAACGCTGCAGACGGTCGGTCTGCCGTTGGTCCACCAGATCGGTCCGTCGGCGTTCCTGCGCGGCTACACGGTGGCGCTCGTCGGCTCCGGCCTGTGGCTCAGCATCGTATGGCTCCGGCGCCTGGACCTATTACGCAACGCGTTCGCGCCGCTACCCATTCAAAAACCCTCGCGGTCGGCCCTCCAGCAAGAGGCCTCGTCCGCGGACGGTCAAGAAACAGCCGACGCTCCGACCGAGAAGGCCGCCGCAATCGTCATCAATGGTCAGCCCCCGGCGAATCTGGGCCGCTACAAAATCCTCAAGGAATTGGGCCGGGGCGCCATGGGCCTGGTCTATCTCGGCAAAGATCCGACGATCCAGCGCTTCGTCGCCATCAAAACCATGCGGTTGGATCAAATCGATGACGTGGAAAAAGTCCGTGAGATCAAGACTCGATTCTTCCGTGAAGCGGAGTCGGCGGGCCGTCTCTCGCATCCCAACATTGTCACCATCTACGACGCCGGGGAACAGGATGAATTGGGTTATATCGCAATGGAACTCGTCGAGGGCCAGTCACTCAAGGAGTGGTCTCGCAAGCCGAAACTTTTACCGCTTCACGAGCTGGTCCCGACCCTCGCCTCCGTGGCCGATGCGCTTGACTACGCCCATCTACAAGGCGTCGTGCACCGCGACGTCAAACCAGCCAACATCATGATCACCAAAGAGCGTCTGGTGAAGGTGATGGATTTCGGCATCGCAAAAATGGCCTCCAACACCAAGACGCAGACGGACGTCGTGCTTGGAACTCCGACCTATATGTCCCCGGAACAGATCGCGGGCAAGAAGGTGGATGGGAGAACGGATGTGTTTGCTCTCGGCGTCGTGCTCTTCGAGTTGCTGACCGGGCAGCCCCCGTTCACGGCGGACAACCTCTCTGCTCTTCTCTTCGCAATCGCGCACCACCCTCACCCAGAGCTCCATACTTTGCGTCAGGATCTCCCGCCGATGTTTCAGGAAGTGTTGAATCGGGCCATGCAAAAAGAGCTGCCTCAGCGTTATCGCCGTGCAGGAGAGCTGGCGTTGGATCTTCGTGCCTGCCTGCAGGGCCGGGCCGCCTAGGAGGAAGGTGTCGTGCCGATCACCGGACTCCACTTCGCCGAAACGGACATCGGACGTAAACGGCCCCACAACGAAGACTGCTATATCGCCGACCCGGCCCTGGGTCTCTACGTCGTCTGCGACGGGATGGGCGGCGGCAATGCCGGCGAAGTGGCGAGTCGCATGGCCATCGACACGATTTTGGCCCACGTCACAGCGGCGTCGGAAAAGAGGTCCGGCGAATCCCGCGGCCCCATCGATCGTAATCTATCTCCTGTCACTAACCAGCTCGCCGCGGCGATTCGAAGCGCCAATGATGTGTTGTATCGGGCCTCCTGGGAGCATGCGGGCTACGCCGGCATGGGCACCACGGTAGTCGCCGCCCGCCTGACGGAACAGCACCTGTCCATTGCGCATGTGGGGGACAGCCGGCTGTATTTGATTCGCCAGGGCGTCATCCAGGCACTCACCAACGACCATTCCTGGGTCGCGGAACAGGTCGCGCAGGGCCATATGACGGAAGAGGAAGCGGAGCGCTCACCGCAACGCAACATCGTCACGCGCGCACTGGGTGTCGAAAGCACCGTCGACATTGATCTGGCCGAGATCCCCGTGTTCAGCGGCGACCTGTTGCTGCTGTGTTCCGATGGACTGACCCGCGGCGTCCCCTGTGCGGATATCCTCGAGACACTCGAGGGGGGCGGCGATCTGAGCGAGAAAACGCACCGGCTCGTCTCGCTGGCCAATGAAGCGGGCGGAGACGACAATATCACCGTTCTGCTAGTCACCATCCAGGGGGCTGCGCCCCAACGGCTCTGGCACCGTCTTGTCCGGCGCTGGCTTCTGGAAGCGTCATAACATTGGAGGAGCATCATCATGGGTATGAGTAAAACGGTCACAGGGTCCGCAAAGCTTCTCATCAAATTACACGGCCAGGGCTCACGGGAGATCGAGCTTGCGGGCGACAGTTTCACAATCGGCCGAAAAGCGGGCAACGATCTCCCGATCGATGATCACACCGTTTCCAGCCGTCATGCCAAAATAGTCCGGGTGCAATCGGTGCATTTTGTCGAGGATCTCAAGAGCACCAATGGCACAGCGGTCAACGGCAAACAGATCGAGCGCGTCCAACTGCATGACGCCGATGTGATCACGATCGGCCAGCACCGAATAATTTTTCAGGACAGCGCTCCCGTTTGTGCCGGCACCGCACCGCTGTCATCCGAACTGGATCAAACCATGGTGATCTCCAACCGATCCCTGCGCGCCGGACACGGAGCGACGGCAACAATCCTCATCACGGCTGGCAAAACAGACTGTCACGAGTACCAGCTCACCCAACCGTCGAGCTTGATCGGATCACAAGAGGGCGCGGCCATTCGGCTGACCGGATGGTTCGCTCCGAAGGCCGCCGCATTGATATCGAACCGTGCCGGGGTCTTCGCGGTGAGTCCCTCGCAGGGAAGCAAGAAGGTGCTCGTCAACGGGAAGGACGTGTCGGCGCAACAGCAGTTGAAGAACGGCGATGTGATTGAAGTCGCCGGCGTGACGATGACGTTCTACCTGGCCCAGCCCAAAATCAAGTAAGGCTCAAGGACGGTCGACAGAAGCGCGCTCAAGGGCGAGCGACTCAGTCACTGCCTGAAGTACAGCGTCCCTTTGGGAAGCATCTCGTAGCAGCCGTCTGACAATTGCTGAGCGTGCTGCTGCAGGCATTCGAGCGCCTGCCCGGTTCCCGGCCTTGCAGCGGAACATAACCGTTTGAGGTCAGCACGACAGGCCGCCGTCAAGCGGGTGCGTTCTTCCTTCCACCTGACCAAACGTTCCCGCAGCTGCTGCTGACACAGAGCCGGCAGTTGATGCGCGCGCTTTTCGAGACATCCCTTGCGGCCCGATCCTTCGCCATCGGGACATAACTGCTCGACTTCTGCTTCGCAGCGCAGACGAGCCACCTGTTCCGCCCGACGG
>WUUC01176753.1_pt1 | contig 15537 bp, 3 predicted proteins | sample 6278441 | NCBI WGS metagenome assembly WUUC01 (sample SAMN13675441, study PRJNA597444) | soil metagenome | isolation source: soil | place: USA: Washington | collected 2017-10
ATTCCAAGAAAGTATTCACACCCTGACGTAAGCTTAGTGTTCTAGCGTTCGCTGAGTCTTCCATCTCAACTATATGAAATGCCATAGGTAAATATATATACTCATTATTCATGATAACCTGTGGCTCGGTCGTAGTGAGATCCACAACTACTATATCACCCGAACCATAATTAGTGGTTACTGTTTCAGTAGCAGACCCACCATTAATAGAACCAGTAGCAATAGCTGTAGCTGGGCTGATTCCTTTATATACTCTATATAACACACGCCAACTAGATGTTATACTAGAATTTATTCGCCAGTCAAGACTTAATCTCCAACTACCAGGAGGTATCACACCAGTAAACGGCCCAAGTCTATAGGTGTTCCAACGTGTAGCCGTTTGGATAATACCATTAGGTTTAGTGGGACTGTTTGCGGTAAAATCTCCTACTAGTGCTAGTTCTCCGAATCTGAACTCAGCAGTCTCACCAGAAGATGCCTTAGTACTATTACTAGTAATCTGAAAACTTATTTCCGGTGCCATGATCGCAGAACCCGGTACAGCCTGTTGTGCAGTACCGAAGTTGCTGACGGGTGGAGATAAAAGGTGTTGCCTCATTTTACTGACTCCTTGCTATCACCGACAGGTTATTGACTGCACCACCGCTTACTACATCTACACGTAAATCCCAACTATCGTCAACAACTTGACTTAAGCTGGTGTTGTTACCTCTTACCTGAGAAGTCGTGCTACTTAGTGTTACCTCACCTATATTAACATCTGCACCATTGTTTTGCTTTCCTACCAATCTTACTACTAGTGGTGCTGTAAGGGCTGACCAAGCATCTATGCGTACATACATAGCAGTGATGGTACGGGGAGTAGTAACTCTGTCCCAACCAGCACCCGTAATTGGTCCACTTAATCCGGTACCTCCTCTATAGAACTTATACCATTCATATGAGGTAGGTGATGGACCCATTGGCCCTTCTACACCTTGTGGTCCTTGGTTACCCTGTGGTCCCTGTGCTCCTACACGAGCAAACACACGGTAGTTTGTAGTATCCAGGTTGGGTGGTGTAGCTGACGCAGTGTGATCTTGTAAAACTAGATATGTACTTCCATCTGTGTGAGGAACCAGATCATCTTTCTTGTAGGAAGCACCCTGTGACCAGTTACTAGCCATTGGATTAACACCACGAGAAAGTTGCTGCCAGTGTGTAGTGTTGGTTATAGTCGGTTCTTGGTTAGTGTGGCTAGTTTTGGAAGCCCAGAAAGCACCCCTATAAGATACGGCATCATTTGCTACATAAGCAGTAGCACTAGACCACGTTCCTCTGTTAACAATGCCAGCACCAATTGGTCCTGCTGGTCCTGTATTACCTGTCGGTCCTGCTGGTCCTGCTGGTCCTTGTGGTCCCGTATCACCACGACTGACTACACGGACATAATTAGTTGTGTCATTTATAGGTAGTGTAGCTGTTGATGTGTGATTGGTTAGAACTAGGAACCATTCACCACCAGAGCGAACCAGATCGTCTACTCTATATACTGTAGACGAAGCAAATGATCCTGCATTATATACACCACGAGCAACTATCTGCCACGCTGTAGTGTTATCTGTTGTAGGTTCTACACCGTCACCAATGAACCTTATGGCTCTCCAGTAGGAACCTCTATATCTAACAGAGTCGTTGACATTATATGCTGTAGCACCTACCCATAAGCCACGGTGAGTAAGACCAGCACTACCCGCTGGACCCGCTGGGCCAGGGTTACCTGCTAGGGAAGTTTCACTCTCCCACACACCATTGACTTTCTTCCAAAGCGAGAAGTCAGTTCGGTTAATGTAGTAGTCACCCTCATTGAATTGATCATTCTGAGGTTCACCCTCGCCATCACGCATGAAGGTAAGAACTTCCAGGTCTTGCAAGCGTAGCTCAACTTCACCGAAGTTAGTATTTATTATTCCCTTCGCATCTGGAAGGGTATTAGCTGAAGGTGGAATTACCACTAATACCATATCGAAACCTCACTATTTATTAAGAGTTACCATTATTATCAACGTCTATATCTATATGTTGTCTGGTGGACGAGCCAGAATTCCACTACTGATCATTACTCTCTGCTCTGCCTCTTGTATATTCTCTCTGTAGTGCTTCATTTCAAAGCAACTTCCTGATAGAGACATCCAAGCAGGGTTACCGGGGGAATAGTTTACAGTGATTCCCTCGTCCAAGAAGCATGCATATGTTCTCTGTTCTTCTTTCTTTATCCTTATGATCTTGAACCCATCATATAACTGATAGGTTTCATCAAAGTCTATATTCATGGAGAATGAGTTAGTGCCTGCACGTAACTCATCTGCAAGTCTATATGCTTCCTCCTCAGCCTCCTGTGGGCTACCTTCGAAGTCTGATACTACGTACATTCTCAACTTAGGTGGTTGGAAAAACTTCTGTGATATAACATCTCGTTCAGCCTTGAACTGAGGAATGCTGTTGTCACCATTCCTGTACACTACTACCTTACTGTAGTCAGAATCTTCTTTAGGTGCTATATCTAGTTCCCAATATTCATCAGGGTTTAATGTAGTTTTAAACTTCTTATTACTCCCAGGCTTAGGCTTTGGTCTAAAGACTCTTCTACCTTCAGGCTGATCCACACCTACGAATTCAGCCTTCTCCATGAGTGTGTTCAGCACATCTCCCATATCATTATCAAATGGGAATTGCTCACCTTGTTGCACTCTATACTTATGCCCATTGATCACGAGTATTTCACCGTTATCATGCCCAGCACGTCTAGCACATTCGAATATTACCCACTCTAGTGTGCGACCTATGAATGTCTCACTGGTACCTAACTTCTGTGTGCTCATGTTCCTGAACGGACCAAATGCATTAGCCTTTGCCCTGTCAAGTCTGTCATCATCGTTCGGACCCTGTACCCTACCTTTAAAGTAAGGAACTAGATCATTCTCTTCACCCAGCCATAGGCGTATCGGAGCATCATCAAAGTCTTCTAGACTTCCAGTAACCTCAAACTCCATACCACTCGATCCAGCATCAGCTTGGAACTGTACATTGGCACTGATTAATCTATCAGTCCAATCTACACCATTCACCTCAAGCTTATGAGTAATCATTATAGCAATGTCTCCTCTGATATAATAAAACCAGTTATGTCAGCTTCCTCTACTTGGAAATATTCTCTACCATCGTTGAAGTAGATACGAGTACCAACCTGCTGAGCAAAAACTATAGGTTCTGCTGTTACTATTGCATATCTCTTGTCATCAGTTTCCAACACATGTTCGTAGCTGCTTGAGATAGCCTCTGATGTGCTACGTCTAAACACCCACACCTTGAATGAGATAGTTCTGTTAGTCTCATATCCCCACTCATCAAACTGCTTCGCACCAGATGCTAGATCAGTTACTTCTAGGTTAGGTGGTGCAGTAGGTGTACCAATATCAAAGGCTAGCGTACCACCTCTATATTCAGTACCATCATATTGCAACAACTGTGAGTATGGACGCTCTACGTCTAGTTCTATGCTTCTTATCTCAGGTGTATCACTATCAGATTTAGAAGCCAAGTCTACACGTACCTCAGTTATTGTCTTGCCCATGTCTAGACCCTCGTACTCAAAGTCAAGAGGTAATGCATCCAACTCTTCGAACGTATCCCCAGCCCTATACCTTGCTATGTACGATACTTGATCAGTATCCGTACCAGCTACGTTAATATTACGTAGTTTCTTCACATGACCAATTTCCTTAGCCGGGTCATCCACAGCAACCTGATCCTGTGCATTCTGGAAGTACACGCTGAAGTGTCCCTTACGCTGCATGTCCATGTTGAATGCAGTAGCCTCTGAACCTTCCTCAACTTGCAGCCCATGTATCTTCAACACACCCTGCCCAAGTCTATTGGCATGGAACTCTATATAGGCAGTATTCTCAGGTGTATGTATGGTAGCTGTATGCCTAGTCCACCTCAACTCCGGTCCTGTGAAATCAGGTACCAGGGGAGTATAAGTTTGCAGCACGTTATGATCAGCGTCCATAGCTCTATAACTGAACAGGCTGCTCTCTGCGCTCATGTGGTGAAACCACACGGTTACCCCTAGGGAATAGTCTTGCAGAGCCTTACAAGGCAACCTCAGCCCTGTGGGACCATACAGAGCATTACGTGGTGTCCCTCTAGGACCGTAGTACTCAATATAATTTCCAGGCTGACGCTGTATGTTAGACCAGTCACCAATATTCGAAACTTCTATCTTGCCGTATATAAACTTGAATGATGCAAACCTATTGACAGCGAATCCTGGTATGCTCGGACCTAATACAGCACCTATAGCATTCTCAAACTGGCTGAAGTCTATTCCTTCAATACGTGCAACCTCGTCTACGCTGTCTTCATCACTACCGAAGTTGAGTACAACCACACCAGTGAGTACATTCAGAGATAGTTTGAAGTGTACGAGCATACCATCGTCTAGACCTTCTACAGCAATAGTAGGATTACTAAGACCAGATGGTGTGTTATATTGCAACAGCACACTTCCTAGTCTTGTGATGCTTACGACAGCGAGTATCTCACCATTAACATCACGTATAGCACCCAGAGCCATATCTTCTTCATTGTACGAGTCAATATACAAGTCCCAAGATACTGTCATGGTGGTATCTTCATTGAAAATCTTCTGTAGGAAGACTGTACGACCTTCATCATCTTCCGTAGGCTCTCCAGCCATATACACACCGTACTTGCTGAATAGACCTGCTTCCTCGCGTATTTCACCGATCATGGAGTTGAAGTCAGAGACATTCTGTACCCAACCTTCATTGGTACCAGTCTCAAATACCGTATAATCCTTCATCACATACGTCGCGTCTATAGGTGAGTCCAATGCACCTACACGTACAGTACAATACCCACCGTGAGGACGTACAAACTTGTTGTATTCATAGTCTGGTACGAGAGGATCAGGTTCAATAGGCTTGTTAGACTTCTTGGCTGCTTCCAAGTCCACGTCTATAGTTTCTGGTACTGCCCATCCTTCGAACGCACCGAAGTCAGACATACGTACTATCTGATTACGCTTACCCTGTCTCTTCCTGCTACCTGTACCCTTCACTGTACATCTAACATAGGTAGCTTCCACTGGAATCTTGGTTAAAGTAGGTGTTTGAACATCCTCTGCCCTCTGTGACAGCCTGTAGTCTTGTCTATAGGTACGTCCCTCTTTCCTCCTGCTAAATCTGTCAAGTCTATGCTCTGACAGCACTTCATCTTCTTCATTGTATGTCTTCATCCTAACTTCCATACCACCACTCACACGCTTCCTGTAGTGAAACTTCATAGTCACTACGAAACGATCATGATCAGGGTTTAGTTCAGCAGGGGGAGTTACAAAGAAGTCAGCATCCTCGTCAGCATCACCATCATCACTAAGCTGGATCACACCCTTCTTCTCAGGTAGATAGTCAGGTGTTACATTGAGGAAGTCCCAATCCACAGGCTTACCGTCTATATCACGATCACCTAGATCAGAGTTAGTAAGCTTGTCGTGCCACTTAGGACGGTGGATCTTAAGTCCATCCCCCATCTCTACTTTTTCTTTAGTAGGTTCTGATGCTGGACCCTCTTCTTCCTCTACGAATAGAGCAGTCTTAACATAGTGCATACCAGGAGTAAGCCCAGAGCTATTAAGCAACACTACAACAGGTGCTTCAGGTGCATCTGTTGGTGCCTCTACACCTGTCTCATCCATAGACGTAGACGTAAGAGAAGAGTCTGTGGCTGTTGTCTCTGTACCACCCATAGGCTGATAGCCTTCATCATCATCGTCATCATCCATAGTAGCAGTAAGCCTGCCTGCTGGCTGTAACCTGCGTCCACTTCTATCTGTACGGACGCTAGAAAGCTTACCAAAAGCTGTAACAGAGCTAGAGAATGTACCCTCTTCCTCTTCTTCTGTGTAGTCATCCAGAGAGTCATTGTAATCCTCTAGATCATCACTCACTACCAAGCTTGTACCTGATTCTGTAGGCCATTGCTTAGGTTCAGTACCATATACAGGTGCTCTTTCAGTAACCTTGAAGTAAGGTAGGTCTTTAGTCTTCTTGTCCTTCTTGTCTTTACCTTTCTTCCTTCTGTTATCTCTACCACCACGTCCACGACCACCACGTCTATTCTTACCACCACCTCCACCACCACCTCCGCGATCAGGTGCAAGACCAGGGATGATTATGTGCTTGGTGAGTTCAGCGGTTATAGGATCATCGGAATAGATTTCAGGTATCCAACCAATGACATCTTCCTCAAACTCCTCTGGAGCAAGCCATATCATAGTTGCACCGAACTCGTCTATGTGCAATGTCTGTTTACTGATCTTGCTCACACTCTTACCACTCTCAGTTACTAGCTTGTAGCCAATGGTGATCTCAGTCCTATTGTATGTGACATTGTTACCATACGGTGAGCTTTCTACAGCATATGTAAGTGGTGCCATATCTTCAGGGTGACCTATGTATGTTCTATTCTTATTACGACCATTGCTATCGTAGCGATAACGCTTTTCTATTGGTCCGTAGAACTTGAGGATGTCTGATTTACTATCTGCTTTGATCTTATCCTGAATGAACATCTTACCAGACAGTGCTTGCACCTGCGCCATCTCAGGCGTAGCAGCATTAGCTGGTTCGGTCAAGTAGTATATGATCGCATCTACACCCTCTGGGGGAGCAGAAGGTAGTCTAACGTAGAAACCATTACCCTGTCCCAACTCAAATGGCTCTGAGCGTGGACCTGGACCAGTGATACGCTTACCAATACGATACTTCTTACTTACATCATATCCATACGCAATGCAATACCAACCAGCAGGGAAACCTACGTTATTACCCACATTGTATGCTTTAACTTTAGGCTTGAGTGGCTTAGCTATATCTACAAGCATATCTGCTTGCAACGGACCAGCACCAGGAACTAGAGGATCAGAAAGATTGTAAATTTCCTTCTCTATACGCAATGGACCTGATATCTGTCTACTGTAGTTACGTTCCTCGTGTGTATCACGCACGAACATAAGCCAGTGTGTAGGCTTAGCTGGTTCTCCGAAGTCCCAATAACGTAGAGTACCATCCTCTATCTTCCACTGGTTAAAACCAGGATCAGGTACGAGATTTCTCAGTGGTGCAAGCATAGCTGTACCATCGAAATCAGATATCACATTACTTGTCACACCAGACATAAAATCAGTACCAGTTGTGGCTCTAATAAGACCCATTTAAATCCTCCATTACATTCCACTCATAAGTCTATCGAAGTTCATCTTGTCAGCTTGGCCTTGATCAATAGTGTCACGACCACGCTTGCTTCCTATTGCTCCGAATGCTGTCTCAACAGCACCATCAACCATCTGCTGCAAGCTGTCCTTGCCAATCTCAGTTTCCTCGTTAGCACCCCAAGTATCAGAGCTTAGCTGATCCATCTTGCCACCCAAGTACTGAGCATCCGAACTAGGCATGCCAGTATCGGCAGGCTGAGCCATCATAGACTGCCCACCCATCATGATATTGGAACCTGGACCCTCTGCTGTACCTGTATTCTGCCAATCACTATAACTGTCAACAGCCGTATTTGTCGCACGGTTTGTAGCAGTAGCACCACCTGCTGATGCATAACCTCCACCAGCGTATGCTCCACCACCATAACCGTTGTTAGTGCCAATAGCCGGGTTAGATGTACCACCAGATGTAGGCATGCCAGTTGCGGGATCAGTTGTTGGTGTTGTCTGTCCAGCACACTGTCCCATAGTGTTGTTCAACGTATCGAAACCAGAGTTCATGTCTGTATTCATGGTTCCAATACCACCGTCTAGTGTACCCATACCTGTCTGCATACCAGTATCCATCTGATCTATACCAGTACCCAACTCACCCATACCAGTATTCATTCCTGGCATACCTGTGGTTGGATCATTAGCCATCTGATCAGTGTTGAGAGCCATTTGCTGTTGCTCAGGTGTAGTTCCCATACCACCCATCATAGGCTGACCGTTCATAGTCTGAGTGATACCACCTACTGTACCAGTACCCCCACCAGACATCATATTAGTAGTATTGGCAGTAAATGGATTTGGAGTGACGTACTGATTACCACCAGTACCACCTACAGTACCAGAGCTAGGTACACCCATCATTGATGTCTGTGGTGTAGCACCATATCCGCTTGTAGGTGTAGTTCCATAACCAGTAGGTTGTGTCATTGCACTCATTGGCTGTGCGCCATAACCAGATGTAGGTTGTGTCATTTGCGCTGCGTATGGATCAGCAGTACCATAGCCTGTAGCATATGGATCATAACCACCAGTTGTAGGTGTACCAGTAGTCATAGGCATTCCAGTGGCAGGATCAATTGCACCAGTGCCAGTTGTAGGTGTAGTACCTGTACCTAGGTTAGCTCCACCTGCCCAGCTTACGTGTACGTGATCATAGTGTGGATCTTCAGGCCACGGAGTAACACTACCATCTGATCCGTAGTAGTTACCATTCCAGATCATGTAGGCAAGACCACCACCAGCAAGTACTTCCTGAGCTATAGACTCACCTGTAGCTGGGTCTATAGGTGTACCTCTGTCACCACCCCAGAAGTCAGCAGTCATATCCTCAGTAGAACCACCTGGAAGACCGTGACCTTCATAAGTGTTAGCAGTTGCTCCGAAGCCTTGTAGATAATCTACATAACCCTGTACCTCTGGTGACCATCCATAGTGCGTAGGTCCAAGTGCTTCACCCACACCACTGATGATACCACCCTGTCGCATAGGCACTACACCCATGTCAAACCAGCTAGCAGCAGTAGACAAATTCTTTACCTGCTTATCCTTACGTCCACTCTGAGCAATCCACGCCTCATTACCAGCACCCTCATTCCACACAACGTTCTGAGGGTTCTTAGCACTAGTACCCATACCACCTCTCGCGTAGTATGCAGTTTCTATTGGCACCCCTTCACCAGATGAATAAGGTGTCAAAGTCGAAGCATCTTCCCACACACCAGGATCAGCAATACCAGCAAGCATCTGTACATCATATGGCTGTACGTACATACCAGTTGTTGATGGTAGATCATACATGAGGTTGGTATTCATAATAGACTCGGCATCATTATGCCCCAAGTCTAGAGCGTGACCAAGTTCGTGTACTGCGGTAGACATACCACCGTAGTTACCACTATTATCAAGTAGAACTTGTCCACTACCAGTTAACCCAGCCCAACCATCAGCATAACCGTCTACTACAGTCCACTCAGCATTGCCAGGGGATTCAACGAAGTTCACACCAGCAGGTGCCCACTCCGCAGCAGCAGCACGTACTTCATCAGCGTGTACAGTACCACTTACATCGTATGTAACTGTGCGACCCATGCCAGGATAGCTAACTGTACCGTATGGATCAGTAGTAGGCTGTGTCATTGGTTGTGTCATTGGTTGTGTCATAGGCTGTTGCATGCCTGTAGTCATTGGTTGCTGCATCTGTGTACCATAAGGCATTTGTTGCTGCGTACCATATGGTTGTTGCATGCCTGTCTGACCGTATGGTTGTTGCATGCCTGTAGTATATTGTTGCTGGATGCCTGTGCTAGATGACTCCTGCTCCATGTAATCATCGTCATCCATCTCTGTCATACCCATACGCTCTTGTACACCAAAGATGCCCTTCTTGCTTTCTTCTTCCTGCTGCATGCTCATATTACTCATACCCATTGGTTGTTGCATACCCATGGCACTATCTTCTAGACCTGTGTCATATGTACCCATATCGCCCATCTGAGTATTAAGCGGTTGAGTCATGCCTGCTGGTGTACCATCTGTGGTATTTGTTGGGTTCATCATTACGTTGCCAGTACCAGTGTTCTGCATCATCTGCTCATTGATCATCTGGCTACCACCAGTAGTATTGGTAGCTGTAGCAGTGCCAGTACCGTAGACGATCATACCACCAGCTTGCGCGTATGGCATTGTAGCAGGATCATATGTGCCTGTAGTTGTAGGCATACCAGTACCCATAGGCTGTTGCATAGCTGATCCGTAAGGCTGTTGCATTGGCTGTTGCATAGTAGTACCATACGGCTGCTGCATTGGTTGCTGCATGGTAGTACCGTATGGTTGTTGTTGTGTCATAGGCTGTTGTGTGCCTGTTGGTGGTACCATAGGTTGCTGAGTAGCGTCTGTAGGTAGAGGTACTTCTGTTCCTACAGGTACAGGCTGAGTAGTCTGATCTAGACCCAACTCTTCTATTGCTCCTGCCCACACAACCTTAAGCTGATCCGCAGAATAGGTGATGCCAGTGTTGAAGTGTGGTATGTTAGATTCACCATTCACTAGCCAGTATGTGAAGTCTTGCTGTCCTGCTGCTGCCTGAGCAATTCTCTTGGCATTCTCTAGTCCATAGAAGTATGTGAAGTCTTCTCCTTCAGGACCGTCGAAGTATGCAGAGTTGTCTGTAGATTCACCAGTTATAGACGTGTGCCTAACACCAACTTCGTGACCAACACTGAATGTAGGACCGGGTGCTCCAGCAGCTATTACCATGTCTACAAGAGCTTGGGCATTCGTAGCAGCGATCTGACCTAAGCCAGCAGTGTTTTCTGATGCTACATCTGTACCACTGGCATCCCCTAGTTCACCCGCTGCACCTGTTACAGTAGGTGCCAATCCACCCAACTCGTACCAACCGTTAGCATCGTGGAATGCTAGAGCAGCACTTGGAGTACCGTAACGTCCTACGATATATTCAATACCCCACGCGATCTGGCTAGCAGCATCACTACCAATATCACCGTGTCCAAGTGCCTGTGGAATACCGAAAGCACCAGACGTAGGGTTAACAGCAGTGTGATCCCAATTAGATTCTCTCATCCACAACTCATACAGTGCAGACCATTCAGCACCAGTCCAGCCTGCCTGTGCAGCTAGCTGTTCGCCCATCTCCACGTTAGTACCAGATGCAGAACTAGGATCAACACTACCTGTAGGTGATGTAGCATAACCCATCATCTTCTCAGCAGCAGTTTGCATACCTGTATAACCTGCTGCCTCAATAGTATCTGCGATCATACCTCCACCAACGTCTGGTGGTTGTGGTACGTTCGCCATGAATGCATCTTGAATTGTACCCATTGTTAGGCCACCACTGGAACCCCATCCACCAGCACCCCATGTAGCGTGGACGTGATCATAGTGAGGGTCTTCAGGGAATGGGAATATACTTCCGTCGTTATTCCAGTAATTACCACCGTAGATCATGTAAGCTAGGTTGTCGAACATATTAGACCAGATGTAATTTGCGATACCTGATAGATCGCCACCCCAGAAGTCAGCACTCATGTCTTCTGTACCACCACCCAAGCTACCGTGACCAGGGTACGTGTTGGCTGTAGTGCCTGTGAACTGGCTTAGAATACTATCAACATATCCTTGAACTTCACTTGACCAGTTCCAGTGAGCGTCTGCTCTACCTTCACCAGTTATTCCAGGTATACCTAGAGGTCGTGTTGGATCAGCGTTTACAAGCCTCTTACCATACCAGCTAGCAGCCTCAGTAAGATAACTCATATTATCTTTCTCTGGACCCTTTTGCGCTATCCAAGCTTCGTTACCGTCTTGCTCGTTCCATGTAATGTTCTGTGGTTGCTTGCTGTTGGTTCCCATACCACCACGCATACCACCTTTAGCCATGTAGTAATTTGGTGACATACTTCCTTCAGCAGCAGCCCACGGTGATCCTCCCCAGATAAAGTCACTCCAACTTGAAGGCAAACCACCCATGATAGGATCAACAGGATCAATGAAGTTGCTCATACCAAGTTGCTCAGCTACAGCATTAACACCAGTAATAAGATCATTACCTAGATATCCAAGCATAGTGCTAACAGCTTGATAGATGTTCTCGCCCATGTTAGAACCCCACTCGGAGGTCATTCCACTACCGTCAGCCGCAGCACCACCTATATTAGCATTGCTGTCAGTCCACAACTGTCCTGTAGCTTCGTCAGTGTAGCCTTGTGCATTCCACATATTCGGGTAAACACCTTGATCAGCAAGTGATAGCATTTCGTAGCTACCATCAGCGTTAGTTGCCGCTAAATTGGTATAAGCATCATTGTACAATCCTAGGGTGTTATCAGCACCATAACCCCAACCTGCGTATGTGTTATCGTATATACCCTGGTTAGCAAGACCAAGCATCTCAGCAGAACCATATGTATTAGCGTTAGTCAAGTTAGCGGTTGTATCAGTTTGCAAGCCAAGGGTATTATCAGCACCATACTGCCAACCTGCTGCGGTGTTACCATAGATACCACTATTAGCGAGATCAGCCATTTGAGCAGAACCAGCAGTGTTCGCACTAGTCAAGTTAGTACCAATGGCATTATTCAATGCTGCGGTGTTCTGACTACCTGCTTGATAACCACCGTAAGTATCATTGACTATACTATTTTCAAGACCCTGCATCTGCTCTGATCCACCACTAGCTAGACCACCAAGACTGCTCATACCATTCTGTGCAAGTCCTTGCATATTCTGGCTACCTGCCTGACTAGCAAGGCCACTAGTGTCTATGATGTTACTACTCATGCCTCCCATAGCACTCTTAACACCATCAACCATGCTACCCACAGAACTTTTAACGCTATCACCCATGCGAGACATAGTGCCCATACCTTCAGCAGCACCATAACCTAAATTTCTACCTATGTCTAATCCCATCATGGCAGTTTCGCCAGCGATAGTATCACGCATGTTAGCTATGCTAGAACCTATTTGAGTATTAAGATTACCGAAGAATGAACCTATTGGTCCTGGTATATATGATAATGCACCGAAGATCAGACGGGGGATAGCAGTACCCAAGGTCGCTACGATATTAAATATGGCAGCAGCAAGACCACGCCATATGGCAACCATGAATTCAGCACCAGTAATGCTCCCGTTGTTCCACATTTCCCATAGACCAAAGAACATTGGTGACAAGTAATTGATCACAGTATCGAATACGGTCACGAATCCATAGGCTATCAATCCCACCGCAGCGATCACACCGATCACAAATGCCCATATAGGCAATCCCATAGCGGCAGCACCGGCAGCAACAATACCACCTATCCAGACGAACACAGTCGAGAATGCAGTAGCTAACATTGGTAGAGCGGTAAATGCTACCCATCCAATAGCTCTCCAGAATGCTTTAGGCATGAAGACAGCAAATCCAAGTACAGCTAGTGCGAGTACATCCATAACACTAATACCACCACCGCTAAGTGCTAGGAACGCAAATGCAGCGATGAATATAGACTTGAACAAGCCTACACCTAATGCCATAGACAGTAGACCAACGCCTAGCGCAATCTGCCAGAATGATTCTTGTGCTATACCATTCATAAGCAAGAATGCACCAGCAGCCAGTCCAACACTTCTCCATAGACTACCTGTTATAGCGAACGCTAGTACACCTACACCAGCAGCAATTTCCCATAGACTTCCTGTAGCTATACCGTGGAAGATCAGGAAGATACCACCAAGACCAGCAACGATCCTACCTAACATCATCATCCTGCTCATGACAGTAGCACCGGCTACTGCACCCGCAGTACCCATGGCACCGAACCCTAGTGCTGCTCTTGTAATCCAGAATATAAGCTGACGTATAGGCTTAGGAATAAGAAGAACTGCGAACCCTAGTGCGAGCATACCACCTACAACAGTAGTTATTCCTGGTGCTGTCTGGTGCAACCATAGTAATGCACGTACAACACCACCGATAGCTACTAATGCACCATAAGCAGCCGCACCCATAAAATCTATGAGCATAGCTACTTCTTGTGGATGGCTAATAGACCAACCTAGGAGAAGCGCACCAATCGCCCATATAGCATCGCGTAGTGCAGCAGCTACGGGAGCAGCGGCAGCGAAGAATTTTGCTATCTGTATTCTACCTTCTTCACTGTTAGTCCACGCTAAGAATCTTTGTCCTACATCCCTTATATAGAATGCGAACTCTTTAATGTAGGGGGATGCTTGTGCGAATACATTGATCAAACCACCTAGGAAGAAACCAATACCTTCACCTAATGCTTGTGATATAGGTACCATGTCTGTAAGCATAGTTTGAATAGACGCGAATACACCGTTGTCACCCCATGCTGAGGTAACATTACCAAAGCCTTCTATCAAGGCATAGGTCATATTGCTTGCTGCTTCAGATAGTGCTGGCATAGCATCTTCAGCCATATAGCTAAGTTCGATACCGAAATCAACCAAGGCTTCCCTAGCTACTGCTGTCTGCTCTTTCCACATAGTCCATAGGGCTTGACCACGATCATATAGTTCTTGTACCTTAGCAGTGGGTAGATCAGATAGAGCATCATTAAGTTTACGCTGTGCTTCTGTTACACCGTCTTGAGCATCTGCCAGTCTTCTATTAGCATCCTCAACACCCTGCAAAGCTTGTGCCATGTTCTCATCAGCAGTGATCTGTGCCTCGCTGATAGCGGTTCTAGCATCACCTTCTCTGCGTAGAGCGTCTTCAACACCAAGAGAAGCATCAGCTACTTTAGATTGAGCTTCTAGTACACCCCTTGCAGCATCCTCCCTAGCCTTACCAACACCCTGTTGTGCTCTCTGCTCCTCTAGTACTGCATCATTAAGATCACGCTGGGCCATGTGATAATTCTCTACGGCATCCCCAACACCACGATAACCTTCCTGCTGTGCTCGTGTAACACCTTCAGCAGCTTCTCCTAGCTCATATTGTGCATCCTGTACACCTAATGTCGCTTGTCCTAAGCCATACTGCGAATCAGCTACACCCTCTACAGCAGTTCTCTGTCCTTCGTATGCACTCTGAAGTTCATCTGTACCTTGTGTCTGAGCTTCATTAAGTCTAGATTGTGCTTCCTGTATAGATAGCGTGTTCTCTTTCTGTCTAAGCTGTAGTTCTTCTAAGCGTAGTGCAGCTTGTTGACCTTCAAGCGGTGTCTGGGCATCTCCCATGCTCTGCTGAGCTTCCTGCATGTCTAGAGCTAGTTGCTTCTGGTTAAGCATCAACCCTTCTAGATCATAATTAAGTCCTAGCAATCTCTGCTGCTCTGTAGCTAGTGCATCATTGTAGTCTTCTGTTGCGAATGTAAGTTCACGCTGGGCATCTGTAGCAGACTTCTGTGCTTGTGAGTAACTGTAGCTAGCACTCTCAACACCACGCATAGCCATTTCATGTGATCTTGTAGCCTGCTCTAGTCTGTCTTGTGCAGCTACCTGTGCATCTGTGATTGCGATTGCAGCTTTACCTACTGCCCCCTGTGCATCACCAATGTTACGTACAGCCATTTCATGCTGTTGTACAGCCTGTGCTACCTGCTCCTCACCTTGACGTTCAGCATCTTGCACACCTTGCAGAGCTTCGTCATACTGCTTTCTTGCTGCGGTAACTCCACGTACTGCATCCTCGTGTGCTTTAACTGCACCAGAGATAGCGGTTG
>WUUC01215517.1_pt1 | contig 15532 bp, 10 predicted proteins | sample 6278441 | NCBI WGS metagenome assembly WUUC01 (sample SAMN13675441, study PRJNA597444) | soil metagenome | isolation source: soil | place: USA: Washington | collected 2017-10
GCTAGGTCCTTCCTCAGTCCCAGCGTTAAGGACTAGCAAGAACTCTTAGACCGGAGCTCCACCGGCGTGGTCTGGGCAGCCGTCTCACCCTTGGCGTACCGTCGGGGCAACCCGGAGTCGTCCACCCGTGGCGTTTGATCCGGGTCGTACACTCACCGAGGCGACCGGAAGAACGAGGGGTTGGAGGCCATGGCTCGCAGCGACCTCGTGAAGCGCATGATCGAGTCGCACCAGCGTGGCGACGACTCAGGCTTCGCACAGGCCGCCGAGGAGGTCATCGCCGAGGAGCGACGGAAGCGCCACGATTCGCTGGCAGACGACCTTGAGCGCTTGATCCAGGTCAGACCTGGCAGACGGCCTGCCACTGTGTCGTCGCTCAAGGCTCTTCCATCAACCCGGGACGATGTCCCGTTGCTGCATCTCGTTCAGCCAACCACGGCGTTCACAGACCTCGTGCTTCGTGAGGACACGCTCGGGACACTGCGGTCGGTCGTGGACGAGCACCAGCAGTCGGAGCTCCTCGCCGCGCACTCCCTCAGTCCTCGCAATCGCTTGCTGTTCGTTGGGCCTCCCGGATGCGGCAAGTCGCAGTCGGCGGAGGCGCTGGCGACGCAGATGGGTAGACCGATCGCTCGGGTGCACCTTGCGAGCGTTGTTTCGTCGTACTTGGGTGAGACGGCCAAGCACTTGGACCAGATCCTCACCTTCTGTGAGACCGGCCAGTGGGTCCTTGTCTTCGACGAGATCGACACTCTGGCCAAGGACCGCGGTGAACGAGGAGAGCACGGCGAGCTGCGGCGAGTCGTTGCAACGTTCCTCCAACTCCTGGATGGCTACCAAGGGGAGGCGCTCATCGTGGCGACCTCCAACCACGCTGGGCTTCTCGATGACGCAATGTGGCGACGCTTTGACGAGGTCGTTGCGTTCGAGCCTCCGAACCAAGCCGAGATCGCCGAGCTTCTGCAGATCAAGCTCCGCCGTTTCCGCACGAAGTTCGCTCGCACAGAGGTAGCCCGCGACCTGAAGGGTTGCAGTCATGCCGAGGTCGAGATGGTGTGTCGAGATGCCGCTCGTAGCGTCGTACTCGACGGTCGAGCTGTGGTCGAAGCAACTGACGTGAGCGATGCGGTTCGGCGGATGCGCCAGAGGCGTCGTGAGGTTGAGCGATTTCTGATGTAGGCGAACCGTCGGGCGAGCTGTCGCACCTCCGGTTGGTGCGTCGCGTCCAGGGGGAGCGTCGCCCCGCGCCACCCCGAGCGATGGGGAGAACGTATGGCGATGCGGCTGGCCACGGGCAGGAGCTCCGGACGGCTGCGTCGGACGTCGTCGCCGAGCACGCTGCCCGGCGCGACGACCTCGGCGTCGACCCGCGCCTCATTCTGGTACTGGAGACGACCCGTGCGCTTGAGGTCGGTGACCTCCGACCAGCTGAGCTGATGCTCCTGGATAACTCTGCGGGTCGGGCGGTCGTCGCCTTTGCCGAGGATCCGGCGCTCACCGAGTTTGCGGCACGCATTGATCGCTATTCGCGAGGTCCCGAGCAGGGGCGGCGGGAGGCATCCTTTACGTCACTCTTCGATGCCATCGTGGATGTCCGTAGGTACGGTCCGGTGGATCGCATCAGCCAACGACTCGCCGACTTCATGGCGGAAAACGACGGCGTCGCCTCGGATGTCCTCCTCGATGCAGAGTGCTGGTTCCCCTCGACCACAGCGCAGGCCAACGAGTGGCTTGACGAGGTGTCCACCACGGTTCGCCTGCTCGGCGGCGAACCCGTGTCGCGGTACCTGAACTCGGCCGTTGGGCTAGCGCTCGTGCGAGTTCGAGTGCCAGCGGACCGTATCGAAGAGCTCGCGAACCTCGACGTGTTGGCCAGCCTCGATCTGATGCCGGTTCCCACCCTGCTCTGGAGCCAGATCGCGGATCTGAGTGCTGACGATCTGCCCGACCTGCCGGAGGCGCCCGGTGACGCTCCGGTGGTTGGGGTGATCGACTCCGGCGTCCGTTCCGCACACCCTTTGCTGGCCGGCTATGTCGACGCGGCGGATTCGGTCGCCGGCTTGTCGGACGGGCAGGACCGCCACGGGCATGGCACCGCGGTCGCTGCCCTGATCCTTCACGCGGACCTTGGCGAGTCGCTTGCGACGGGCGAGTTCCCACGACCCCTCTGCCGGGTGTACTCAGTGCGAGTCCTTGATGACCACAACGAGTTTCCTGGGGATCGCCTTCTGGTCGAGGAGATCGCCGAAGCTCTGCAACTCTGCGCAGAGCGCGGGATCCGGGTGGTCAACCTCTCCATCGGGGATCGCGACGCCGTTTTCGGTGGAGGTCGCACGACCGCCCTCGCCACCGAACTCGACCATCTCGCGCGCGAGCTCGGCTTAGTTCTGATTGTGAGCACCGGCAATGTCTTCGTCGCGGACTACTGCCTGCCGGACCGCGCCGACGCGGTCACCGAGTACCCATCGCTTCTCTTGAGCTCCCCCCTCACTCGACTGATCGATCCGGCACCATCGGCTTTGGCATTGACGGTCGGGGGAACTGTTCACGCAACGACGACACTGGACCCGTCTCGTCGCCCGATGGGAGCCGTAGGCTGGCCTGCCCCTTACACCCGCCGGGGACCTGGTGTCGGGGGGGCGATCAAGCCGGAGCTGTGCGCGCCGGCGGGAACCTGGGCCACGAACGGGTCCATCTACATCGACGACGTGCATCTGGGGAGGCTCAGTGCTGACGGGCAGCCCGGGTCGTCGCGTCTCGCGTACGCATTCTTCGGAACGAGCTTCGCCGCTCCCTCGGTGGCGCGTGTTGCTGCTGGCGTTGTCGGGCGACACTCAGGCTTCGGGGCAAATCTCGTCCGCGCACTCATCCTTCAGTCGGCAGAATCCGCTGGTTTCGAGTATCTGCCATCGGAGCCCGGAGTAGGCGATGGGACCCGGGCTCAGCGAGCTCGCACGCTTGCTGGCTACGGAGAGCCCGACGTCGGTCGGGCAATCGGCTCCACATCTCATCGGGCGGTGTTGGTGGCCGAGGACAACATCGAGGCCGATGGCGTCCATCTCTATGAGGTGCCGATTCCGTCGAGCTTCTTCGAGTCTGGCGGTGTGCGAGGCATCACGGTGGCCCTGTCGTTTGACCCGCAGGTGCGCGCTCACCGGGCTGACTACCTCAGTGCTCGGCTGAAGTTTGAGGTCCTTCGCGGTGTGGAGATGACCCTCGCGACCGAATTGTTGCTGGCGTCAGACGAGGACGAGGTGGAAGCCGAGGATGCAGACGGGAGTGAATCTCCGCACCGCTTGAGCGATCTCGGAACTCGTCGGCGCCTCGTCATGGCTCCAGCAGTCACCGAGCGATCGAGGGGGACCAACCAACTGGCGCGCAAAGAATTCAAACAGCGGCTTCGCCCCGAGGACGGGGAGTCATTCCTGCTCGCGGTTCAGTCAACGAACCGTTGGCAGACCAAGGGCACGAAGCAGCCGTACGCCGTAGCGGTCACGCTGTGGAGATCGGTGAACCACGCAGAGGTGTACTCGGAGCTAAGCGCAGAAATGGAGGCGGTGGAGACCGAAACCACGGTGGAGGTGGAGGTCTAGCGGGGCCAGGACCAGGTTCATCTACGACCTCGGAGGCACAGCGATGCGGACGCGGTTCCGTCAGCGGGGAGGGGGACCGAAGATGTCCTCGAGCGAGCGCGCTCGCTGTGGCGACCCCAGAGAGCGTTCCGATCGAAGTCGAGATCGCATCCGGCGCGACCACTAAAGGTTTGACGTGGCTCTTCCCAGTCCTGGTTGTCGGGTACTGCCGTAAGCGTCCTTGGGAATGATCCTTTTGACCCAGGGCGTCGGAGCTGACCGTGGGTGATGCTGGGTAGCTTCTTCGCAGTCAAGGGGGACGTCATGACGCGTCTGGTTGAGTTCGACGGGCAGCCCTTTGCGCTGCTCCTTGAGACGACGGCGGGCACGTGGCTCGTGCCGCCCATCGTTCGGACCCCGGAAGGCGAGGTAATTCAGGGTCATGAGGTGCTCGACCTCATCAAGCAGGCAGGGGTTGCCATCTCGATGCCCGTGGCAAGTGATGCGTCGCCGGCATCCCTCGCTTTGATCGACCAGCGCATGAAGCGCCTCAGCGATGAGATGGGCGTGCCGATCTGGTCACCATGAGGCCCGCCACGGCGGCCCGTGTGTTGATTCCGACGTGAGGCCGAACCTGTCAAATCATATTTGGAATGCCTCGCGACGCTCTGACCTGCAGGTTCGCGATCGGGCGCTCTAACGATGCTTGACAGCGGCGCGGCTCGTCGGAAAAACGTGGGTCTACGGTCCGGCCCGTGGCTCAGTTCAACAGGGGTTCGGCACCCGCACCACTTGATCTAGGTACCGGCAGATCTTCCTCTGCTCTTCGTCGATCCAGCAGTCATCCCGCATTGCTGCGACCTGAGTACTCGTTCCTTGAAGCGTTCACGCGAGTCGATGCGCGTACCGATGAGAAGGGCGTTTCCGAAGATTTGGAAATCAAGGTGGGACCGGTAGGAGGAGTTCGGTTGCCTCTCCTGCGGGAGGTCCTGCCGGAGTGCCGGCGTGCTCGCATCAAGGGGGAACTCCAGGACCCCTGCGCGGCTCTCGACTGCCCTGTGTGTCTTCCGCGAGAGGCGCGGCGTGTCGCGGGTGCACTCGGCATGGCGATGCCTGACCTGATGCTCACGATCACCTCGCTCCCGCTGCAGTGGCCGCTGATCCGAGACCGCATGAACAAGGTGATCGAGACGTTGAGGCGCTCGGGCAGCGCCTATGTCTGGGCGTACAGCGTCGAGCGCAATGGCGATGGCCGGGCCGCTCACGCACACGCGTTTGTCCGTGGGCCGCGCCTTTCGGCCTCGACCCTGCAGGATGCCGCTGGCCGGGCGCAGGTGGGACGCGTCCATCAGGAGACGATGTACACCCGAGGACAGGCGCTCGGGTATGCCCTGAAGGAAATCGGCCGATCGCCTGACCTTCCCGTCGGCGAGGCGCTTGCCCAGCAGGCGGGCTACCTCGAACTCAACGGCCAGCGCCTAGTGCACGCCTCCCACGGGTACTGGCTGGGGCCGGGAGGCGACCGATCGAACCTGCGCCGGGTGAAGGTCCCGGGCGCCCGTGTGCCCTTTCCGAAGGCTCGGCGACGCGTCGCATGAGCACCATCCAGACGACGTCGGCTGGCACTCGCAAGCGCCCCGCCTCAGCTCAGTCGCCACGACGGTCTCGATCGCCCCGACCGGCTGAACCAAGTCGACGTAAGTCTGAAACCGAACGGGTCGCGCACAGCCTGGCTCAAACCCTGGCGAAGCTGCCGCAGGCCCGTGTGGAGCCGAGGTGTCACACGTGCCGTTCGGAGCACCGTCTGACGGCCGAGCTGATGGTGGCCATCGGGTACGGGTTCACCCGCACCGTGAAGGCTCTTCCGCAGGGGTCGGACCTGACACCGAAGGTCCTGCGCGAGCACATCGCCCGTGGTCACAGCGCTTCGCTCCAGGCCGTCGCAAAGCGACTGGTGGATCGAGCGGGTGGCGACCCGGCCCGTGTACTGGAACAGGGTGTGGAGGCCGCAGTGCTCAGGCTCGCCGACGCGGTGGGTGTCGTCGCAGCCGCCGACGGGAGGCTGTTGTCGCACCAGCTCAAGCCGACCATGGCGCAGGCACTTCGGGCGACCCGGCTGCTGATCGCACTGGAGAGCGCAGTGCGTGAGGAGCGGCGGCTCGAGGAGCGCCTCGCAGAGAGCTACTCCCTCATCGACCGGGCGCTTCGGCTCGTGCGGCAGACGGTGCCGCCGGAGACCTGGAGCCGTGTTCTGCGCGAGGTGGACAAGGACACCGACCTTCGTCTGTTCGTTCCGCCCCATAAGGAGGCGGCGTGAGGCAAGCAACCAGGTACCGACCGCGACGTCGCGGATCATCGCTGGAGGACCACATGTCAAACACCGACGCTGCCGTCTCCGGCAGCGACACCCTGGAGGTCGCCGACGCAGGTGAGATCCTCTCGATGCTCTTGGAGACCATCATGTGGGTGCGGTTGGCCGAGGAGCGCGCTCGACCGTGCGGACCTTCCACCTCGATCATGCACGGTGCAGAACTCGTCCTGCGCTCCATGTGCGCGGGGCACGTCGTTGAGATCGACCTTCCCCTCCGCTCCCTTCACGGATCCCCGCTCGCGTCCCCCCGACTCGGGTCCTGGTCCCACATCGGATCGCACGTCTCCGACCTGGCGGCGGGCATCGAACGGGTTCTCGATGCCATGGAGGGGCAGAGCCTCTACGGGACTCGGGAGTGGCAAGCCCGGATGGTGGGCGTCCAGACGACACTTCGCTATCTGGCCGCCGCGACCAGAGGTCGGTCGCCCGCCCGCATCGAGCACCTCACCGCAGGCTTGCTGGAGTGTCTGGGCTGCCGCGAGTTCGTGCCGATCCCGTTCATCGCCGTGCCGCACCCGAACTTGGAAGATTCGTGATCGAACCGCTCCTGGCCTACGTCGTCGATGCTCATGCCGACGATGGTGACGACCTGTTCGTTGCCCTCCACGAGGCCGGTCACGTCGTGTTGGCGATGGCCTACGGGATCTCGGTCTACGAAGCCACGATCGTCTCGTCGGCGCAGCATCTCGGGTACGTCGACCGCGGCGAGATGTGGCCGCATCGCCAGGCGGATGTCCACGAGGGCAGTGATTGGCTCAGCATCACGGTCGGGGTGATGCTCGCCGGTGATCGGGCCTTGAGGATCCACGGCGAGTACACCGTGAGCGCTTGCGGCGGTCTTGGTTCGGACTACGCCAGGGCGATGAGGCTCCTCGAGGCTGCCCTCCGCGAGGACAAGTCAAAGGCCGAGGTCGAGCTTGATCGCCTTACCCAGTGGGTCGACGAGTTCTTCCGCCGCCCGCTCGCGCAGCGTCGGCTGGCGGTGATCGCTGCTGCGTTGCTCAAGGAGCGTCGGCTTCCGGGAGTCCGGATCCAACAGCTGTTTTGCCCACCTCGCACCTGCGGCGCGTTCTCGCCTGAGGAGGAGGCGCAGTGCATCTCGGATCATTGCGGACCTCGCGGCAAGCACTACCTGCGGTGGGGAGGGCAGAACGGCGACTGGGGGGAGTGGAAGCTGTCCTGGAGTCCCGAGGGGAAGGTGTTCAAGAAGGACCGCTCGAACGAGTGGAAGGCGGTCGACCACGCTCTTCGAGCCCCCTTGCCGAAGCCGAGGGCCAAGCCGATCCCGTCCGTGGAGGAGGTCCCGGCGCTCCTTCGTCGGGCGAAGGACCACCGCCTTGGCCGCCGGGAGCAGGAACGGTCGTTCAAGGCAGCGGGGCGCGCACTGGGCGCACACATCCGGGAGCACAATCTCGCTCCACTGCGACTCCGTGCCGAGGCCGAGCTCGAGCGGAAGCTCAAGTCACCCCGCGACCAGCACGCAGAGGACTGCGGACGATCGCTCGACCCGGATCTCACACCGGAGGGTGAGGTCTGGTGCCGGTGGTGCGGGTTCGAGTTCCCAGCTCGCGGCCGAGGCTGGGCCTACTTGGTCACCGTCCGAGTTGCTGATCAGGATCCGGTTGTTCTCGGCGCCTTGGCCTCTGCGCCCGAGGCGCAGGCGGCTTTGCGGATCCACGCCTCATACGGCGAGGACGGAATCTGGGTCGACCGGGTGCCCGCAGGGCGTCTCCGGACCGAGGGCTGACCGCATGCCGCCTCCTCCCGAGCACCTTCGATTGCCCATCGGCTTCAAGCAACCGTCACATCCGACCGCTACAACTGTCGTGCCGGAAGAAGTGGGCGCGGGAGGACTAGTGGTGGGTTGGAGAGACCTGTTCTCCCGTACAAGGCAAGAGCAGCGCCCGGTCGCTCGGCGTCCAGCACCTGGACCCCGGCAGACCCCGGACTGGGGCGCGCCCGGCCCAGCCATCACGCCGCCAGCACGAACGCCGAGCCGGCCACCTGCGACATGGGTGCCGTTTGGGCAACCGGTGGTGATCGGCGATCGGACGATCGGCGGTGGCGGCTTCTACTTCGGCGGTCAGCTACCGGCGGCGCAGCGGCCGGGTAGTGAGCCCGCCGTCGTCGATCCTTCGCTGAAGGTCGACTGGAAGCGCCCTGACTGGGCGGGCGCTGGCCTGCGGTACTGGCCCAGCTACGACGACATCCCCGCAGGAACCCGAGCTGCGTACCTGGGATGGCTGGCCTCCGATCGGTCACAGCCCGAGACGAACGTCGGCTTCGCCTTCTTGAACTTCTACGGGTTCGAACGGCGCGTCCTCGAAGACTTCGCCCTTCGGCCCGATGGGCCGGAGTTCGATCTGATCCTGGCGGAGTGCAAGCGCCTCCTCTCGGTCTACGGCGCCAACGATTCGTTCCGCCGGTATGTCAAGGACTTCGTCGAGCTGCTCGAGGTGTCGCAGGCGATCATGGCTCCGACGCTGCCGTCACCGCTGATCGAGTACGAGCGCGGCTGGGAGACCCCGGCGACGATCAGGGTTGCCCTGGGACGCTTTGCTGCCGCTGACATGGCGATCCCCGACGCCTGGGCGCTCGCATGGGCAAGACACCACCCCGACATCCACCCTCGGACGCCTGCCCAGCGATGCCCGGCCGAGTTCGCCGATCTGTTCGCACAGCGGTACCACGCCCACTACGGCGAGGGGCTTCGTGTCCGCACGTCGAACAGCTGTCTCCAGCTTCGGTATCGGCCCGCGTCGTCATCCTTCGTCGGCGAGTTCGAGGCGAAGTTCTCCAACATGCCTGACGTCAGCTCGCTCCTGGGCCCCGTGGGTCAGCTCAAGGACCTCGTGACGGACTGCACCGACGCGCTCGACGCGTACTCCCGTTTCCTCGGCCGCAACCCTCAATCCGCAGGTACGCCTGCGGCGGTGGCCCTGCTGCCGAGCGAGCTCCTTGCGACCCACGGTGGCCAACACGTTGCGCAGCTCCGCGCCTGGTTGCCCGAACAGACAGGCCCTGGCGCGTCTCCCGTTGCCTGGGCCGACGTCGCAGCCCGGTGTGGGTTCCAGCAAACGAAGCTCGCCAAGTCCGACGCGGTCGCCGTGGCCTCACTGCTCGGGAAGCTCGGCGTGGGCATCGAGCCTGACGTGCGCTTCGGTGCATCAACTCCCGGTCCGTCGGTACCAGCTCTGTTGTTCCAGCTCCCTCCGAACGCCACCGACGCGCCCTCCGGGGCCTACAAGGCGGCGGCGACCCTCGTACACCTCGCCGCAGTTGTTGCCGGCTCGGATGGCGGCGTCTCCGTGGGGGAAGCCGAGCACCTCGAGCGTCACCTCGAGCACGTCCTCGGCCTGGACGAGGGCGAGAGAACACGCCTGAACGCCCACCTCAGGTGGCTCGTCTCCTCAAGGTCCGGTCTCGGAGGACTCAAGCGCCGTCTCGATGCCCTCGACGCGCCTGCCCGGCACAAGGTCGGCCAGTTCCTCGTAGGCGTCGCCGCCGCAGACGGGGTGGTCTCCCCGCAGGAGATCACCATGCTGATCAAGGTGTACAAGATGCTCGACCTCAGCGAGAGCGACGTATACAGCGCCGTGCACTCCTACGGCATCACCGACCTCGGCCCAGTGCCGGTCAGCGACTCCGCAACCGAGACCACTCGATGGTCTCTCCCAGAGGCGCCAACGGCAACAGATACGAAGCGCCTGGTCCTCGACCAGAACAAGATCGAGGCACGAATCGCGGAGACCGCCGCAGTGCGCGACATGCTCGCCGGCATCTTCGCGGAGGACGAACCGGAAACACCGCTCCACTCGACGCCGTCGCAGTCCCCTGCAATCCCGGACGCTGACACGGTCCTCGGCCTGGACGCCGCGCACTCGTCCCTACTCGCCGAGCTCATCTCGGCGCCGGAGTGGTCCCGTGCGGACCTGGAGGCCGTGGCAGAGCGCCACGGCATCGTGCTCATTGACCCGGCCATCGACCGAATCAACGATGCCGCTCTCGAAGGGTGCGGCGAGCCGCTGCTCGAAGGAGACGACCCCTTCGAGCTCAACACCTACGCCGTACAGGAGCTCCTCGATCATGTCTGAAACCCGCATCCGACCCCGTGACCGGGACGCGATCCTCCAGTCGCTCGGGGCGGGGGTCGTCCCCAGCGTGGGGTTTCAGCACATCCAGGTCGGCAGAGTGAACGAGGTCGCCGCTCTGGTCGCCGACATCGACCGCATCGCAGACGGTGGCGCCACCATGCGCTTCGTGGTCGGCGACTACGGCGCAGGCAAGAGCTTCTTCATGAACATGGTTCGAGCTGTCGCACTCGAACGGAAGCTGGTCACAGTCCACGCAGACCTCGACCCGAACCGGCGGCTACAAGGCACAAATGGCCAAGCCCGCAGCCTCTACGCCGAGCTCATGCGCAACATGTCCACTCGGGCGAAGCCAGATGGCGGCGCGATCGCCAACGTCGTCGAGCGGTTCGTCGCCGAGAGTCTGAGCCTCGCAGAGCAGCATCACGAAGCGCCCGACTTCGTGATGGGCGAGCGTCTCGCTGCCCTCCAGGAGATGACCGGTGGCTATGACTTCGCTGAGGTTGTGCGCACCTACTGGCGTGGACACGACACGGGCAACGAACAGCTCAAGGCCGACGCAGTTCGCTGGTTGCGAGGGGAGTACTCGACCAAGACCGAGGCTCGTTCGGCCATCGGAGTGCGAACGATCATCGACGACGCGTCGTTCTACGACCACCTGAAGCTGCTGGCCCGATTCGTGCAGCTGGCCGGGTTCAACGGCCTCCTCGTGTGCCTCGACGAGCTGGTGAACCTGTTCAAGCTCTCCAATACCCAGGCGCGCAACTCCAACTACGAGCAGATCCTTCGGATCCTCAACGACTCGCTCCAGGGCAGTGCCGCAGGGATCGGGTTCATATTGGGCGCAACCCCGGACACGGTCCTGCACCCTCGCAAGGGCCTGTACTCGTACCCGGCCCTCCAGTCCCGCCTCGCTGAGAACTCCTTCACCTCGGCAGGGATCGTGGACTACTCGGGGCCAGTGCTTCGCCTCGCCAGCCTCACCCCAGAGGAACTCCTCGTCCTGCTGCGGAACCTGCGGCACGTCCACGCGGCGGGTGATCCGGCCGCGTACATCGTCCCGGACGAGGCGCTCGAGGCATTCATGACCCACTGCCAGAGCCAGCTGGGCGCCGACTACTTCCGCACCCCGAGGAACACGATCAAGCAGTTCGTCCATCTGCTTTCCGCGCTCGACCAGAACCCGGGCGTCACGTGGAACGAGCTCCTCGGCCACATCAAGGTGGAGATCGAGGCCAACCCGGACCTGGCTCCGCTCGAGGACGAAGCACCACCAGGCCTTGTCCAGGCTGAGGTCGCTGGCGCTGGCGCGACGTCTCCCGACCCGAATGACGATGACGATGAGCTCACCGACCTCCAGCTCTGAGTCGGCAGCGTTCTCACGCTTGCACCCGGCGCTTCAGCGGTGGGTGTTCGACCACGGGTGGACCACGCTCCACGACGCGCAAGAGCAAGCCATCGAGCCGATCCTGGCCGGGGAGGTCGATGTAGTGATTTCGGCGGCCACGGCAGCCGGCAAGACCGAGGCGGCCTTCCTGCCGATCTGCTCCGCCCTCGCTCTCGCACAGGCGGCCGCCGCCAACCCCGAACCAGAGGATCCCTGGACCAAGTACGACCCGTGGGCGAACCCCGCCCCGCCGACGGCCACCGGCATCCAGGTGCTGTACCTCTCACCGCTGAAGGCACTGATCAACGATCAGTACGACCGCCTCGATCAGATCTGCGAGACGGTCGACATCCCGGTCCACCGCTGGCACGGCGACGTCTCCAACGATGCCAAGCGCCGAGCGCGCGAACACCCGTCCGGCGTTCTGCTGATCACGCCCGAATCCCTCGAGGCCAGCTTCGTAAACCGTGGTTCGACGATGTCGACCTTCCTGGCAGGCGTCTCCTACATCGTCGTCGACGAGCTTCACTCCTTCCTATCGAGCCCGCGAGGCGCGCAGCTGCAGTCCCTCATGAACCGAGTCGAGCTGGCGATCCGACGGCGACCGCCCCGAATCGGGCTGTCGGCGACGCTCGGCGACCTGGCAGTCGCCGCCTCGTTCCTGCGTCCGACCGCCCCGGAGACGGTGCGGGTCATCGATGCGTCGGGTGACCGAATGAACCTACAGATGCAGGTGCGGGGGTATCGCGCTACTCCACCTCAGCTGACCGACAAGGCTGCCGCGCAAGTAGAAGCTGCTGGCGGGATCGTCACGATCGACGAGGTCTCGGGTGGAGAGCAGCTGGAGATCGCTGACCACCTGTTCAAGACACTCCGGAATACCGACAACCTCGTCTTCGCCAACAGCCGCGGTCTGGTCGAGACCTACGCCGACCTGCTTGCGCGGCGGTGCGAGCGGGACAACCTGCCCGTCCAGTTCTTTCCGCACCACGGGAGCCTGTCCAAGGAGCTCCGTGAGTCGGTCGAGGCGGATCTCAAGGACAACGCGAAGCGGGTGACTGCGGTGTGCACCTCCACCTTGGAGATGGGCATCGACATCGGCTCAGTCGCCAGCGTCGCTCAGGTCGGGCCTCCCCCCTCGGTGGCATCGCTGCGCCAGCGCCTGGGCCGATCAGGGCGCCGGGACGAACCCGCCGTGCTTCGCGTCTACGTCTCCGAGCCGGAGATCGACGATCGAACCTCCCGTCAGGACGAGCTTCGTGAAGGCCTGGTCCAGACCGTCGCGATGGTTCGCCTGCTGCTGGCGCATTGGATCGAGGCACCGGACGACCCCGGCCTGAACCTGTCCACCTTGGTGCAGCAGACCCTGTCGACCATCGCCCAGCACGGTGGGGCGACTGCCAAGGAACTCCACCGGGCGCTCTGCGGACCGGGTCCGTTCGAGCTCGTCAGCCCAAATCGCTACCTCCGTCTGTTGAACGCGATGGCGGCGGCCGACCTCGTCGCTCAAGCGGGGGACGGCACGCTGCTTCACGGCGGCGTCGGCGAGCGCATGGTGAACCACTACTCCTTCTACCCGGCGTTCCAGACGCCCGAGGAGTGGACGCTCATCGCCGACGGCCGCCGGCTGGGGACGCTCCCCCTGACCCAGCCTCTGTTCGTCGATGGCTTGATGATCTTCGCCGGCCGACGGTGGAAGATCACTGGTGTTGACCCCGAGGCCAAGGTCGTTGAGCTCACCCGCGCTGCGGGGGGTGCCCCTCCCGCCTGGCACGGGGAATCCGCCTTGGTGAGTGATCGCGTGCGTGCCGAGATGGCGGCCGTGTACGCCGACGATGACGAGCCGGCCTGGCTCGATCGAGAGGCGAAGAAACTTTTGGCCGAGGGTCGCGACGCCTGGCGTCGCCTTTCGCTCGCGACCACCACGGTTCATCGCGACGGGACCGGGTGCCTCGTGTTCCCCTGGTTGGGGGATCGAGCGATGCAGACGGCGGGCTTTCAGCTGATGCGCGAAGGCATCGTCACGATGGCCGATGGTTGCGCGCTCGAGGTCCACGACATCTCTGTTGGGGAACTCCGGGAGGTCGCTGCACGCCTTGCAGCGGTGGGACCCGTCGATGCGCTTGAGCTCGCCAGAGACCTCGCGAATCCGCCGGTGGAGAAGTGGGACTGGATCTTGGATCCGGAGCTAGCTGCGGAGGCGACCGCCGCTCGATCGCTGGACCCGATCGGGGCCCACCAGATCCTGACGTCCATCGCCGATGACCTCGGTGCTGATCAGGCGGCCGACCCGCCAGCAGCAGAGTTCATCGTCAGCACAACCACCGAGCAGAAGGGACAAGCCTTGGAAGGGACCACCTTCTGCGTGGTGGACGTCGAGACCACAGGCTTCAGCCCTCGTTTGGGCGACCGCGTGGTGGAGATCGCTGCCGTCCGGGTGACGGCCGACGGCGTGGCGCTCGACCGCTGGGCGACCTTGGTCGATCCAGCGCGAGACATCGGCGCCACCCACATCCACGGAATCACCGCCGGCGACGTCCTGGGCGCCCCCACGTTCGCTCAGATCGTCGGCGACCTGTTCGAACGGATGGCTGGGGCTGTAGTGGTTGCGCACAACAAGCGCTTCGACCTGGAGTTCCTCACGGCCGAGTTCGAGCGCGCCGGGGTCACCTTCGAACCGTGGCCCTCGATCTGCACCCTCGGGCTCGGTGCGCAGCTGCAACCCGGAATTCCGATGCGACGACTGAGCGACTGCTGCGGGCGGTTCGGGATCGCGCTCGACGGGGCGCACTCAGCGTTGGTCGACGCGGATGCCACAGCCCAGTTGCTGGCCGCCTACATCCGACTCGGTCGTCAGCACGGCCTCACCCGAGTCGACCAGCTCGGCCTCGCTCCGACTGACTTTCCTGCTCTGCCCGCCGTGCCCAGCAGCGGCCGAGTTCAGCAGCGCGGAGCCGGAGGTGCTCGCGTGGAGCAGCAAGCCACCTACCTTGCTGGCCTCGTCGGCCGGCTCGGAGACCTGGACGTTGCTGACCCTGACATCGCCGGTTATCTGGACATCCTCGATCGAGCCCTTGAGGACCGGCGTCTCACAGAGGATGAGGCCCGTGCACTCCAGGAGACCGCCGCAGCCTGGGGTCTGAGCGGCGCGTCGGTCAGAGACGCGCACAGTCGCTACTACGACGCCCTGCTAGGAGCTGCGCTCGCTGACGGGATGATCACGGAGCTCGAACAGGCCGACCTCGACACCGTTGCGTTGCTCCTCGGGGTAGATCAGGAGACCCACCAGCCCGTCGGCGCCAGCCCCCCGCAACATGGCGCGGATCTGGCAGGACAGTCGATCTGCTTCACCGGCGCGCTGGTCGGCAAGCTCAACGGCTCCGCGATCACCCGGGAGCAGGCCCAGGCGATGGCGCAGCACGCTGGCCTGGTGATCAAGGCGAACGTATCGAAAGGCCTCGACCTGCTCGTCGTCGCGGATCCCGACAGCCAGTCCGGCAAGGCGAAGAAGGCTCGCGACCTGGGAACCCGGGTCATGGGCGAGATGGTGTTCTGGCGAGCCATCGGCGCACCGGTCGAGTAGCTGTGTCACAGGGTCGGCGGTCGGCGTCAGGCTGTCCGATTCGCTCCGGTCCATCCCTCCAGCAGGAAGAGTGATCTGGAACAAGTTGTATGTGATCGGCGTCGCGGCCATGGCGTATTCGCACAGCACCCGATCCTCGAGCGGCCTTCGTCTCGACCAGGGACCGACCGTCGCCACGGCCAGGTCAGGCCGGCGGACTCGCTTGGGTGGCCTAAAGGTCCTCGCCGACGACGTGGCTTTCGAGCCCTTCGAAGAGGAAGCCGATGAGGTCGGGGTCGTTGAGAATGTTCCAGTCGGGGGCCATGAGCTTGGCGTAGCGCTCGAAGTACAGCATCTGCTTGGCGACGAGGACGAGCTCGCGTGGGAGGCGGACCTCGTAGCGGGTGCCGATGCGGACGATATCGATGAGGACCTGCCCGTAGGAGATCTCTGAGAGCGGTTTGCCGAGGATGGGTTCCACGATCTCGGCGATGTCGGCGGCGGATTGCTCGAGATCGGCGGGCTTGAGGACGGCGCCCATCTCGTAGA
>WUUC01086545.1_pt1 | contig 15531 bp, 17 predicted proteins | sample 6278441 | NCBI WGS metagenome assembly WUUC01 (sample SAMN13675441, study PRJNA597444) | soil metagenome | isolation source: soil | place: USA: Washington | collected 2017-10
CAGCTCCTCGGGCGCTCCGAGCGAGACGGCCTGCACCTAGGCGATACGAGCATCTGAGAGAGGGCCCCTTGGGGGGCCCTTTTTCGTTCCCGGCGCCCTTCCGGACGGGCCGGTTTTGCACCTCGTCCATGACGACCGGTCGTCAAGATCGGCGGCGGCGATGCCGACAACTACGGAGTGAAGTCACCCCGCCTCCAGCCCCCGCAGACAGGGCGGGACCCGACGCTCTGCGAGCGCGGGTTCACGCTTCTGGAGCTCATCGCCGTCATGGCCTTGCTGTCGATCCTCGTTACGCTCGGCGCCGGCGCGTTCCGCCATTACTGGCTCCTCCACTCGCTGGACTCCGCGCAGGGCGACGTCGCGAGCCAGCTGCGCCAGCTCCAGGCGCGCGTCGCGTCCGAGAGCCACCCCCTCATCTTCGGTGCACGGTTCACCCCCGGAGCGGGCGAGTGGCGCGTCATCCGCTACGACCAGGGAAGCGACCGGACGAGCGACTCCGACGACACGTGCACGGCCGTCGGCGAGGGACGGTCGTTCGGCGGCGTCACCTTCGTCGGCCCGCCGGACTCGGGCTTCACGACGCCTCCGGGCGTCACGCTGTCCAAGTGCGGCGGGAACCCGGCGGACATGTTCGTGATCTTCTACGCGAAGGGCACCGCCACGGGCGGCACGTTGACGCTGCACAGCACCTCGCTGGACCGCACGCGCGAGATCGAGGTCTCCTCTCTCACGGGAAGGGTCGAGAGTTGATGCGCCGGCGCGCCGGCGAGTCCGGCTTCACGCTGATCGAGACCCTCGCCTCGTTGATGATCTTCTCGCTCGTCACGCTCGGGACGACGCCGCTGCTGCTGTCGTCGGTCCGCGGTGCGGCTCTCTCGCGTACGTACGTGACGGCTCGGAACCTGGCGTCGGAGGCGATGGAGCGGGTCCGGGGGTTCCCGTTCTTCGAGTCGATGAAGAACCAGGTGAGCCCGCCGCGCCGCGACGTCCTCGATCTCTACTTCCCCGATCGGACCGCCGGGACCGGCGGCACCGGCTTCAGCGTCGACAAGTTCACGACGACTTGCACCGCGAGCAGCAAGCTCCCCGCAGCGAGCGCGGTACAGGCGTGTCCGGTGCGGATCCCCGACGGCTACACGCTCAAGTACGAGGCGCAGTTCGTCAACCCGGGCCCCGCGCCCGGGGCGGGCGGCACCCAGACGTTCATCCCGGTGGCGCCCGCGACCAACTACAACTGGAACGCGACCGCGACCGAGTCGCCGCCGTCGCGCCTCCTGCTCATCAAGGTCACCGCGTCCTGGACCGCCTCGAACAAGGCGCGTTCCTACTCGCTCTCGAGCTTGATCGGGACGAGGCACCTCACGGACGAGCTCTTCCGGGCGCGGGGGAAGGTCGGCGCCGCCGTGCTCGTCCGGACGTCGTTCGTCGATGCGTCCGGGCGCGTGAGCGCGTTGACCGTGAACGCCGGCGAAGCTGAGTCGACGCTCGCGTCGAGGGCGCTGGCCGAGGCCGGGCAGGAGGTCCGGGGGGGCCGCGCGACGCTCGTGCGCGCGGAGTACACGGACGGCTCGACGGTGGTCCCCGCGGCAACGCTGCAGGATCTCTCGGGAGCGACCGCGGTGCTGCACGCTCCGCCGAACCCGTCGGTGTCGCAGAGGACCGGAGGGAACTTCACGCTGACGCACTCGGAGCTGACGCCGTCGATGGGCGTCTCGTTCGTCGGCGCGACCATCGTGAACGAGACCGGCGCGGCGACCCAGGTCACGAACGAGCTCCCCCTCGCCGCGGGGAACATGCGCTACACGGGCAACGGGAGCAACCCCACGCTGTGGGTCAGCAACCAGGCCGACATCGGCACGTCCAGCGAGCTGCTGCTGTCGCCGCAGTCCGCTGAGGGCATGGTGACGTTCGTCCGGAACGGGTCGACTACGACCAACCGTATGAACGCGAGCACGTCCGCGCAGGCGTTCGCGCTCACGACGGCGGGAGGCGGGTACGTCGAGTCGAAGGCGAACGCGTCGTTCACCGAGATGCGGCTGTTCCCGACGACGTACATCACGAGCACGAGCCGCGCCGTCGTCCTCCTCAAGAACTTCACCGCGAGCCTGACCTGCAAGGCGGTCGCGTCCACCGGTACTCCGTTGGCGACGGGGACGTGGAGCGCGACGCTCTCCTACTGGCAGGACGCGAACCCCGCCGACGGGCTGCCGACGGGGGCATACGTCGACGTGCCGATCTCCGGGACGACCTCTTCCGGCGGGGGCACCGTGCTGAACATCTCGGGGAACCCGCTCGTCTACGAGAGGACGCTCGCGACCAGCGCCGACGACCTCTACCTCTTCCGCGACGACGCCACCGGCAAGAAGGGCTACCTCCTCGAGATGACGTCCAGCCCCCTGATCCCGGCGACGAACACCGGAGGCGCCACCACGGTCACGATGGACAACGCCGTCGAGATCATCACCGCACCGACGAAAGCGGGCGTTCCCGACAGCGCGCTCAACCTCACCATCGGGGCCCTCTCCTGCGAGGCGGTGGACAACCGATGACGCCGGGGGCACGGTCTCAGGCGGGGTTCACGCTCGTCGAGCTGATGATGGCGATCACGGTCTTCGCGTCGGTCTCGATCGGCCTCTACACCGTGATGCTGTCGGCGGCGAGCGGTTCGAGGGCGGCGCGCGACGTCGTCGACGTCTCCGAAGAGGCGCGGCTCGGCTTCGGGCGCATGGTGCGCGACACGCGCGAGGGCAAGCTCATCGACTCCGTATCGGCCGACCTGAACTCGTTCGAGGTCCACGTCGACTTCGACGGCGACAACGTGATCACGCCGCTCCCCGACACGAACTCGCTGGGCGACGTCGAGGAGCTGACCTACACCTACGACCCCGCAGACAAGACGCTGCGCCTGAACGACGAGGTGCTGGTCCGCGGCGTCGAGTGCGCCACGGACTCGGGCGGCAGCTGCCTGCCGGTGTTCAGCTTCGGCAGCAACCGGCTCGAGTTCGACACGAGCCCGAAGGACGGCGTCACGTCGTGGACCGAGCTCGACCAGGCACCGGCGAGCTCCGGCGTCGGCAACGCGAACGACGTACTCGACATGGAGCTCCCGTTGATCAGCAACGTGAGCTTCGCACTGCTCGTGAGGGAGGGGGACGCGGAGCGGGACTTCTACGCAGAGGCCCAGCTGCGTAACCAACGATGAGGCCACAGAGGGATCGGATGAAGACGAAGAGGTTCTCCGGCGAGAGCGGCGTCGCGATGATGACCGTTTTGTTCGTGGGTGCCGCGATGACCGCGGTCACGTCGGTCGCCGCCATGGCGACGATCCGGGACTTCCGGGCCAGCACCGACGACCGCAAGGCCGTCGAGGCACTGTCGTACGCCGAGGCGGGCGTCGACCGGCTCATCCACCACATCCGCGGCGGAACGATCTCGTGGGGCGAGCTCAAGGCGGCAGGCTGCCCGACCCCGCTGCCGGTCCCGGACGGCGCGATCGGCAACGGCACGTTCGACTCGTACGTGACGGTCGTGAACCCGTTCGCCGCGTCCGCCGCCGACCGCTTCCCGCCGGCGGCGTGCAGCTCGGTCCCCGCGACCCCGAAGGACCCGCTGTACATCGCGCTGATCTCGACGGGGACCCATCCGGAAGCGAAGCGCGTAGTCCAGCAGGTCGTGAGGATCGAGGACATCAACCTGCCGGTGGGCGTGTCCGCGGAGTACATCGACGCGAACGGCACGCCCGACACGGTCGGGATCAGCATGATCACCGACGGGCAGATCGTGGGACGCAGCAAGCTCAACTTCTCCGGGTACGACCCCTACTACACGCTCGGCGACTTCTGGCCGGGCCACGCCTGGACCAACGGCTTGACCGACGACAGCCCCGTCCCCGCCGGGGTCCACGCGGTCAACGGCATCTACCTGAAGAACAACGGCGCGGATCCCGAGTTCACGACCGCCGCGCCGAAGAACTGCACGGCGAACAAGAACGCGGGCAACACGCAGTCCCTGTGGGACTCCGACGGAAGGGGCGGACCGCACACCGGCGGCTGCAGCGGCCAGATCGGAGCACCGCCCGACTCGCTGTTCACCGCGGAGGACTACGCCGTGGTCGCGCCGGGCTCGCTCGGGGTCGAGGACCACGACATCCTGAAGGGCGCGGCGAAGGCGAACGGGCTCTACTGCTACATCCCCACGTCCGGCTCCTACTGCATCAGGCAGGGGACGCAGATCGCGTTCACGACCGACGTCGCGCCGATCCTCGCTTCGGGCACGAGGAACTTCGTCGCCTACTTCGAGTACCCGACAGGCGATCCCCTGAACAACAACATCAACTGGTCTTCGGAGGTCTGGACGGCGCCGAACGGGTGCTCCGCGGACCCGAGCGTCAACAAGTCCGTGACCGTCATCGTGAAGAACGGCGGCGTGAACGTCACCGGGAACACGCAGGTCAACGGGGCCTTCATCATGGACGGGAACTTCGACTACACGGGGACTCCGCGGATCAACGGGACCGTCATCGCCGAGAACTTCCGGATCCGGGGCAACGCCATGTTCACCCTCGACTCGTGCTGGGTCCAGAACATGCCCGGCCCCTTCCTGGGGGCCACCCCGATGCACTGGAGCGAAATAGACCGCTAGGGCGCCTCGGCCCCCTACAATCACGCCACCGAAGGCTGGATCGCCCGGCTTGGGGCGATTCGTCGCGCGCTTAATGACATGCGTGTAAGCCTCAAGACGCACGAAGGAGTGGCCGAACAACAGCATTGACGACTATTGTTGCTGATTGTTAGAAGAGAGGCGCTCCTGTCAAATAGAGTGCCTACCGGGGAACCAGCCGCACGGCGACGCTGAAAGCGAGAGGTACGACATGTCTGATCGCGACTTCGGGGACCCTCTCCTCACGGTAGGGGAAGTCGCCGGCATCATGCGGGTCTCGAACATGACCGTCTACCGCCTCATCAAGTCGGGCCAGCTCTCCGCCATCCGCGTCGGGAAGAACTACCGGATCAGGCGCGTCGACGTCGACAAGTACCTCACCGACCGGGCCGTCAAGGTCGAGGAAGACGGCTGATGGCATTCATGTCGCCGCCCCCCATCGGCCTGGACATCGGCACCAGCGCCGTCAGAGCCGCGCAGGTCGCGACCGGCCGGGGCACCCCCTCGCTGATCTCGTTCGGCCAGGTAGCACTCCCGCAGGGCGCGGTGGTCGACGGGGAGATCCGCGATGCCGGTGCCGTGTCGGAGGCGATCTCGCAGCTGTGGCGGCGCACGAAGCTCAGATCGAAGCGCGCGGTCCTCGGCGTGGCGAACCAGCGCGTGGTCGTGCGGCAGGTCGACCTCCCGTACCTCGAGGAGAAGGACTTCCGCGCGTCGTTGCGTTTCCAGGTCGCCGACCACATCCCGATGCCGGTCGACGCGGCCGAGCTCGACTTCCAGGTGCTCGAGGACTTCACGACCGAGAGCGGCGACCACATGATGCGCGTGCTGCTCGTCGCGGCCGCCACCGACATGATCGAGTCGTTCGTCGACGCCGCCTCCGCCGCGGGGATCGAACCGGCGGGGGTCGATCTCGCTCCGTTCGCGGTCGCGCGTGCGGTCAGCGCCGCGGCGCGCCGTGAGTCCGGCGTCGCGGGGGCCGAGGCGGTGATCGACGTCGGCGCCGGCGTGACGAACATCGTCGTGCACCACAACGGCGAGCCGCGCTTCGTCCGCATCCTGCTCGTCGGAGGCGACGACGCGTCGAACGCACTGGCCGAGGAGCTCGCGGTCTCGTTCGACGAGGCCGAGGCAACGAAGCTCGACCTCGGTCGCGGCGTCGGCTCTGCGGAAGCCCAGCGCGTGCTCAACCGTCAGGTGTCGGTGCTGGTCGAGGAGATCAGAGGATCGCTCGACTACTACCTCTCGCAGGAAGACAGCGAGCCGTTGTCGTCGGTGATCCTCACCGGAGGCGGTTCGCTGACGCCCGGTCTCGCCGGGACGCTCGAGCAGACGATCAGGACCCAGATCCAGCGGGGCGCGGTGCTCTCGCAGGTCAACGCGTCGCGCTCCGGTCTCACCGAGGAGCAGCTCGCGCAGGTCGAGCCGGTGGCGGCGGCCGCGATCGGGCTCGCGATGGGGGCGACCGCCAGATGATGCGGCGGATCGACCTCCTTCCTGCCGCCTATCAGGAGCGGCGACGCCAGAGGCGCAACGTCGCGCTCGTCGTGATCGCTTCCATGCTCGTGCTGCTGCTGATCATCGGGTGGTGGGTCCTGCTCGGCACGCAGATCAACGGCGAGAAGGACAACCTCGCGGAGGCGCGGGCGAGGAACCAGCAGCTCCAGGCGGACATCGCGGCGCTCTCGCACTTCGCCGATCTCCAGGCGGAGGTCACCGCGAAGCGGACGGCGCTGTTGACCGTGATGACGGGCGACGTCGACTGGCCCGCGATCATGACCGAGATCGCGATGGTGATCCCCGGCGAGGTGTGGCTCACGAGCTTCAGCGCGTCCGCCGGCACCACCGAGGGGGCGTCGCCGGTGGGGACCGAGACCGCGCCGGTCCGCGTATCCGAGCAGACCCCGTTCGGCCGCATCTCGTTCCAGGGCAATTCGCTGTCGATACCGGGCGTGGCGAAGTGGCTCATCAGCCTGAGGACCGTGAAGGAGTTCGCGGCGATCTGGCTCAACACCGCGACCGCGACGGTGGCGGAAGGGCAGCCGACCGTCGTCGGCTTCGACTCGACGCTCGAGCTCAGCGACAGGGCCGCCAGCCAGCGGTTCCAGGACGACCTGGGTGAGGACGGATGAACGCGCGCAACCGGATGATCGCCACCGTGGCCGGCGCCGTGCTGGTGGTCGTGCTCGCGTACTTCCTGCTGATCCGGCCGCGCCAGAACGAGCTGACCGAAGTCAAGGCAGACGTCGCCCAGGAGGAGAACCTCACGGTCCAGCTGGCCGCGGACCTCGACCGCCTGCAGGACCTGCAGCGCAACGCACCGCAGCTACAGGCGGAGCTCGAGCGGATCCGCGACCTCGTCCCGCAGGAGCACGAGGTCCCGAACTTCCTCTTCCAGGTCAACGCGGCCGCCAATGCATCCGGCGTGGAGTTCCTCCAGATCACGCCGGAGCTTCCGAAGACCCCGCCGGAGGGCGCCGCGCTCGCCGAGGTCAGGATCACGATGGGCGGCTCGGGCGGCTACTTCGCGATCCAGGACTTCGTGCGGCGCCTGTACGCGCTCGACCGCGCGCTGAGGATCGACATCATCGACCTGACGGCGAACACGGGAGAGTTCGACATCGCCCTCTCGGCGACCGCGAGGATCTTCTTCGAGCTCCCCAACGGAGCGACGGCCGCGGTAGCCCCGACCACCCCCACCACTCCCACGGCCGCTCCGGCTCCCGCGCCTACGGGGACCGAGCCGGCCGCCACCCCGACCGCAGGAACGACACCGTAGAGGACTGATGATGGCGACCCCACCTGAGATCCAAGAGACCCGCAGCATCGGCGGCGCACAGGTAGCCCTCGCGGCCGGCGGCATCCTGCTCCTGCTCGTCGTGCTCTGGTTCCTCTTCCTGCGCGGGGGAGACGAGGATCCCGTCGTCACCGCGCCGGTGGCCCCGGCCCCCGAGTCGACGCCGGTCGAGCCGGTCGAGCCCCAGGGCAACGGCAAGGGCCCCGGCAAGGGACCCGTCGAGACCTTCGAGGTCTTCGCTCCGAAGGACCCGTTCAAGCCGCTCGTGACGGTGGGCGAGACGGGCACTACCACGCCGCTGGATTCGGGCACCACGGGGGGCACCGACACGGACGGCGACGGCGTGATCGACGAGGGCACCGGCGGCGACGGGACCGGCACCGGAACGGGGACGGGTGCGGGAGGCGGCGGCGAGAACGTCGGCGGACACCGGGTATCTCTCGTCGACGTGTTCCGCGACGCCGGACGCCAGCGGGCGCAGGTCCAGGTCGACGGGACCGTCTACACGGTCGACGAGGGCGATCGCTTCGCGGAGAGCTTCCAGCTGCTGTCGCTGAACGGCGACTGCGCCACGATGCTCTTCGGCGACGACCAGTTCACGCTCTGCGAGGGTGAGGAGATCCTCAAGTAGGTCTCGCAACCCGCCGGGCGACCTGCGACGGACAATAGGCACATGGCGCGCCTTCGTTTCCTCACAGCCGGTGAGTCGCACGGACAGGCCCTCCTCGGGATCCTCGAGGGCCTTCCCGCGGGCATCCCGATAGCGACGGAAGCGCTTGCCGCCGAGCTCACGCGCCGCCGCCACGGATACGGACGCGGCCCCCGGATGAAGATCGAGAAGGACGCGTGCGAGATCGTCGCCGGCGTGCGCGGCGGCGTGACCCTCGGCAGCCCGGTGGGCGTCGTCATCCGCAACAGCGAGTGGGCGAAGTGGGCCCACGTGATGTCGGTCGAGGGCGACACCGGCGGCCGGGAGCTGACGAGGCCACGCCCCGGCCACGCGGACCTCCCCGGAATGCTCAAGTACGGCTTCACGGACGCGCGCAACGTCCTCGAACGGGCGAGCGCGCGCGAGACCGCCGCGCGGGTCGCGCTGGGGACGTGTGCCAAGGCCCTGCTCGGGCAGCTGGGCATCTCGGTGATCTCGCACGTGGTCGCGATCGGGCCCGCGCGCGTGGGCGACGGCGTCGCCCCTCCCGGACCCGACGACCTCCCGCGCATCGACGCGTCGCCGGTGCGCTGCACCGACCCGGACGCGGAGCGCGCGATGGTCGCGGAGATCGAGGCCGCGGGGGCCGAGGGCGATTCGCTCGGCGGAGTCGTCGAGGTCCTCGCCTTCGGGCTGCCGGTCGGGCTCGGGTCGCACGTGCACTGGGACCGCAAGCTCGACGGCCGTCTCGGAGGCGCGCTGATGGCCGTCCCCGCGATCAAGGGCGTGGAGATCGGAGACGGCTTCGCGGTCGCCGCGCAGAGGGGCTCGCGCGCGCACGACGAGATCGAGCCCGACCTCAGCCGTTCCACGAACCGCGCCGGCGGCACCGAAGGGGGCATGACGATCGGCGGGACGCTGCGCGCCCGCGCCGCGATGAAGCCGCTCTCGACGCTGAAGAAGCGACTTCGCAGCGTCGACCTCTCCACCGGCGAGGCCGTCGAGGCGTTCCAGGAGAGGACCGACGTGTGCGCGGTACCGGCCGCGGGAGTCGTGTGCGAGCACGTCGTCGCGCTCGTGCTCGCCGACGCCGTCCTCGAGACGTTCGGCGGCGACACCCTCGACGACGTCGCGGCCTCGCTCGAGCGGTATCGGCGGCGGACGAGCGCGCGAGCGCGGCACCGGTCGCCTGGGCGAGCGGTCCAGGACGAGCACCGGTCGCCTGGGCGAGCGGTCCAGGACGAGCACCGGTCGCCTGGGCGAGCGGTCCAGGAAGACGAAACGTGATCGTGCTCGCGGGCTTCATGGGGGCCGGCAAGACGGCCGTCGGGCGGGTCCTCGCGACGCGGCTGCGACTTCCGTTCGTCGACGTCGACGCCATGATCGAAGCGCGGGCCGGGACCACGATCGACGCGCTGTTCGAAGAGCGGGGTGAGGCCGCGTTCCGCCGGCTCGAGAGCGAGACGGTGATGGGCGTCCTGAACGGTCCCGACGCGGTCGTGGCCCTCGGAGGAGGGTCGCTCGGGGATCCGTCCGTGACGACCGCTCTGGAGTGGGCGAAGGTCGTGCACCTCGACGTCTCGTTCCGCGAGGCGATGCTGCGTCTGGCGGGAGCGACCGACCGGCCGCTGCTACGCCGGGAGGATCCGAAGGGCCTGTACGACGCGCGGCGCGCGACGTACGAGCGGGCGGCGGATCACCGCGTGGCGGTGGACGGGCGGACTGCCGACGAGATCGCTGACGAGATCGCCGGGTTGATCGGCTCGTCCCCGGCCGCGGGGGAGTGGAGGATCCCGGTGTCTCTCGGGAGCCGGTCGTACGACGTGATCGTCGGCACCGGCCTGGTCGCTCGCCTGGCCGATCTCGTCCCGGTTCCGGCGGACGCCGAGAAGGCCTTCGTCGTGACGCACCCGGAGCTGGAGGAGCTCGCCGCAGACGCGGTCGCGTCCTTGTCCTCGGCGGGTCTGAAGACGCACACGCTGACCGTGCCCGCGGGGGAGGCGTCGAAGTCGTTTGCCGCCGCGACCGGGCTTCTCGGCGAGCTCGCGGGTCTCGGCGCGCACCGGCACGACCTCGTCGCCGGCTTCGGCGGGGGAGTCGTGACCGACCTCGCGGGCTTCGTCGCGTCGACGTACCACCGCGGGATGCCGGTCGTGCACGTACCGACGACGTTGCTCGCGCAGGTCGATGCCGCCATCGGCGGCAAGACGGCCGTCAACCTGTCGCAGGGCAAGAACCTCGTCGGGACGTTCCACCAGCCGCGCGCCGTCGTCTGCGACGTCGACACTTTGCGCACGCTGCCGCGCGAGGACCTCGTCGCGGGGCTGGCGGAGGTCGTGAAGTACGGGTTGATCGCGGACCCGACGTTGCTCGACATCGTCGTCGAGCGGTCCGGTGCCGTCCTCGAACGGGAGCCGGACGTGCTGGCGGAGATCGTGACGCGCTCGGCGGCGATAAAGGCCGGGATCGTCGCGCTGGACGAGACCGAGACCGGAGCGCGTGCGCACCTGAACTACGGCCACACGTTCGGTCACGCGATGGAGCACGTGAGCGCACGCGGCGACGCGCCGTTGAGACATGGCGAGGCGGTGGCGCTCGGTATGATGGCCGCCGCTTTCGCGGCCCACGAGCTCGGTCGCATCGATGATGCTGCCGTGACCAGCCACCGCCGTGCGCTCGAGGCCGCCGGCCTCCCGGTGTCGGCGACGTTCGAGCTCGACGACCTCGAAGAAGCGTGGCAACACGACAAGAAGTACCGGCGGGGGTTGCGCTTCGTGCTCCTCACCGGGTTGGGCCGTCCCGAGGCAGGAGTGGAGATCGACCGCAACACGCTCTGGAGAGCATTGAGGAGGTTGTCGGGGTGAAGGCCCTCGTCGTGCACGGACCGAACCTGAACCTGCTGGGAACGCGCGAGCTGGCCGTCTACGGGCCGGCGACCCTGGAGGACGTGAACGCCGGCCTCGAGGCCGACGCCAAGGAGCTCGGCATCGAGCTCGACGTGCACCAGTCGGCGAGCGAGGGCGCCATCATCGACCTGCTCCACGGAGCCATCGGCGACGTCGCCGGGGCGCTGCTGAACCCCGCCGCGTACTCGCACACGAGCCGCGCGATCGCGGACGCGGTGCGGGCGGTGCCGTATCCCGTAATCGAGGTACACCTGTCGAACATCCACGCGCGGGAACCGTGGCGCCGCCGGTCGGTCACCGCGGAGGCCGCGGCCGGCATCGTCGCCGGTTTCGGTCCCCGCTCCTACACCGTCGCGCTGCGCGCGCTCGAGGGTCTGGTGAACGCCTGATGGACTACGAAGGGCGGATCGGCCGGCTGCGCGAGTCGCTCGCGGGCGCCGGCGTCGAGGCGCTCCTCGTCACGAACCTCACGAACGTCAGGTACCTCTGCGGCTTCTCCGGGTCGAACGGTCAGCTGCTCGTCTCGTCGACGGCAACGACGTTCTTCACCGACGGGCGCTACCGGGCGCGCGCCGCGGACCTCGTCCAGGGGGCGGACGTCGTCGTGTACGACGCGAACCTCCACGAGTCACTGGCTCCCGCGCTCGCGTCCGCGGGCACGTCGACGGTCGGCATCGAGGCGGCCACGATGCCGGTCGCGCAGCGGGACCATCTCGACGGCAAGCTCGAGGGCGTCGACCTCGTCGCGACCAAGAGCCTCGTCGAGGAGCTGCGACGCCGCAAGGAGCCGGAGGAGGTCTCGCTCCTGCGCGAGGCGATACGGATCGGGGACGAGGCCTTCAACTGGGCGCTGGACCGCCTGGGGCCGGGACGGACCGAACGCGAGATCGCGCTGGAACTCGAGGTCGAGATGCGCCGCCGTGGCGCCGACTCCGTCTCGTTCGAGCCGATCGTCGGCTCGGGCCCGCTCTCCGCGCACATCCACCACACGCCGTCCGACCGGGAGCTCGCGGCCGGCGACCTCGTGCTGCTGGACTTCGGCGCACGGTGGCAGGGCTACTGCTCGGACCTCACGCGCACGGTCGTCCTGGGTCCGGCATCGGACCATCAACGAGACGTGTACGCGATAGTGCTCGCGGCGCAGGCCGCCGGCATCGACGCGGTCGCGCCGGGGAAGTCGGGTGTCGAGTGCGACGCGGCGGCGCGCCACGTCGTCGACGATGCGGGCTACGGCGAGACGTTCGGCCACGGGCTCGGCCACGGCGTCGGCCTCGACATCCACGAGGCGCCGAGGCTCCACAAGACGTCGGAGGACACGCTCGTGGTGGCGGACGTGGTGACGGTCGAGCCGGGCATCTACGTAAGCGGGTCCGGCGGCGTCAGGATCGAGGACTGCGTGCTCGTCACCGAGGACGGGTCGGAAGTGCTGGGCAAGGCCCCCAAAGAGAGTTTGATCGAGCTCTAGAGGAAGGGATTTGGCGCAGTGATCTCCACGAACGACATGAGGCCCGGCCAGACGCTGAACCTCGACAACGGCCTCTTCACGATCGTCGACTACCAGCACGTGAAGCCGGGCAAGGGCCAGGCGTTCGTGAAGACCAAGCTCAAGAACCTCAAGACCGGCGCGGTCACGGACAAGACGTTCCGCGCCGACGAGAAGGTGGACCTCGCCGTGCTCGACAAGCGTGAGATGCAATACCTGTACGAGGACGACGCGGGCCTCGTGTTCATGGACGGCGAGAGCTACGAGCAGGTGCACGTCGCCCCCGAGCTTCTCGGCGAGGCGCGCAAATTCCTCAAGGATTCGACGATCGTGATGGTGCCGGTGTACGAGGGGACGCCGGTGGGCGCGGAGATGCCGGTATCGATGGAGCTCGAGGTGGTCGAGACCGAGCCCGGCATGAAGGGCGACCGCGTGTCGGGCGCGCTGAAGCCGGCCACGGTCGAGACCGGTGCGGTCGTGCAGGTCCCGCTGTTCGTCGAGAAGGGCGAGAAGATAAAGGTCGACACGCGCACCGGCGAGTACCAGTCGAGGGTCCAGGGGTGACGCGATCCCGCTCGTGAAGGCGCGGCGCGCGGCCCGGCGACTCGCGCTAGACGTGCTCTACGAAGCCGAGATCCGCGACGAGCTGCCCTCGGAGGCATGGGAGGCCCGCCGCACCGGGGGCTGGGTGGTGGCGACGGCGGGGGACTCGGAGCAGCCGGTCCCGGACGAGCCGTCCGAGGAGGCCCTCGACTACGCCTCGGAGCTAGTCAAGGGGGTCCAGAGCCACCACGCGGACATCGACGAGCTGATAGCCGCCCACGCAGATCGCTGGGCGATAGAACGGATGCCGGTAGTGGACCGGACGCTGTTGCGGATGGCGCTGTTCGAGCTCCTGTGGCGCGACGACATCCCGGTAGCGGTGGGCATAAACGAGGCCGTAGAGCTGGCGAAGTCCTACTCGACAGAAGACTCCGGGAGATTCATAAACGGCCTGCTGGGCCGGATAGTCGAGGTAGAGAAGGGGGCCTAGTCGTTCTCGTCGGCCTCGCGGCCGGAAAGCGGAAGCAGAACCGACGAGAAACCGTCAGCCGCTTGATGCGGCCGCGGAGATCTCCTGGAACCAGGCGATCCGATCTCGCAGGGTCACTACGTCGCCTACGACTATCAGCGACGGGGACGCGATCCGTTCCTGCGCGGCGCGGCTCGGCAGGTCTGCCAGCGCGCACGTCACCACTCGTTGCGCGTCCATCGTTCCGTTCTCGACTATCGCCGCCGGGGTCGACGCAGCGCGGCCCCCGGCGAGCAGCTCGTCCACGATCCTCGGAAGTGAACCCCGCGCCATCAGGATCACCAGCGTGTCCACGGACGTCGCCAGAGCGCGCCAGTCCGGCTCCCTTCCATCCACCGTGCAACCGGTGACGAACGCGACCGACGACGACATCGTTCGGTCCGTCACCGGGATGCCCGCGTACGCCGGCGCAGCTATCGCCGAAGTCGGGGCGGGGACTATCTCGAACGGCATTCCGGCCCCCGCCAGGGCCCTCGCTTCCTCGGCCCCTCGGCCGAACACGAACGGGTCGCCACCCTTCAATCGGACGACGTGGTCGCCTCCGCGTGCGAGGCGGACCAGGAGGTCGTTGATCTGCTCCTGGGTCACGCAGTGACGGCCCGACTGCTTGCCCACGTAGATCGCACGCTTCCCGGACACCAGGTCAGGGTGCACCAGCCGGTCGTACACGACCACGTCCGCGGCCTCTATCAGCTCCGCCCCCCGCACCGTTATCAAGCCCGGGTCACCGGGACCGGCTCCCACGATCGAAACGCCTCCACCGATCCACCGGCGTGAGCGCGGCGGCTCCTCGCGCGCACGGACGGGGCGAGGTCCCGGGTCCTGCGTCAGGCAACGCCGCACGAGCTCCTTGGCTTCCTCGACGCGGCCCTCTTTCACGAGCTCGAGCAGCGGCTGGTCGAGCGCGTGCTGCCACCTGCGGCGCCACGTCTCGAAGTCGCCGCGCGTCGTGATCGTCTCCGCGCGCACCTCGCCGAGCAGGTCCACGAGCTCGGCATACGCCTCGTCGATCTCCTCCGTGAGCTTCAACCGCAGACGCTTTGCCAGCGCGGGGGCCTTGCCCCCGGTCGAGATCGAGATCCGCAGGTCGCCACGCTGCACGATCGACGGCGCCGCGAAGTCGCAGTACGGGATGTCGTCCATGCAGTTGAGCAACACGCCGTGGGATCGTGCTTCGTCCGCAACCGCCGCGTGCAGGTCGCGGTCGGGGTCGGTCACGACCGCGAGGAACGCCCCTTCCAGGTCACCCCTTCGGTACGTCGGATGGACGACCACGTCGGCCCCCGCTTCCAGCAGGCCCCGGACCTTTTCCTCCGCGGCAGGCCCCTCGCCGATCACCACGCAGCGCCGCCCGGCCAGCTCCAGCGACACCGGGTATCCGAAGGCCATCAGGAACCCTCCCGCGCCGACACGTTCACACCGAGCAGCTGCACCTTCCACTTGCGGTCGCAGGAGTTGCACGCAAACGTGCCGGCCTCCTCGCCGGCAGGCTCGAAGTCTTCCTCTCCGCAGTAGGGGCAGTAGAACGGTTGGGACCTCATCGCAGCCATGCCTCCGGCGCGCGCTCGGCCCAGCGGTGGAACGGCTCGCCGTCGGTCCGCGACGACGAGTACCTCCGGATCAGCCGCTCGACGTAGTCGGCGAGGTCGTTCGCGGGGACCTTGAGCCCCTTCACCTTCCGGCCGAGCTTGTGGTCCTCGCCGAGGTGGCCGCCGACGTGGACCTGGTACCCGTCCGTCTTCGTCCCGTCGGGCCGCGAGATGAGGCATCCCATCAGCCCGATGTCCGCGACCTGGAAGCGCGCGCACGAGTTCGGACACCCGTTCACGTTGATGCGTATGTGCTCTTCGAACCCCGGCAGCCGTTCCTCCAGCTCGCGGTACAGCCAGTCCGCGCGCTGCTTCGTCTCGACGATCGCGAGCTTGCAGAACTCGATCCCCGTGCAGGCCATCGTCCCGGCGCGGA
>WUUC01183589.1_pt1 | contig 15527 bp, 13 predicted proteins | sample 6278441 | NCBI WGS metagenome assembly WUUC01 (sample SAMN13675441, study PRJNA597444) | soil metagenome | isolation source: soil | place: USA: Washington | collected 2017-10
CGAAAGCTCGCCCATCGCGGCCCGGCGAAACGCCGCCTTGATCTCCGCCCGATCGTGGGCTGGGACCACGTCGCCGCCGACCTCGGCGACGATCCGGCCGGCCTCGGTCCCGTCCGCGAGCGCGAGAATCGGTTTTCCGGTGCCCAGGTACTCGAACAGCTTGAGACCGGCGGCCTGGGTGCGTTCAGGGGAGGCGAGGAGGAGCAGGACATCGGCCCTCCGCTGGAGAGCCATGCCACGCGGGCGCGGCAGGACGCCGACAATTGAGATCCGAAGCGGCGAAAGACCGTCGAGAGCCTCACGCTCATCACGGGAGAGTGGCCCCGCGATGACGAGCTCCAGCAGCTCGGCAGTGGCAGGCTCCTCGGCGGCCAGCTCCCGCAACGCCCGCAGCATCGGCACCGGATCACGGCCGTAGCCGCCAAAGCTTCCCGTATAGACGATTGACACCCGACCGGGATCTGTCAGCGTCCCCGCCGCGGTCACGGACTCCTGCTCGGCTGCAGCGATCATGAGTTCAGGGTCGAGGCCGTTCGGCACCACCGTCGTGTTCGCGGCCATTCTCTCCACCAGGTCATCTGCGACGGGCCGTGTTGCGCAGGTGACGACGTCGGCCGCCCGCATCATTCGTCGTTCCAACCATGCATCGAGTCGCTCCTGGAACCGGGTCGGAAATGGCGGGCGCACGCCCTCGAAGATCCATCCATCGCGCAGGTCCGCAATCCACGCACAGCCTTTCGCGGCCAGCACCCGACCTACGAGGTGAACGGACTCCGGAGGGGAGGTGGTGATCACGGCGTCGAATGGTCTGGCGCGGTGGAGCGAGAGTGCGGCGCGAACCGCGAAAGGGACCCATGAGAGGACCATCCTGTCGGGGACGGTCACATAGCTGAGCGGATGCCGCTTGACGGAGTGGCTGTGGCCCCCGTACGTGCCCGCGACCCCGCGCTGTCCTCGCAGGCGGGCACGCAGAAGCCGGAGGTCTGCGGTACGCACCACTTCGACACCCTCACGGTGCTCCCGACGACCCCCACCGTACGCAGACGTGGTCAGGACCGTGACCCGCTCACCGAGCCTCCGAAGGTACTTGGTCATCGCCGTTGGCCGGTGGGCGCCGGGGTCAGCGCAGGGAGGGTAGGCATACGTGACCAGCAAAATCGAGCGATCTGCAGTCTCGGTCGCCGTCACGCTGGAGGGAGATTCAGCGTTGTCGGAAAGCCCGAACACCTTGCAGGTAGATTGGCACCCGATGTCGTGAAAGACGTTCTGATCCTCTGCTACCACGCGGTCAGCGACGATTGGCCATCGAAGTACGCCGTCACGCGGACGCAACTCGAGGAGCAGCTCGGCTACCTGGCTGCCCGCGGCTACCGTGGTGCGACATTTCACGACGCCGTTCACTCTCCCCCGGCGAGCCGAACGCTCGCCGTCACCTTCGACGACGCCTACAGGTCCGTCCTCGATCTGGCGGCGCCGATCCTCTCGCGCTTCGGGATTCCCGCCACCGTGTTCGTAACGACCGGGTTCGCAGATGGAGTTACGCCGATGACCATGGGCGCACTGGATCGCTGGATTGGGGGACCCTATGAGCAAGAGCTCCTGCCGATGTCGTGGGAGGAGCTCGACTCGTTGGCGGCGACCGGCTGGGAGATCGGGTCCCACTCCCGAACCCATCCTCGGTTGACGGAGGTCGACGACCTCGTGCTCGCCGAGGAGCTGCAGGGCTCCCGCGGGGACTGCGCGGCGCGTCTGAGTGCGCCCTGCCGATCGCTGGCCTATCCGTGGGGTGACGAGGACGATCGCGTGGTACGGGCGGCCGGCGAGGCAGGATATTCGGCTGCCGCGGCCCATCCTCATCCGCTCTTGCACGCACCGGAGCCGATGCGCTGGCCGAGGATCGGGATCCAACGTGGCGACCGGGATGCCCAGTTCAGACGCAAGGTCTCCCCTCTTCGCAGGCGTCTCCACCGCCACAGGGCATGGAGCGTCGTGCAAGCCGGGCACCGTGTGCTTCGCCGGCCGGCCGGCGAGCCTCCCCCGCCAACCCCGAGCGCATAGCCGGCAAGCCCTGAGGAACGCGACCCTTGATGGCTGAACGCCTTCCGCCGGATGCTGAGCGTGGTATGAGCGTCGAGCCGACCCCGGTAGGCGGCCCCGCCGGCCAGCCTCACGAGCTTCATCCGGATGAGGTGGCGCGCGGCGCGGTTCGGGGAACGGTCGCCCTGATGACGCGAGCCGCCGGCCTTCAACTGCTGGGGTTTGCGGCTTTCATCGCGCTTGCGCGGCTGATCTCGCCGGGTGACTTGGGCCTGTTCACGATCGCGCTGGCCGTGCAGCAGGTCTGCCAGTTCTTCGTCACGATTGGCCTACCGTCCAGCCTGATTCGCCAGGAGAGCCCGCCGGGAGCGGGGGAGCAGCGGGCGCTCGCCGGCTTCTCGCTTGGTGCGGCCCTGCTCATCAGTGGAGGTGTGCTGCTGATTGGCTTCCTCGTCCTGCCCCTCGCCGGGGTTGAATCAACGGTCGTCAAGCTGACCGGGATCGCCTGTCTGGCTCTGCCGATCTACGCGACGCGGATGATTCCGTTCGTGCTTCTCGCTCGCAGACTCCAATTCGATCGAGTGGCGATGATCGACGTCGCGTCTCGCCTTGCGCTCTACGCCTGGGCGCTACCCGCCGTCGCCGTCGGCCTGGGGGTGTACGGGTTGGTCAGCGCGATTCCGATCTCAGCCATGGTCTCGTCTGTCCTCGCATCAAGGACGCAACCATGGGCGCGCGGCTTCAGCCTCGATCTCCCGGTTGTCTCCCGGCATGTGAGGTTCGGGGTACAGGCGGGGGTCTTCCGCTTTCTGCTGAACTCCTTCCTCCAGTTCGGTCTGGTAGTGGCGTTCTCGATCGTGGGAAACATCGCGCTCGCCGGCTTCTACGGTCTGACCCGTCGGGTTCTCGGAATCCCTTTCATGGCGGTCGAGGCCCTCCAGCGAGTGGGCCTCCCGGCGTTCGCCCGGGTGCAGGCCGGCACGGCACGGACGCGTGGGATGGCCAAGGCCACCGCCGTCTCGGCGGTCGGTGTCGGGGCCATTCTGGCCGTGCTTGCTGGAAGCGCTCAGCCGCTCGTGACGTCCCTGTTCGGGACGCGGTGGCTGCCGGCCGCGGACATCATCATCCTCAGCTCCCCCGGACTGCTCCTGTTCGCGAGCGTGGGCTCGGTGATCGCGGGTCGTGCCCTCGCCGACGGCGACGTCAGCTCACCCCTGATCGCGGTCGGGATCCAGATCCCGGTGACCCTCGGCCTCGCCGCGATCCTGGTTCCAGGTCTCGAAGCCGAGGGTGCCGGACTATCCATGAGTGCCGGATACCTGGTGTACGTGGCGATCCTGTTCGCTCGATTCAACGAGGAGGAGACTCGGAGCGCCGCGTGGTCGGTGCTTCGCGCACTCCTCGTCGCCGGGGGTGCCGCGGCGGCGGGTCAGGCGATGAGAGTCGGTGACGGCCTCGTCGAGCTCGCGGTGGCAATATCGGTTTCCGGGGTTGCTTGGTCATTGCTCGCGCTGCTGCTGACGAGATCTGAGCTCTTCTCCCTGGTCGGGATGCTGCGCCGGCATCTGGGCCCAGGGCGCCGGCAAACCGAGGAGGATCTCGAGCGGGGGATGGCGGAGGGCCTGTAGGATTTCGCGACGCGACGCGGCGGGGGAGAGGGAGCCTCGAGTTGCCTCCTGAGTTCGAGCAAGCCTACGAGGAAAACGTCGGCCCGATCTACGGCTTCTTCGCATACCGGGTGAGCTCGCAAGCCGATGCCGAGGACCTCACCCAGCTCACCTTCGAGCGAGCGCTCAAGGCGTGGGAGCGGTATGACGCGCGCCGGGCATCGCTCGCCACCTGGCTTCTGGCGATCGCCCGGAACGCTCTCATCGACCACAGGCGCCGGGCTCCGCCGTCCACCATCTCCGACGACGAGGTCGGCGAGGATCAGCTTCCGAGCAGCGCCGGCCCCGAGGAGAGCGGGTTGGGGCCGAGCATCGAGCTCGCCGCGGCGCTCTCCCGGCTGCGCAGTCGAGAGCGCGAGATCGTGGCACTTCGCTTCGGTGCTGATCTGAAAGCCCCAGAGATCGCCGAGATCATGGGCCTTAGCGTCCCGAACGTTCAGCAAATCCTCTCCCGCGCCCTGCGGAGGCTCCGGGGTGCGCTGGAGGGTGGTGGTTGGGACGAGCTCCCCGCGCCGGCACGAGACCAGAGCGTCGGACCACGGCCGCGTTGAAAGAGCGGCGCGACGCCACGCGCGCCCCGAAGCTCGGCAAGCTCCTGTGGTTCCTTCGCCGACCGGCACTGTACGGCGAGCTGGCGCGGAAGGTACGGCGACGGCTGTCGGTTCGCGGCCGCGGCGCGGCGGATGAGAGCCGGTGGTGCGCGGATCGAGCGCTCGGGACGGGTACGGCGGTCAGGCTGTTGACGGGCGGCGCCGCGGCCACCCCCCTCGCGGAGCGCTATCCGGATGAGATCCGGCGCGCGCGGAACGCCGCGGCAGGAGCGCCGGTTCGGATGGGAGGCGCGGCCAACCTCGAGCTGTTGTACCAGCTCGCCGAGCACCTCGAGGCGCGCAGCGTGATCGAGACCGGTGTCGCCTACGGGTGGTCGGCTCTCGCGCTCCTGCTATCGCTTCGCCGGCGCGCCGACTCGCTTCTGGTCAGCACCGACCTGCCGTACGCCGTCTCGGGAAGCGAGGCGCAGGTGGGCGTGGCCGTGCCGCCTGAGCTGCGGGCGCATTGGAGGATCATCAAGCGCCCCGATCGGCACGCACTGCCCGAAGCGTTGATGCTGCTTCCCACGATCGACATGTGCCACTACGACAGCGCCAAGGCCTATCACGACAGGATGTGGGCCTACCCAAAGCTATGGGAGGCGCTGCGTCCCGGCGGCCTCTTCCTCTCCGACGATGTCGGCGACAACGCGGCGTTCCGGGACTTCTGCGACGGAATCGCCGAGGATCCCGTGATCGTTCGCAAGGATCCGGGTAACGGCGAGCGCTACGTCGGCGTCGTGGTGAAGCCCGGCACGAAGGCCCGGCTCGAGCGGGGCGCCGCGCTAGAAGGCCAACGGCCCGGCACCCGCGAGCCCCACCGCCGCGACAGCAAGGAGGAGTAGACCGGGAACCACGGTGCCGGCGACCGCGAGGCCCAGGCGTCGTGGGCCCCCCACCTCCGGGACCGCCGGGGCGTCGGCAACGGTCGCGGCGTCGGGAGTGATCGAGCCACTCGCGGCAAGGCTGGCAAGGTGCTTGCGCAGAGCGATGCGCCGGCGGGGCGAAAGCGTGCCCCGCTCCGTGATCAGCCTGTCCGCGACGCGATCGATCGCCTCGGCTTCGTGCCGATCGACGTAGGGGCCGAGCTCCCCGGAGATCCCGTCCAGCCTATTCATTTCGGCAACCCGCCCGGGTTCCTCGATTGCGCCTGTCTGTAGGCCTCGAGCGACGCGTCCGAGTTGCCGCTGCGAGCTTCGAGGCGCGACAGGATCAGCCACGGCCGCCAGTTCGTCGCCTCCCTCTCGGTGGCGGCCTTCGCGGCGCGGACCGCGCTGTCGAGGTCACCCATCCGCTCGTAAAGCAAGGCCTCCTGGAGGCGTGGCGCCGCGGCGTACGGCTGGAGCCCGGCCGCGGTACGAGCGTCGCCCAAAGCGGCCTCCAGGTTGCCGGCCGCGGCGTCGCTGCGACTGTTCTCGAGCGCCACGGTGCCGGCGAGCGGGATCGCGATGGTCACCACTGCAGCTACGGCGAGCGCCACGAGCGCGATTCGCCCAGCGTAGCCTCGCAGCACGGAGGGAAGGCGGGCGAGGAAGGGGATCGCGGTGCTTTCCCGGTTGCGCTCGGACGTTCCCCCCGCGACCACGATCACTGCGAGCACGAGATAGACGACCGGCAGCGTCGCGAGCTCCCACGCCCAGTCGACGCTCGCCACGACGGTGAACGCAGCGCACCCCGCAGTGGCGGCCGCCAGCACGAGCCGCAGCTGGGGCGGCGCCCGGACGGTTCGCACGACCCCGATGCCCACCACGGTGACCGCGAATCCCCCGACCAGCAGCAGGCCGATTATGCCGAGCTCGGCGAGGGTCTCGAGCAGGAAGGAGTGTGCGTCGCGGACGAAGCTGCCCTGCTGCTCCGGCTGCGACTCGCGGGCCCACCAGAACTCGAACGTGCCTGGCCCGATTCCCAGCCAGGGGTCGGTGGCGTTCGCCTCCACCGCGGAGTCCCAGTACTTGTAGCGACCGCTCGCGCTGGGGTCGATGGCCTGATTCTCCGGACGAGCGGCGACCTCCTCGCCCTGACGCCGGAAGTCATCCCAACGCTCGGAGAACTCGGCCGGTGCACCGGCGGCGAGGCCCGCCACGACCGCGACGGCGAGTCCGAGGGCCGCGACCCTCATGGCCGTGCGCCGGGGGACGATCAGCCACCGAGGTCGCTCCGCGTAGCGGGACGCGAGCGAGATCCCGGCCTGGACCAGCGCCACTCCCCCGCAGACCACCACAGTGATCGCCAGCGCCTCGTCCCCCTGACTCCGGGCGGACGCGGTGGAAAGCCCCTGGTCGAGGGCATCCCGCTGCTCTACGGCGGCGATCAGGATCGCGGCCCCGCCGGCCCCGACGAGGAGCGACGCCAGCTTCGGAAGCCGATCGGGGGCGAGCGCGACGAATACGCCAACGCCCGCCACCGCCGTGGGCAGGGCGAGGCTCGACTCCGTGAGCCACAGGGCGAGTCCCAGGAGCGGCAGGGCCGCCGCCGCCAGCGCCGACCCGAGGGCGGTGCGGGCCGCGCCGGTAACGCCCAGCAGGAGCGGAAGTCCGATCGCGGCGAGTCCCGCGAGGCCGGTCGAGTAGTTGAGGGGGTACGCGAGCTGGCTCTGGACGCCCCTCAGGCCTTCGGGGTAGTCCCCTGTGATCCGCTCCGGGAACCAGGTCGGCTGGAAGCGGGACAGCACGGCGAGTCCGATGACGACGGCGACCCCCGTCGCCGCACCGTGCAGCAGGTAGCGCCACCGCCCGCGTCCCTGCACGGCGAGCGCGAGGGCGAACACCCCGAGGTAGGTGGCGGTGCGGCCCAGCTCCACGGCGGTTCGCTCCGCGCTCTCGGTCCAGCCCAGCGACAGGGCGGTCCACCCGGCGAAGGCTGCCAGCAGCGCGAGCAGGACCTTGCCGGTGCGCGTGCCACCCGCCACCGGCAGGATGCCCACCGCGGTCCCTACCGCCACGATCCACCACACTGCGATCCCGACCTCGCTTCGCTCGATCGTGTCGTAGCCGCCGTTGTTGAGCGCCAGATAGACGATCAGCACGACGGGAAGCAGCCATGCGCCGATCGCCCCGAGGTCGGTTCGGAGAGCGTCCCCGCGGAACAGGCGGGCGGGTGCGCGGGCGACGGCTTCCATCTGCGTACATATACGCAGGGGGCGACTGGAATCCGACAGCTCGGGGTAGACACCTCGCCCGTGTGGCAGATGCATGTCAGGCTTCGTCGACGATCCGCGTATCAGTGGGTGTGAGCGTGAAGCGCACCTCTCGCGCCAGCCTCCCCTTGGCCCTCGCGATCCTCGTTGCGGGGTCGCTGCTGGCCGTCACGCCGGCCGCCGCCCAGTCGGAGCTCGATCAGTACGTGCCGGCGGTCCCCGACTCCGAGGGGGGCACCGGGGTTCCCGACGCCGGCAACGATGCGCAGGGCGGCGGCGGGGGTGGCGGTGGCGGCGGTGCCGCCACCGGTGGCGGGGGCGGCAGCGGTGTTGAGATTCCGGGGGACGTGACCGACGACCTCGAGGCACAGGGTCCCCTGGGCGAGAGCGCGTCCGGCATAGCGGGGGCGACCGCGCCGGAGGATGGCAAGGACACTCGCCGCGACTCTCGGAATCGAGATCAGGATTCAGGCGCCGCGTATGAGACGACGTCCTCACCCGGGACCGTCGCCAGCACGCTCGGCGGAGAGTCCGATGACGGGATGGGGCTGGTGCTCCCGCTGCTGCTCGCGCTCACCCTCGTCGCCGCGGTAGGCTACCTGCTGCTCCGCTGGCGCCGCAACGGCAGGGAACGAGCGCAGGCTGGCGCCGGCTGAGTGCATGACGACTTCCCCGGGCGCTCGTCGCCGCGCACGGTGGCGTGCCCTGCTCACGGGCTCGGCGGTGGCGGCCGCGGCCCTCGCGCTCGGCGGGATTGGGACCGTCGAGGCCCAGGCCGCGAAACGGCCGCTGCGGCTGGCCCTGAGCGATCCCGTGTTCAGCGATGCGGACGGCTCGACGCGGGCCTTCTGGCTCGATCGGGCCCTCGCCGCGCGAACGGACTCGATCAGGCTGCTGGCCAGCTGGCGCGGGATCGCCGACGGTGAGCCTGCGAATCCAGTCGATCCCGCCGATCCGAGCTACGACTGGTCAAGCCTCGATGCCGCGGTCCGGTCGGCGAGCGCACGCGGCCTCCGAATCTTCATCACGATCGATCGCGCACCACCGTGGGCGGAGGGCTCGAACCGCGATCCCGACGCGGAAGCGGGCACCTGGCGCCCGGACCCGGGCAAGCTAGCCCGCTTCTCGACCGCGATCGCCACCCGGTTCTCGGGGTCATACCCGGCGGCCGACCCGCTGCCGCCGGTGCGGGAGTGGCAGGTCTGGGCCGAGCCGAACGTGTACGGCCACCTGAATCCAGCCTACGTGCGCGACGGAGGCAAGTGGCGGGCGGCGAGCCCGGATCATTACCGCAGGATGCTGAACGCGGCGTACGACGCGCTCAAGGCGGTGTCGGCGTCGAACCTGGTGATCGGGGGCGGAACCGCGCCGTTCGGGGACCAGCCCGGCGAAGGGCGGCGGGTCCCGCCGTTCGACTTCTGGCGGGACGTGCTGTGCCTGCGGGGAAAGAAGCTGAAGAAGGCTCCCTGCCCCGGTGGGTCCGCGCGCCTCGACGCGCTCGCCCATCACCCCCTCCCGTGGCTGGCCGGCGGCGGACCGTGGAGCAAGGCCGCACAGCTCGCGAACCCAGGTGACCTCCTGGTCCCCGATGTGCACAAGCTGAAGCGTCTGCTGCGCAAGGCTCGCAAGCGCCACACGATTCAGCCCCGGCGGGGCACCCAGCTGTGGGTGACCGAGCTGCTGTGGGAAAGCAACCCGCCCAACGCTGCACTCGGACGTTCGCTCGCTCAGCATGCGAACTACCTCGCCGACGCCCTCTACCTGCTGTGGCGTCAGGGGGTGTCGGACGTCATGTGGAGACTGATCGTCGATCACGGTACTCGGGGTTCAGGGCTCTACCTGGAGGACCGCACGGCGAAGCCCGCCCTGCAGGCGTTCCGGTTCCCGTTCGTGGCGCTGCGGAGCAAGGGCAAGACCAAGGTGTGGGGGAGGGCACCCGTCGCTGGAGGCGTAACCATCCAGCAGGTGGGAGGTGGGACCGTGGCCACGCTCGGCACCGGTGCATCCAACGTGTTCTCGGGAAAGCTGGACGTCGGCGGTGAGCTGCGGGCCGTCGCATCGAACGGGGACAAGAGCCTTTCCCGGCGCCCCAGGTAGCCGCGCATATCGGATCCGTCGGCGACGGCGCTAACCTCAGATCGGTTTGAAGCTGGCGGTTATCAGCGGCGCGGTGGCCGGATTGCTATGTCTCGCCTCGATGGCGGCAGCGGGACCGGGGACCCGGAGCTACGCGGGCCAGGTGGCGCTGGAGCCCGAATCGAGCGTCACCTTCAAGGTCCGCAAGAAGGAGAACGGCGCCAAGAAGGTCAAGAGCGTGGCCTTCGAGGGCGTGACCGCGGGCTGCTTCGCCGAGGGGGTACACACCCAGGTCGGCGGCGCGATCCCCGGCTCGGACAAGGCGAAGAAGGGGAAGTTCAAGCTCGAGTACTCCGACCCCGTTCAGCAGATCAGCTTCTCCGGCGAGCTCAAGAGCCGCGGGAAGGCGGCGAGCGGAACCCTGCGCTTCAGCGGCATGGTCGAAGTCGACGGAACGACGAGGACCTGCGACACCGGCCCGCGAAACTGGAGCGCCGAACGGGTCTGATGGCGCGGGTGATGGGGGTGGTCAACGTCACCCCCGACTCGTTCTCCGACGGCGGCCTCTTTCTCGATTCCAAGCGGGCCGTGGAGCACGGGCGTAGGCTCGTCGCGGACGGCGCCGATCTTCTCGACGTCGGCGGCGAGTCCACCCGCCCCGGCTCGGAGGGGGTGTCGGCCGACGAGGAGCTGCGGCGTGTCGGCCCGGTGGTCGAGGAGCTGGCGGACGCCGGGGCTCCGGTCTCGATCGACACCTCGAAGCGGATCGTGGCCGAGGTGGCGCTCGACGCCGGCGCCGCCCTCGTCAACGACGTCACCGCGCTGCGCTCCGACCCCGAGCTCGCCGGACTGTGCGCCGAGCGGGATTGCGGCGTCGTGCTCATGCACATGCTCGGGACGCCGCGGACCATGCAGGAGGCTCCGAGCTACGAAGACGTGGTGGAGCACGTGAAGGCGTTCCTGGCCGGGCGGATCGAGTTCGCGGTGGCGAGCGGGATCGAGGAGGAGCGGATCTGGATCGATCCCGGGATCGGGTTCGGCAAGACGCTCGACCACAACCTCGAGTTGCTGCGGCGCCTGGGCGAGCTGCGATCGCTGGGACGGCCGATCTGCGTCGGCACCTCGCGAAAGAGCTTCATCGGCAAGATCACGGGGCGCTCCGTGGAGGATCGGCTCGGTGGCACGGTCGCCTCCAACGTGCTCGCGTTCAGGAATGGCGCCGAGGTGTTCCGGGTCCACGACGTGCGCGAGGTGCGCGAGGGACTCGACGTGGCCGAGGCGATCCTGGGGATGCGGGTATGGGCCGAGACTTAGCCTCGATCGTCCACTGCTAGGTTGGCGCCGTGGAGGCGCACGAGGGCGGTCCCGAGCCCACCGTCGAGGTCGAGCTGCGAGGTCTTTCCATCTACACGCACCACGGGGTGACCGGGGCGGAGCAGGAGGTGGGCCAGCGGCTGGAGTTCGATCTCAGCCTGGACGTGCCCGATTGCGACGCGGTACTGACCGACCGGCTCGAGGACACGGTCGACTACGCGGAGGTGTGCGACATCGTCGCCCTCGCCGCCACGGAGCGCAGCTATCGCACGCTGGAGCGGCTCTGCAACGTCGTCGGTGAGCGGTTGATGGAGCGCTTCAGCTGTGAGAGGGTCCGGGTCCGGGCCGCGAAAGCGGAGCCTCCCCTGCCGCTGGCGGTGGAGGAGGTCGCGGTCGAGCTGGTGCACGAGCGGGCACCGGAGGGCGCGAGCGGAGACGACGGGGAGGACTAGCTCGACCCCGCCCCTTCATCAACGAACTCCTGATGCCACAGCTCGAGCATCAGGGTGGCCCATATCTGAGCGGAGCGGTCGCGCCGCCGCGCCGCGTGCTCATCGAGCATCGAGTGGATGAACGACTCCGAGAAGTACCCGCGACCCAGACACCGCCGGTCGAGCAGGACCTCGCGCGAGTAGTCACGGAGCTCCGTGCGAAACCACTCCCCCAGCGGCACCGCAAAGCCCATCTTCCGCCCATCGAGGGTCTTGTCGGGGACGATGCCCCGGTAGGCCCTGCGCAGAATCCGCTGCCTCGTTCCGAACCGGGACTTCAATTCCACCGGCAGCGACGCCGCTAGCTCCATCACCTCGGTGTCGAGGAGGGGTGAGCGAGCCTCCAGGGAGTGCGCCATCGTCGCGATGTCCATCTTCGTGAGCAGGTCGCCCGGAAGGTAGGTCTCGACGTCCACAGCCAGGACTCGATCGAGGGGGGCGAGGCCGTCCGCCTCGCTCCAAGGGGCCGAGAGGACCTGTTGCGGCTGGGACGGGCTCACGGTGCCGCGGAAGTCCGGGTCAAGCAGGGCGGCCCGCTCGGGCTCGCTGAACACGCTCACGTGCCGGGCGTACCGTCGGGCCGGATCGTCTTGGTCCAGGGAAGTCAGGAGCCGCCGTGCGTAGGTGAGGGTGCCCCTCGCGCTCGACTGCCTGGGGAGGCGATCGCCGACGTTGGCGAGCCCTCGACGCAGCCTGTATGGGGCGCTCCCGATCGAAGCCGTGAGGCTGTTTGCGACGTGCCGCCAATACCCGGCGAAGCTCTCGTCTCCCCCGTCGCCGTCGAGTGCCACCGTGACGTGGCGGCGCGTCAGGTCGGCGACGTAGAAGCTCGGGATCGCGGAGGAGTCGGCATAGGGCTCGCCGTAATGCCGGACGATCCTCGGGATCACCTTGACGGCGTCCGGCCTGACCACGAACTCGTGATGGTCGGTGCCGAATCGTTGTGCGACCAGGCGGGCTCGCGGAAGCTCGTCGTACGCGGCTTCCTCGAAACCGATCGAGAACGTCTTGATCGGCTCGGGCGCGGCCGCGGCCATCTCGGCGGTGACGATCGAGGAGTCGACCCCGCCGGACAGCAGGACGCCCACCGGGACGTCGGCGACCATGCGGCGTCGAACCGCCGCACCGATCACCCGGCGCAGCTCCGGCTCGAGCTCGCGGCGGTCCGCGGTGCGCTTGCGCGAGTAATCGAGGCGCCAGTAACGCTGGATGGCGGTGTGGCCTTCCTCCCATACCAGGGTGTGGGCGGGTGGAAGCTTGCGCACGCGGCGCCAGATCGACCACGGTGAGGGGACGTACCCGTAGGCGAGATAGCAGCCGATCGAGGAAGGGTCGATCTCACGCGGGACGTCCGGATCGGCGATCAGGGCGCGCAACTCGGAGGCGAACGAGAGCCATCCCTCCCCTTCGCAGTAGAACAGCGGCTTCTTGCCCACACGATCGCGTGCCAGGAGCAGCCGCCGGCGTCGCTCGTCCCAGATCGCGAACGCGAACATGCCGTGTAGGTCTCCGACCAGGTCCGGCCCCTTCTCCTCGTAAAGGTGGGCGATGACCTCGGTGTCGCCATTGGTCGAGAACGAATGCCCCCGCCGCCGCAGCTCGCTCCGTAGCTCGCGGTAGTTGTAGATCTCGCCGTTGAGCATCACCACCACGGAGCGATCCTCGTTGTAGATCGGCTGGTCTCCTGTCTCGAGATCGATGATGCGCAGCCGCTGGACGCCGAGCCCGATCCCGTCGTGGAGGTAGGTTCCCGACGAGTCGGGTCCCCGATGAACCTGGCGGGCGCACATTGCCTGAACCAGCGCATCGGGAACCGGACCGCGAAGCGAGACTTTGCCCGCAATCCCGCACATCGAACGCGGGACGATACTGGGAGGGCTAGGCTCCCGAGATATGGAGACGCGGGCCGGCGCGACCACGACGCGCCCCCGCATCTCCCAGCTCGGTGCGCACACCTTCGCCGCCGGGGTCACGATCTACGCCTCGGGGTTCGCGAGCTCCGTGCTCATCGCCAGGGCTCTGGGACCGGATGGACGGGGCGTCTACGTGCTAGCGGTGACGATCGCGACGCTCGCCGCGCTGTTCGGCAGCCTCGGTGTCGAGCCTTCCCAGGTACGCCTGTGGGCCCGAAGGCAGGCGTCGCGCGACCAGTTCGAGACCGGGGCAGCCGTCCTGTCGGCGACGCTCGGAATCGCCGCGGCCGCGCTGGCGTGGTTCGTCTATCAGCTCGGCAGGTCCAGCTTCTTCGAGGGCGTGGAGCCGGTCGAGGTGGCCATCGTCCTCGCGCTGGTCCCCTTCCGGATCCATTCGACCCTGCTGAGGAGCCTGCTCGTCCTCGGCGGTCGTCTCACCACGGCGAACGTCGCCATGGTGATCGGCGACCTGGCCCGAACCTGCGCTGTCCTGGTGCTGTTCATAACGGTGGGGCTGAGCGTGGAGCTCGCCTTGGTGCTGTACGGCGCGATCGTCCTGGTTCCGTGGGCGCTGATGCTCAGGTCGCCCGCCCGGACGGGCCGCATCCGAGGCCCGGTTCCGTGGCGGCTGATCGGCTCGCAACTCAAGGTCGGGGTCCAGATCGCCCCGTATGCCCTCTTTCTCTATCTGAATCTCCGCCTCGATATCTTCCTGATCGCCGAGTACCTCGGCCCCGGGGAGGTCGGTGTCTACTCGGTGGCGGTCCTGTTCAGCGAAGCGATCTGGTTGGCCACCAACTCGCTCGTGCAGTCGATAAAGGAGAGGCAGGCGAACGCCCCGCGCCCCGAGGCCCTCGGCGTCACCGCCCAGGCCGTCCGCATGAACCTGCTCATCGCCTTGGGTGGGGGACTCGTCCTCGCCCTGGTCGCCCCCGTGTCGATCGGCCTCATCTACGGCGATGCCTTTACGGGGGCTGCGCCGGCGGTCTGGGCGCTCGTCCCCGCTTCGGCCGCGATGGCGGTGTGGCGAACCGCTGCTGTCGCGCTCTTCCGGTTCGATCGTCCTTGGCACCCACCACTGATCGGGCTCATCGCGCTGTCGACGAACGTGGTGGCGAACGTCCTTCTGATCCCGCCGCTCGGGCTCGCCGGCGCGGGGCTGGCATCCACGGCCAGCTACGGCTCCGCAGCCGCCCTGTCGTGCGCGTTCGTCCTCCGTTCCGGGACGCTGTCATCACGGAGCCTCTTTCCGGGCATCGCCGAGCTGCGACAGCTTCTCGACGCGCTGCGCCCCCGCTCAGTCCGCGAGCAGCTCAGGTTCCTTCGCGCGGGCCGGGTCTGACCGCTCCTCACCCTCCTTCATCGCCGTGATCGCCTCGATCACGGTGCTCATCGATTCGAGTTGGGTGCCCCAGTCGCGCGAGGCCGCAGCGCGCCTGCGGGCCACGCGCTGCTCATCGGGCACCGGGACAAGCGCCTGCTCGATCGCGTCCCCGAAGGCGTCCGGCTTGGCGGCCGCGGTGATCAGGACCCGATTCCGGGCGTTGAACTCCCGAACCTCGGGAAGCGGGGTGGAGACCACGGGCTTCCCCATCGCGAGGTACTCGTTCACCTTCGTCGGGAACACCGCCTCCGTGGCGGGTCCCACCCTGTACGGGACGGTGCAGACGTCGAACGACTCGATGTAGTGGGCCAGGATGTCGTGAGGCACGTGGCCGACGAGCCGCACGTTCGGCAGAGCCGCAAGCTCCGCGACCGGAATCTGTGCCGGGCCGACGTAGACCCACGACCAGTGTGGGCGCGCACGCGCCATCTGCACCGCGAGAGGGACGTCCACGTGGCGGTGCAGCCCCCCGACGTATCCGATCACCGGACGCGGCAAGGCGGCGAGCGAGGGGTGGGAGGCCCCTCCGTCGCGCCTCGCGCCCGGCGTGCGGCCGGGGCCCGAGCCATCGTCGGGCGGCGTGAAGCTGTCGAGGCTCACCGCACAGTCGATGGGGTGGACGCGCTCGGACCAGCGCTTGCAATGAGAGACCAGGGCTGAGCCCTGCGCAAAGACCAGGTCGCTCGATTGGACCAAGGTCTTCTCGGCGTCGGCGAGGCGGTGGCGGTGCGGCGTCAGCTCGGCGAAGTCGGCCACACAGGTGTAGAGGACGACGCTCCGCGGAGTGCGAAGCAGGCCGATCAGGTCGACCGCCGTGTCGGTTGGCAGATAGGTCCACACGATGGGGTCGCGCATTCCGAGCTTCGCTGCGACGCGACGAATCGGGGGGAGCAGCAGCCGGCGATTCACCGCGCGGCGC